>ERZ778495.1556-NODE-1556-length-15247-cov-5.194905_pt1 | contig 15247 bp, 10 predicted proteins | sample MGYA00433100_ERZ778495 | MGnify/ENA primary metagenome ERZ778495 (study PRJEB29527, sample SAMN07138962) | mouse gut metagenome | material: feces | host: mouse | place: China:Nanjing | collected 2016-01-25 ...
CAGAGTTCTGCCCCCTGTCAACTCAATCTGCCAATAAATAACATAATTATATTTTTCCTTATATGAATTCCTTTTTAAAATCGCGAAGCCACTGTAAAAGATACTTTTTGTATAGATCTAACAACCGTAATAAAACAAACACTCATAACTCATTATAAATAATGATAAAATAACGTCTTTTATTGATAATTTATATATGAAAAAAAAATCCTTTTGTTATATTATTTCTGATTTCACTCCCTCTGATTATTTTTACCAACCCTGGGTCACTGCATTATCGCCAACGCCCCGACACGTCAGTCCTGAGCAATTAGAAAAAACAGTTCGTTATCTTACACAAACTGTGCATCCACGTAATGCCGACAATATTGATAATCTGAATAGGTCCGTAGAGTATATAAAAGAGTTCTTTGTCAGTAGCGGTGCCAGAGTTACCGCGCAGGGCGTCCCCGATTGGCTATTACGACTCTGCGCCTGGTAGCCAGGATTACCCTTACCCGCAATGTCCTGGCTTTATCCCGATCGGGGGGACTTTATTGCCTGGTCGGCAGAATACAGGATATCAACGCCGTTCGTCAGGTAAAAACGGCATTGTTATCATCCCGGGATTTATCTGTTTATTCTATGAATGCCCCATGGTTTATTCCCGGTATTGATTTCTCTGACCACCTGAATTATTGGCAACACGATATTCCCGCCGTAATGATTACTGACACCGCTTTTTATCGTAATAAACAATACCACTTGCCCGGTGATACAGCAGACAGATTGAATTATCAGAAAATGGCTCAGATGGTGTTATAACCTTGTTACACAACAGTAAATAATAAAAATTTCTCGAGGCGGGTCCAGAAACAGCGACATGTACATTTTATTTTCCCTCGTCTGTTTTAAGATGCGAAACATAAAATTCAATGAAGGAAAAATAAATGGGAATGATTGGTTATTTTGCAGAAATTGACTCAGAAAAGATTAACCAACTGCTTGAGTCTACTGAAAAACCTTTGATGGATAATATACATGACACGCTTTCAGGATTACGCCGACTGGATATTGATAAACGCTGGGATTTTTTACACTTTGGGCTGACAGGCACCTCTGCTTTTGATCCCGCGAAGAATGATCCGCTGAGTCGTGCCGTGCTTGGTGAACACAGCCTCGAAGATGGCATAGATGGCTTCCTGGGATTGACCTGGAATCAGGAGTTAGCCGCGACAATCGACCGACTGGAATCACTGGATCGAAGTGAGCTGCGTAAACAGTTTTCCATTAAGCGACTCAATGAAATGGAGATTTATCCGGGAGTGACCTTTTCAGAAGAGTTAGAGGGGCAACTCTTTGCTTCGATCATGCTTGATATGGAAAAGCTGATTAGCGCGTATCGACGTATGCTGCGACAAGGGAATCATGCGCTGACGGTTATTGTTGGGTGATGGTGTCAGGGCACCAAAAAAAACCGCCGAACATGTCGGCGGCTTTCTGACTTACAAACTGATAGCTTACATCAGCGGCATTGCTAACCGCACAATGCTAATCAGCGGTTGTGGCCATACACCCAGCACCAGTACCAACAGTGCAGAGATCAGCACCACGATACCGCCTGCGCTGTACTGCCAGTTTGACGGTGCATCGCGACCCGGTTGTTCCGGGGCGTGCAGGTACAGGCTCACCGCCACGCGCAGGTAGTAGTAAAGGCCGATTGCCGAACCGACAACCACGGCGCCCACCAGCCACCACAAGTGTGCCTGGACACCGACCGCCAGCACGTAGAACTTACCAATAAAGCCCAGCGTCATCGGAATACCGGCCAGAGACAGCATCATCACCGTCATCACCGCCGCGAGGATCGGGCGATGCCAGAACAGACCGCGGTAAGAGAACAGGGAATCAGCATCCGGGCCACGGTACGGGCTGGACATCAGGCTGACCACGCCGAACGCGCCGAGGCTGCTGAACAGATAACCGGCCAGGTAAACTCCTACCGCTTCCATCGACATCTCGCCCGTTTGCAGCGCAATCAGCGCCACCAGCAGATAGCCGAGGTGAGAGATAGATGAGTAACCGAGCAGACGTTTGATATTGGTCTGGCTCAGCGCCATCAGGTTACCGAAGATGATAGAGGCAAAGGCGATAATCGCCAGCATTACCCGAATCGCTTCGCTGTCACCCACCGGTGCGTAGAGGAACAGACGCATCACCACACCGAAGATAGCGATTTTGCTCGCCGTCGCCAGGAAAGTGGAAACCGGCGCAGGCGCGCCCTGGTATACGTCTGGCGTCCACAGGTGGAACGGCACCAGAGAGAGTTTGAAGCCGAGGCCAACAATCATCAGTCCGAAACCTGCCAGCAACAGCGGCTCGTTGAGCATACCGTCGCCGAGGTTTTTACCCAGCGCGACAAACGACAGGTCGCCAGACTGTGCATACACCAGCGCCATACCAAACAGCAGGAAAGAAGACGCTGCGGCAGAAAGGATGGTGTATTTGATACTGGCTTCCAGCGAACGTTTCTGGCGGAAAGCGTAACCGACCAGGCCAAACAGCGGCAAAGAGATCAGTTCAATACCGAGGAACAAAGACGCCAGATGGTTGGCATTCGCCAGCAGGATCCCGCCCAGCGCGGCAATTAACACCAACAGGTAGAACTCATCCTTGTTGTCGTTATAGCCTTCAAGCCACGGGTAGGCGAAAGTACAGGTGGCGAGGCTCGCCAACAATACCAGCCCGGTGTAAAGCATGGCGAAACCATCAACGCGCATCAGCGGCGTAACGTCCATAGCGCCCGCCTGGCCGACAAACCAGAGCGAAACCAGCGCCGCGTTAAGCCCAATAACCGAGAGCGTAGCGTTGAGGAAATGATTGCGTCGCCACGCAATGGAGAGCATCACAACCACCACCGTCAAGCCGACGATCAGCAACGGTAGCAGTGCGATCAGGTTTTGTGGAGTTATTGTCATGGCGATTTACGGCCTTGTAGTAGTAACGGAATTAACAAACCACTGCTGGATATTGCCAATCGCGGAGTGCGAGGTATCCAGAATCGGCTGCGGATAGAAGCCCAGCAGTACCAGCAGCACCACCAGCAACAGGATCATAAACAGCTCACGCAGCGACATCCCTGGCAGTTCCTGGCTGGCAATCTGGCTTTTCGCTTTACCGAAGTAAGCGCGATGCAACATCGCCAGCGAATAAACAGATGCAAAGACCAGCCCAAAGGTAGAGATAACGGTAATCACCGGGACAACCTGGAAGCTGCCGAACAGAATCATAAATTCGCCGACGAAGTTACCGGTGCCAGGCATCCCAAGCGTTGCCACCGCAAAGAACAGCGACAGTGCTGGCAGCCATTTCATCTTGCTCCACAGACCGCCCATCATGCGCATGTCGCGGGTATGGATACGTTCATAAAGCTGACCACAAAGAATAAACAGACCCGCCGCCGACAAGCCGTGCGCAATCATCTGGATTACCGCGCCCTGGTAGGCCAACTGGCTGCCGGTGTAGATAGCAATCAGCACGAAGCCCATGTGGGAAACCGAGGTGTAGGCGATCAGACGTTTGATATCGGTCTGGGCGAAGGCCATCCACGCACCGTAGAAGATGCCGATAACACCCAGCCACATAGCAATTGGCGCGAACTCTGCCGACGCGTTCGGGAACAGCGGCAGGGAGAAACGCAGCAAACCGTAAGCGGCAGTTTTCAGCAAGATCCCCGCGAGGTCAACGGAACCGGCGGTCGGAGCCTGGGAGTGCGCATCCGGCAGCCAGCCATGCAGCGGAACCACCGGCATTTTGACTGCGAAGGCGATGAAGAAGCCCAGCATTAACAGGTATTCCACACCACTGGACATTGGCGTATTCAGCAGCTCTTCATAGTTGAAGGTCCAGACGCCGGTCGCATTGTAGTGAACAAAAACCAGCGCCAGGATGGCAATCAACATCACCAGGCCACTCGCCTGGGTGTAAATGAAGAACTTGGTTGCCGCCGTGATACGCGTTTTACCGTCAGAGGCTTTATGCCCCCACAGTGCGATCAGGAAGTACATCGGCACCAGCATCATTTCCCAGAAGAAGAAGAACAGGAACATGTCGATGGCAAGGAACACGCCGATAACGCCGCCCAGGATCCACATCAGGTTGAGGTGGAAGAAGCCCTGATATTTTTCGATCTCTTTCCACGAACAGAGTACCGCCAGCACACCGAGCAGACCGGTCAGCACGACCATCAGCAGCGACAGACCGTCAATGGCGAGATGAATAGAGATACCAAAACGCGGGATCCACGGCATGTCGAATTCAGACTGCCACTGCGGAATTCCGGCGGATTGCGTCAGTGAATAACCGCCCTGCAACCACAGTTGCAGCGACAGCGCCAGCGTCAATCCCATGGTGATCAGCGCGATCCAGCGCGGCACCTTGACGCCAAAGCGTTCGGTCTGCCAGCACAGGAAGCCGCCAATAAAGGGAATTAATATTAGCCAGGGTAGTAACATGGCGATCTTTATTCCTTGTAAAAGTCCCGTCAGGACCGGATTTTCAACGAATTCTCACGACAGAAAATTCTCTTCGGACTGGGGGTAGTGTCGGATGCGCCGCGAAGGCAGCTTATCCGACCTACGTTCTTATATGCCCAGGGGCAATCCCACAATCCTTAACTCAACGCAGTACCATCAACAGTGCCAGCACCACGACCGCACCGATGCTCATGGATGCCACATACCAGCGCAGATAACCGTTCTCGCTTAACAGCAGACCTTTACCTGCAAAGCGGGAAAGAACCGCCGGGATGTTCATCATTGAGTTCAGCGGATCGCGTTTCAGCAACCAGGCAATACCCAGGAACGGCTTGACGAACACTTTGTCGTACAGCCAGTCAAAGCCCCAGGCGTTGTACCACCAGGTGCCCAGCAGGCGGCCCGGCGCACTGTTGGCGATGGAGGTCACCAGAGTACGTTTACCCAGCCACAGCCAGGCTGCCAGCAGAATGCCGACCACCGCGACCACGCCAGAGGTAATTTCCAGGGTCAACATGCTGCCGTGCGCCAGTTCCGTCGTTTGCGGAAGCACGCCCTGCAGCGGCGGTACAATCAGTGCGCCAACGAAGGTGGAAAGGATCAGCAGCACAATCAGCGGCAGGCTGTGAGTTACCCCTTTCACGGCGTGAGCGTGAATTTGTTCTTTTCCGTGGAAGACGATGAAAATCATACGGAAGGTGTAGAGCGAGGTCATAAACGCACCGACCAGACCTGCCACCATCAGATTGATATGACCATTCGCCATCGCACCCGCGAGGATCTCATCCTTACTGAAGAAGCCCGCAGTGACCAGCGGTAGTGCCGACAGTGCTGCGCCGCCCACCAGGAAGCAGAGATAAACCAGCGGAATAGATTTACGCAGACCGCCCATCTTGAAGATGTTCTGTTCGTGATGGCAGGCCAGAATGACGGAACCGGATGCCAGGAACAGCAGCGCTTTAAAGAACGCGTGAGTCATCAAGTGGAAAATCGCCGCATCCCATGCCTGCACGCCAAGCGCGAGGAACATGTAGCCAATCTGGCTCATGGTAGAGTAAGCGAGAACACGTTTGATGTCGGTCTGTACCAGCGCGGCAAAACCGGCCAGCAACAGCGTAACCGCCCCGACAATACCCACCAGATGCAGAACTTCCGGCGTCATCAGGAACAGGCCGTGGGTACGGGCGATCAGGTAGACACCCGCGGTTACCATCGTTGCGGCGTGGATCAGCGCGGAGACAGGCGTCGGGCCCGCCATCGCGTCAGCAAGCCATGTCTGCAACGGCAACTGCGCAGATTTACCGACCGCACCGCCCAGCAGCATCAGCGTCGCCCACATCAGCATGTTATTGCCGTCAGCAAAGTGCACTGGTGCCAGTTCCACCATTTCGCGGAAGTTCAGGGTGCCCAGTTCGTTGTAAAGAATGAACAGTGCGAAAGCGAGGAAAACGTCACCCACACGGGTCACGACGAACGCTTTCATTGCCGCTGCGCCATTCTTCGGATCGGTGTAATAGAAACCGATCAGCAGATAGGAGCACAGGCCCACGCCTTCCCAGCCGAGGTACATCAGCAGCAGGTTATCGGCGAGAACCAGAACTACCATGCTGGCGATGAACAGGTTGGTGTAGGCGAAGAAGCGAGAGTAGCCCTCTTCACCGCGCATGTACCAGGAGGCGTACATGTGAATAAGGAAACCCACACCAGTGACCACCGAGAGCATGGTCAGCGACAGGCCGTCCAGCACCAGGTTAAAACCGATGTTAAAGTCGCCTACCGACATCCACGTCCACAGCGGCTGGCTGTATGACTGCTCGCCGTTAGCGAAGAAATCAACGCCGATAAAGGCGGTTACCAGCGCCGCCAGGCCCACAGAGCCAACGCCGACGATCGCCGAAACGTTTTCAGACCAGCGCCCACGGGAGAACGCCAGCAGGACGAAGCCAATCAATGGCAAAATAATGGTTAAGGCAAGCATGTTCATCCGCGCATCTCACTTACTGAATCGATGTTCAGGTTCTGGCGACGACGGTGAAGTTGCAGCAGCAGCGCAAGGCCGATACTCGCTTCTGCCGCCGCGAGGCTGATGGCGAGAATGTACATCACCTGACCGTCGGTCTGACCCCAGTAGCTTCCGGCGACCACAAAGGCCAGCGCGGAGGCGTTAATCATGATTTCCAGACCAATCAGCATAAACAGCAGATTGCGACGGATAACCAGACCGGTTAAGCCAAGAACGAATAAGATTGCCGCGAGGATCAGTCCATGTTGTAAGGGGATCATGCGTGCTCCTCCGTTTTTCTTTTCGCGCTGTCGTCTTTACGATTGCTCAGCACTTCACCCGCACGCTCTTCACGACCGACGTGGAAGGCCACAACCAGACCCGCGAGCAGCAGCATAGAAGCCAGTTCCACCGCCAGTACGTAAGGCCCGAACAGCGTAATACCCACTGCTTTAGCACTGATTGGCGTACCGTCGATACCCTGATCATTAACACCAAGGATGGCGTAAACAATCACCACCAGCATGATGGCCGACAAAATTGCCGGACCAATCCACACCTGCGGTTTCAGCCACTGGCGTTCCTGTTCGATTTCTGAACCGCCCAGGTTGAGCATCATCACCACGAACACGAACAGCACCATAATGGCACCCGCGTAGACGATAATTTCCAGCGCACCGGCGAAGTAAGCGCCCAGTGAGAAGAACACCCCGGAAATCGCCAGCAGCGAAATAATCAGGTACAGCAGTGCGTGTACCGGATTGGTATGGGTGATCACTCGCAAGGTCGCAAGTATGGCTATCAGGCCACAGATATAAAAAGCGAACTCCATTGCCCCTCTCCTTACGGTAACAGGCTCTTGACGTCGATAGGCTTGGCTTCGTTCTCTGCTTCGCCCTTATCTTTGCCGTCGATTGCCATACCTGCCATCCGGTAGAAGTTATATTCCGGGTATTTGCCCGGACCGGAGATCAGCAGATCCTCTTTTTCGTAAACCAGATCCTGGCGCTTGTATTCCCCCATTTCGAAATCCGGGGTTAACTGAATCGCCGTGGTCGGACAGGCTTCTTCGCACAGACCACAGAAAATGCAGCGTGAGAAGTTGATGCGGAAAAATTCCGGGTACCAGCGACCGTCTTTGGTTTCTGCTTTTTGCAGCGAGATACAGCCGACCGGGCAGGCTACCGCGCAGAGGTTACAGGCTACGCAACGCTCTTCGCCGTCCGGGTCGCGGGTCAGAACGATACGACCACGATAACGGGGCGGCAGATAGACCGGCTCTTCCGGGTACATTCGCGTTTCGCGTTTGGCGAACGCGTGCAGGCCGATCATCCAGATACTACGAACCTGGGTGCCGAAACCTACTAACAATTCTTTTAAGGTCATGGTCTTATTGCCCCTTATTGCGCCTGCCAGAGAATGACAGCCGCCGTTACCAGCAAGTTGATCAGCGTCAGCGGCAGGCAGATTTTCCAGCCGAAGGACATTACCTGGTCATAACGCGGACGCGGTAACGACGCACGAATCAAAATGAACATCATCATAAAGAACGCGGTTTTCAGCGCGAACCAGATGAATGGCGGTAACAACGGGCCTTGCCAGCCACCGAAGAACAGCGTCACCATCAATGCAGAGATGGTCACAATCCCGATGTACTCACCCACGAAGAACAGACCGAACTTCATACCGGAATATTCAATGTGGTAACCATCCGCCAGTTCCTGCTCGGCTTCCGGCTGGTCAAACGGGTGACGGTGACATACCGCCACGCCCGCGATGGCAAAGGTAATAAAACCAAAGAATTGCGGGATGACGTTCCACACATGCGCCTGGCTGTTGACGATGTCGGTCATGTTGAATGAACCGGCCTGAGCCACCACGCCCATCAGGGAAAGCCCGAGGAACACTTCGTAGCTCAGGGTCTGCGCAGAAGCACGCATCGCACCCAGCAGCGAGTATTTGTTGTTACTTGACCAGCCCGCAAACAGCACCGCGTAAACCGCCAGACCTGCCATCATCAGGAAGAACAAAATCCCGATGTTCAGGTCGGCAACCACCCAACCCGGGCTGACAGGCACAATCGCAAAGGCCAGCAGCAGTGAGGTAAAGGCAATCATCGGTGCCAGGGTAAAGATGACGCGATCCGAGAATTTCGGGATCCAGTCTTCTTTAAAGAACATTTTGATCATGTCCGCAACCAGCTGGAGCGAACCGCCCCAGCCAACACGGTTAGGTCCGTAACGGTTCTGGAACAGACCCAGCAGGCGACGTTCGCCAAAGCTCATGAATGCCCCACAGGTGACAACCACCAGCAGGATCACCACCGCTTTGAGGATGGTCAGCAGGATCTCAATCAGTTCCGGTGATATCCAACTCATTGTTGTGCCTCCTTGAGATCCTCAAGATGCGCGCCAGCCAGCACCGGAGCAATACCGGACATACCCATCGGCAAGCCCACCTGCCCTGCCGTCAGCCCTTCAGCGATTTCAACCGGCAGCGTGACCGTGTTGCCATCGTAACTAAAGGAGACGTGTGTACCTGCGTTCACACCTAACTTCGCGGCATCCGCTGGGTTGAGTTTGATGTACGGCTGCGGCATACGGCTCTGGAAGACCGGAGCACGCTGTGACAATTCATCGCTGCCAAACAGGTGGTAATACGGCGCGATACGCCATTTCCCGTCCTGCGGCTGGAAGCGTGCCGGTACGCTGGTGAAGTAATCCAGACCATTTTCGCTGGTTTCAAACAGACGCACGCCCGGATCGCCAAAGCGCAGTTTGCCGCCCACTTCGTCCTGGAATTTGTTCCACGCCTGCGGGGAGTTCCAGCCCGGCGCCCAGGCAAACGGCACTTGCGAACGGTGCGCAGTCGGCTGGTTGTTACCTTCCATCGAGAAGGTGAACATGGTGTCAATATCCTGCGGCTGACGCGGCTCATGAACGCTGATATTGGCGCGCATGGCGGTACGACCGCTGTAACGGTGCGGTTCACGGGCCAGTTTCTGCCCACGAATACGGAATGTCGCATCCGGCGCAGCATCTTTGATACCTGCCAGTTCCGGGATTTTCGCCACAACAGCGTCAATCACATGGTCGAGCTGCGTCCAGTCCACTTCACGGCTCAGCAGGGTGCTGTGCAGCGAGTGTAACCAGCGCCAGCTTTCCAGCATGACAGTTTTGCTGTCGTAATAAGCAGGATCGTAAACCTGGAAGAAACGTTGGGCGCGGCCTTCGTTGTTGATCACCGTACCGTCGCTTTCAGCAAAGCTGGCAGCAGAAAGTACCAGATGGGCGTTTTCCATAATCGCTGTGCGTTGATGATCAACCACCATCACCAGCGGCGCTTTAGCCAGCGCAGCATTCACGCGGGTAGCGGAAGCGTGACGATGCAGATCGTTTTCCAGCACCACCACCGCGTCGGCGCGTCCGGTTTCCAGTTCGGTCAACGCTTCTTCAAGCGAACCGCCACCCATAATGCCCAGCCCCATGCTGTTGACGGAACGGGCAATCATGGTGATACCAACGTCAGCGCCGCGACCTTTCAGGGCTTTCGCGACGTTAGCCGCAGCCTGAATCACCTCTATGCTACCGGCGTTCGTCCCGGAGATAATCAACGGTTTCTTCGCACCTGCCAGTGCCTGCACGATGACGTCGATTTTGCTTTGCAGTTCAGGTTCAATACCGTCAACCGCTGGCGCGGAGTTATCCAGCGCATGGGCGATGGCAAAACCTAAACGCGCCTGATCTTCAACCGGTGCGCGATAAGTCCACGCCGCGATATCATCCAGACGGGTGTCATCAACGTTGGTAACAAACAGCGGATGCTTCGCACGTTGGCCGATGTTAAGGATTGCCGCAATCTGCCAGTCAGCCACTTTCTGTGCTGCCGCCATTTCGCGCGCTTTACCTTTCACCGCCTGACGCACTGCCAGCGCGGCGCGCGCGCCGGTCTGGGTAACGTCTTCGCCCAGCACCAGTACCGCATCGTAAGATTCGATTTCGCGCAGAGCCGGCGTATAAATGCCGCCTTCACGCAGCACTTTCAGCGCCAGTTGCAGACGTTCCTGCTCACCGTGAGCGATACCGGTGTAGAAGTTTTCTTCGCCCACCAGTTCACGCAGCGCAAAGTTGCTTTCCACGCTGGCACGCGGAGAACCAATACCGATCACTTTCTTCGACTGACGCAGAATATCTGCTGCGCCCTGCATTGCCTGTTCGGCGTTGAGGGTAATGAAATCATCGCCACGACGCTGTACTGGCTGACGCGGACGATCTTTCAGGTTGACGTAACCGTAACCGAAACGACCACGGTCGCAGAGGAAGTAGTGGTTTACCGTACCGTTGTAACGGTTTTCGATACGACGCAGTTCGCCATAACGCTCGCCGGGGCTGATGTTACAGCCGATGGAACATTGCTGGCAGATGCTCGGCGCAAACTGCATATCCCATTTACGGTTATAACGCTCGGAGTGCGTTTTGTCGGTAAATACGCCGGTCGGGCAAATTTCGACCAGGTTACCGGAAAATTCGCTTTCCAGCGTGCCGTCTTCCGGGCGACCGAAGTAGACGTTGTCGTGCGCACCGTAAACGCCCAGATCTGTACCGTCAGCGTAATCTTTGTAGTAACGCACACAGCGGTAGCAGGCGATGCAGCGGTTCATTTCGTGAGAGATGAATGGCCCCAAATCCTGATTACGGTGGGTACGTTTGGTGAAACGGTAGCGACGGAAGCTGTGTCCGGTCATCACGGTCATATCCTGAAGATGGCAGTTACCGCCTTCTTCACATACCGGACAGTCGTGCGGGTGGTTGGTCATTAACCACTCGACCACACTTTCACGGAACTGTTTCGCTTCTTCGTCGTCAATGGAAATAAAGGTGCCATCGGAAGCCGGTGTCATACAGGACATCACCAGGCGACCACGCGTGTCTTCCGCGTTTTGGTATTGCTTCACCGCACACTGGCGGCAAGCACCGACGCTTCCCAGCGCCGGATGCCAGCAAAAGTAAGGAATATCAAGGCCCAGAGACAGACAAGCTTCCAGCAGGTTGTCCGCTCCGTTGACCTCGTATTCTTTGCCGTCTACATGAATTGTAGCCATTAGCATGCTTCCAGTTTTCTCAGTCAGAGACTGAGCGTTAATCGAAATTCGGTTACCAGCGCTCTTTCAGCAGGTTCGGCTGAATCCCATTAATCAAATGGGTATTGCTGAACGGCTGTTTGATTCCCGCCTCAAATTCTTCGCGGAAATATTTGATGGCGCTCTGTAACGGCTCCACTGCACCAGGTGCGTGGGCACAGAAAGTTTTACCCGGGCCTAAGAATCGACACAGTTGCTCAAGTGTTTCGATATCGCCCGGCTGACCTTCGCCACGCTCCAGCGCACGCAGAATTTTCACGCTCCACGGCAGACCGTCGCGGCACGGCGTACACCAGCCGCAGGACTCACGGGCGAAAAACTCTTCCAGGTTACGCACCAGCGACACCATGTTGATCTCATGGTCAACCGCCATCGCCAGCGCCGTACCCAGACGGCTTCCCGCTTTACCGATACTTTCGAATTCCATCGGCAGGTCAAGGTGCGCTTCGGTCAGGAAGTCGGTGCCCGCGCCGCCTGGCTGCCAGGCTTTGAATTTCAGACCGTCACGCATACCACCGGCGTAATCTTCGAGGATCTCGCGCGCGGTAGTACCAAACGGCAGTTCCCACAGACCCGGATTTTTCACCCGACCGGAGAAGCCCATCAGCTTGGTGCCAGCATCTTTACTTTTCGAGATGTTCTGATACCACTCCACGCCGTTAGCGAGGATCGCCGGAACGTTACACAGGGTTTCGACGTTGTTGACACAGGTCGGTTTGCCCCATACGCCGGAGGTTGCCGGGAAGGGGGGTTTCGAGCGTGGGTTAGCACGACGCCCTTCCAGGGAGTTGATTAACGCTGTTTCTTCCCCGCAGATGTAGCGCCCTGCCCCGGTATGGACGAACAGTTCGAAGTCGAAACCTGTTCCCATAATGTTTTTGCCAAGCAAGCCCGCTTCAGTGGCTTCGGCAATGGCGCGGCGCAGATTTACTGCCGCTTCAATATATTCGCCACGCAGGAAGATGTAGCCACGGTAAGCTTTCAGCGCAAACGCGGAGATGAGCATGCCTTCCACCAGCAGGTGCGGCAGTTGCTCCATCAGCAGGCGGTCTTTATAGGTGCCTGGCTCCATTTCATCGGCGTTACACAGCAGGTAACGGATGTTCATGGATTCGTCTTTCGGCATCAGGCTCCACTTCAGGCCAGTCGAGAAGCCCGCGCCACCGCGCCCTTTCAGACCAGCGTCTTTTACCTGATTAACGATTTCGTCCGGAGACAGCCCGGTCAGCGCCTTACGCGCCCCTTCGTAACCGTTTTTGTTGCGGTATTCGTCCAGCCACACTGGCTGTTTGTCATCGCGCAGACGCCAGGTCAGCGGATGCGTTTCGGGAGTACGGATAATGTTTTTCATTTATACCGCTCCAGCAGTTCAGGGATCGCTTCCGGGGTCAGATGCGCGTGAGTGTCCTCATCGATCATCATATTTGGCCCTTTATCACAGTTCCCCAGGCAGCAGGTTGGCAGCAGCGTAAAGCGGCCATCAAATGTCGTTTGCCCTGGTTTGATGTTCAGCTTTTTCTCGAGCGCCGCCTGGATGCCCTGGTAACCATTGATATGACAGACCACGCTGTCGCAATAACGGATCACATGGCGGCCAACCGGCTGGCGGAAGATCTGGCTGTAGAACGTTGCCACGCCTTCGACGTCGCTCGCCGGAATACCCAGCACATCGGCGATCGCGTGGATCGCACCATCCGGCACCCAGCCACGCTGCTTCTGAACGATTTTCAGCGCTTCAATGGACGCCGCACGCGGGTCTTCGTAGTGGTGCATCTCGTGCTCAATCGCTTCACGCTCTGCCGCACTCAGCTCAAAAGCCTCGGTTTGTGGTTGTTGATTCTCGTGCATAATTAGCGGTCCACATCTGACATAACAAAATCGATACTGCCCAGATAAACAATCAGGTCAGACACCAGGCTGCCGCGGATCGCCGCCGGAATTTGCTGCAAATGCGCATAACTCGGCGTGCGGATACGAGTGCGATAACTCATGGTGCTACCGTCGCTGGTCAGGTAGTAACTGTTGATCCCCTTGGTCGCCTCAATCATCTGGAAAGATTCATTGGCAGGCATCACCGGCCCCCACGACACTTGCAGGAAGTGGGTGATCAGGGTTTCGATATGTTGCAGCGTGCGCTCTTTCGGCGGCGGCGTGGTCAGCGGGTGATCCGCTTTGAACGGGCCTTCCGGCATGTTGTTGAGGCACTGCTCAAGAATGCGCAGACTCTGGCGCAGCTCTTCCACTTTCAGCATTACGCGGGTGTAGCAGTCAGAAACACCACCACCCACCGGGATTTCAAAGTCGAAGTTTTCATAGCCAGAATAAGGACGCGCCTTACGCACGTCGAAGTCGATCCCGGTAGCACGCAGGCCCGCGCCAGTGGTGCCCCACTCCAGCGCCTCTTTCGCGCCATAGGCGGCAACGCCCTGGGAACGACCTTTCAGAATGGTATTTTGCAGCGCCGCTTTCTCGTAAGACGCCAGACGTTTCGGCATCCAGTCGAGGAACTCACGCAGCAGGCGATCCCAGCCGCGCGGCAGGTCGTGCGCTACGCCGCCAATACGGAACCACGCCGGGTGCATACGGAAACCCGTGATCGCTTCCACCAGATCGTAAATTTTCTGACGATCGGTAAAGGCGAAGAACACGGGCGTCATTGCGCCGACGTCCTGAATAAAGGTCGAGATGTACAGCAGGTGGCTGTTGATACGGAACAGTTCAGAGAGCATAACGCGAATGACGTTAACGCGATCCGGCACGGTGATCCCGGCCAGTTTCTCTACCGCCAGCACGTAAGGCATTTCGTTAACGCAGCCGCCGAGGTATTCAATACGGTCGGTATACGGAATGTAGCTGTGCCAGGACTGGCGCTCGCCCATTTTCTCCGCACCACGGTGGTGGTAGCCGATGTCTGGTACGCAGTCGACAATCTCTTCGCCGTCGAGTTGTAAAACGATACGGAAAGCCCCGTGCGCCGACGGGTGGTTCGGACCGAGGTTGAGGAACATGAAGTCCTCGTTTTCGGTGCCGCGCTTCATCCCCCACTCTTCCGGTTTGAAGGTCAGGGCTTCCATCTCCAGATCCTGTTTGGCTTTGGTCAGCTCAAACGGCGAGAATTCGGTAGCGCGCGCCGGGTAATCTTTACGCAGCGGGTGACCTTTCCAGGTTTGCGGCATCATGATGCGGCGCAGGTTCGGGTGACCGTCGAAAGTAATGCCAAACAGATCCCAGGTTTCACGCTCATACCAGTTAGCGTTCGGGAACAGTTTGGTGAAGGTCGGTACGTGCAGGTCGTTTTCTGCCAGCGCCACCTTCAGCATGATGTCGCGGTTACGATCGATAGAAATCAGATGGTAGAAAACGGAAAAATCCGCGGCAGGTAACCCTTCGCGGTGTGTGCGCAGACGTTCGTCCATGCCGTGTAAGTCAAACAGCATGACGTAAGGTTTCGGCAGTTTCTTTAAGAAATCGCCCACTTCCAGTAATTGTTCACGCTTGACCCAAACAACGGGTACCCCGGTGCGAGTCGCCTGAACGGTAAAGGCATCCGGCCCAAAACGGTTGCGCAGTTCGCCAATCACCGGATCATCA
>ERZ778495.1561-NODE-1561-length-15214-cov-8.295930_pt1 | contig 15214 bp, 12 predicted proteins | sample MGYA00433100_ERZ778495 | MGnify/ENA primary metagenome ERZ778495 (study PRJEB29527, sample SAMN07138962) | mouse gut metagenome | material: feces | host: mouse | place: China:Nanjing | collected 2016-01-25 ...
CCACCATGTCTGCGTTTCTCTAACGCGGTGCAAAGATAGATATTATCTTTTAATCTCCAAAAAAATCCACTACTTTTTTTTGTAAAAAGTATATTCTTTTATTCCCTGATTGTGCTTGCTGAAAAAGGTTCGCGCGTCATTCGTGAAGATTTTCAGAGAGTTACGTGCTTGTAAAGGAATTGAATCAGCCGATAGGTTGATGGGGAGTAATTGATGATTTTTTTTCCCCGATTGCATCGGGCGGGCTGTCCATACCAAACTGTACTCGCAATTATTGAGACGTGTGGTACTATCTTTTACTAATTCCATCCTTACCATAAGTCCGCCATCCGTGCGACGAGCAGACATATTGGAGATAAAATTCCCTAGTGAATAAACGATGAGATGCTTGTCGTTTGTCAGGCTGTCCGTACGGACTTCGATGGGTTGTACGACGTGCGGATGCGAACCGATTACGTGGTCGACACCTTTTCGGAGCAGCCAATCGGCGAGGAACTTCTGCTCTTTGTCCGGCAAGGATTGATATTCTATCCCCCAATGCATGCAGGCGATGATTGCGTCCGGATTCAAGGCTTTTCCGGCTTCTATATCTTTTGCGATAATCGTCGTGTCGATATAGTTCACGATATTGGGCGGGGTGACGGGGATTCCGTTTGTGCCATACGTGTAATTGAGCAGGGCGATACGGAATCCGTTTTTCTCTAATAGGAGAGGGTATTCTTTTTCGCGTGCTTCGGAGTTGATATACGTTCCAGCATGAGGAATCTTCAATGTGTCGATTAGTTGGATGGTACGTTCCAATCCGGGTCTGCCGCGGTCGAGGCTGTGGTTGTTGGCAGTCACGAGGACATTGAATCCGGCATCGTGGATGGCAGTCAGAAACTCGTCCGGTGCACTGAAAGCCGGATACCCTTTATAAGGTTTTCCGCCTAACGTGACTTCCAGGTTGGCGATGGCAAGGTCGGCTCTACTTATCTCTTCCTTGACATATTCAAAACAAGTGGAATAATCATAGCCTTTTGCAGTCCGTGCGGCATTGATTTGTCCTTGATGTTGCATTAAGTCTCCTACGAAAAGGAGCCGGAGCGTATCGGCAGGTATAATACTGTCAATGGCGGAAAGGCTGTCCGCTGAGGTAGTATTAATAGAATCTCTCCTTGCCTGCGACCGTGAGGTGCAGGACAGGGAGAGAAGCATGATTATCAGAAACAGTGTGTGCCTCATTGATAAATGGCTTTCTTACCGGCTAGGAGTGTGTTTTTCATTAACGATACAATCGTCATCGGCCCGACGCCACCCGGTACGGGAGTGATGAATGAACACTTCGGAGCCACTTCATCAAACTTCACGTCGCCGGTCAGTTTGAATCCGGATTTCTTTGTAGCGTCCGGCACGCGGGTAGTACCTACGTCGATAACTACTGCGCCTTCTTTTACCATTTCGGCTTTCACGAAGTTGGGCTGTCCCAAAGCGGCGATAATAATATCAGCTTCCTGGCATTCTTTCATCAGGTCTTTGCTGCGGCTGTGGCATACGGTTACGGTGGCGTCACCCGGATAAGCCTTTTGCATCATTAGTGCAGCCATCGGTTTGCCAACGATGTTGCTGCGTCCGAGCACGACACATTTCTTGCCCGAAGTTTCTATTTCGTAGCGTTTCAGCAGTTCGAGGATACCGTTGGGAGTAGCAGACACATAGCAGGGAAGCCCGATGGACATGCGGCCTACGTTTATCGGGTGGAAGCCGTCTACGTCTTTACGGTAATCAATGGTTTCAATTACTTTCTGTTCGGAGATATGTTTTGGTAACGGGAGTTGCACGATGAAGCCGTCCACATCGCTGTCTTCGTTAAGTTCGCGTACTTTGGCTAGCAGTTCTTCCTCGGTCACGTCACTTTCGTAACGGATGAGTGAGGATTTGAATCCGCAAACTTCGCAGGCTTTTACTTTGGCGGCTACATACGTTTCGCTGCCACCGTCATGTCCCACAAGGATTGCTGCTAAATGAGGGCGTTTGCCGCCACGAGCCACAATTTCGGCCACTTCGGCTGCAATCTCTTGTTTCACTTGTTCGGAAATGGCTTTGCCATCTATCAGAGTCATATTTTCAAAGTATTTATTGGTGATGGGCAAAAGTAAAATAAATAACTGAACTGTCCAAAAAGATTGGAGTATAAAAAAGAAGATGCCTCTGCGGCATCTTCTTTTTGTATGGAGAGCATATAATTATCTCAAAGCAGCTTCTAACATCTCGGCGATATTGAAATTGGCGGACTGCTATAAGCGGGGGATAGGCTGCAAGGCTGATTATTCAAAAGCGATGGAGGAATACCTGCATATGGCAGAACGTACCGGTCGTTACTGGGAAAGATACGTTGACAGTATAGGGACAGCATTATATGAAATTGGCAATATGTATATGAATGGTTTAGGAGTAGGTATTGATTTGAAGAAAGCTCATCATTATTTCAAATTTGCTGTGAAGAAAGGCAATCTTGATGCTGAAAACGCGCTCAACAATAAGAAGTTCAGAGATTTTAAAATATGAAACTGCGAACATTGTGTTTCGAGGGCGATTATGTTCTTGAAAAAAGAGAGAAGGAGAAATCCGACCAAATGGTTGAAAAAGGTGGTGAACGGCAAACATCTGTCGGGTATGGACTTGGCGGAAGCGTTATGTCTGTTGGGTAGCTGCTATCAGTATGGTTGGGGTGTGGAATATGACATGACATCGGTCACTATGCAATGGGATAACTACAAGAGAATGGTTTGGAAATCTATAAAGATACCAAAATAATAAGAGAAAAGCAATACCCTCTTACAAAAAAAGAGGAAGCCGTGGCTCCCTCTTTCTATTCGGAATTTAGAAATGATTCTTTCTTTTATCTCTTCATTTTCGGCATCATCTTGCCCATTTTGCTGCCAGTTACCATTTTCATCATTTTACGGGTCTGGTCAAATTGTTTCAGCAAGCGGTTTACTTCCTGAATCGTTGTTCCGCTACCTTTGGCGATGCGTGTGCGGCGTGAGCCGTTCAGAATTTCCGGGTTGGAACGTTCTGCTGGGGTCATTGAGTAGATAATGGCTTCGATGCTCTTGAAAGCGTTGTCGTCAATCTCAATGTCCTTGATTGCTTTGCCTACTCCCGGAATCATGGAAGCAAGATCTTTCAGATTACCCATCTTCTTGATTTGGGCAATCTGGCTGAGGAAGTCGTTGAAGTCGAACTGGTTCTTGGCAATCTTTTTCTGCAAGCGTTTGGCTTCTTCTTCGTCATATTGCTCCTGTGCACGTTCTACCAGTGAAACGATGTCACCCATGCCGAGAATGCGGTCTGCCATACGGGCAGGGTGAAACTGGTCGATTGCTTCCAGCTTTTCTCCAGTACCTACGAACTTGATTGGCTTGTTGACTACCGAACGGATAGAAAGAGCCGCACCACCACGGGTGTCACCGTCGAGTTTGGTAAGTACCACACCGTTGAAGTCCAAGCGTTCGTTAAATTCCCTGGCTGTGTTTACAGCATCCTGACCAGTCATGGAGTCTACTACGAACAGGATTTCGTTCGGGTTGATGGCTTCTTTGATAGCAGCGATTTCGTTCATCATCTGTTCGTCTACTGCCAGACGTCCGGCGGTATCGACGATGACGAGGTCATATCCTTTGGATTTTGCTTCCTGGATGGCGTGTTGTGCGATTTCAACCGGATTCTTGCTATCTAGTTCGCAGTACATCGGTACTTCGATTTGTTCTGCCAATACGCGCAACTGTTCGATAGCTGCCGGACGGTAAACGTCACAAGCCACCAGTAATGGTTTACGGTTTTTCTTGGTTTTCAGCATCCGTGCCAACTTACCGGAGAAGGTGGTCTTACCCGAACCTTGCAAACCTGACATCAGGATAACTGCCGGACGGGCGTTGATATTGATTTCGGCTGTCTCTCCACCCATCAACTGCGTAAGCTCGTCATGTACGATCTTCACCATCAACTGGCTTGGCTTCACAGCCGTAAGCACGTTCTGGCCAAGAGCTTTTTCTTTCACCGTATCCGTGAAATTCTTTGCTACCTTGTAGTTTACGTCGGCGTCAAGAAGTGCCTTGCGTACGTCTTTCAGCGTCTCCGCTACGTTGATTTCGGTGATTTTGCCTTCACCTTTCAGAATCTTGAATGACCGTTCCAGTCTTTCACTTAAATTATCGAACATAGTTATTTAATTACTAATTAATTATTTGAGCCTGCAAATGTACAAAAATCTCTCGGATTTATATCTTTTTATTCTGCCATTTTGCTTTTTTGAGATAAATATAGCTTGTTATCAATAGCAAGGTATAGTACACTATCTCAATTGTAAAGCAGATTTCGATCGGTGCTTTCAGCCACATTCCGATGAATATGATGTATGAACCGTAGATGAAGATTGTTATTGTTTCGAGCAATAGGGCGGCCTGCGTATTTCCCGTGCCGGAAATGCCGTTGAACGCAACATTGGCTACCGACGCGATGAGCATGGCGATGCAAATCACGTGGACTGATGGGACGGACTCTGTGATAAGCGCGGCTTCGCTGGTATAGACAGACAGAAGAAACTGTGGAAATAGTGCTGTGACCGCTACGAGCCCCAGCATAATGAAGAACGAGAATCTTGCAATTTTGTTGATGAGCGGCATTACATGCTTGATGCCGCCGGCACCGATGGCGTTGCTGACAAGGCTGTTTGTGGTGGTCGCCAGTGAGTTGACGGGAATCAACAATACAACGTAGATACTCCGGACGATGTTGGCGATGGCAAGCTCCCGCTGTCCCAGCCGTTCTACGGCTACGAAGAAGATGAACCAGGTGCCCATCGACAGGAAGTATTGGAGCATGGTGAAACAGGAGATGCTGAGAATCCGCATCAATAACGCAGGATCGAACGAACGCAGGCGGTTCAATCCGTATTTTTTTAAGTCGATAGTGACGTATGTGTAGATAAGGAAAAAGAGAATCGAAGAGACTTCTGCCAGTACGGATGCAATGGCGGCTCCCTTGATGCCCATTTCCGGCAGTCCGAATTTACCGAAAATTAATGCGTAGTCCAGCACGACATTGGTCAATGCCATGACTACTGCGTTGATGGTAAGCACTTTGGTACGTGTGATACCGATATATAATGCCCGAAACATGACATTGACGAAAGAGAAGAAAAATCCGTAGATGCGCCAGTCGAGAAACTCCATCGTCCCTTCGTAGATGGACTCTGAAGATACAAGCAGCCGCATGATGTTTCCGCCGAACGCTTTGGTAAAGCCGAACAGTATCAGTGCCATGCTAAACAGGAACATGACGCCTTGGATCATGACCGGACCTACATCCGTATAGCGTCCCTCGCCATTGCGTCTGGCGATGACTATCTGAGAGCCGGTACTGAATCCGAATGCTATGGTGAATACACATATATAGAATAACCCGCCCATGGCAGATGCTCCGAGGGCTACCTCACTCACGTGTCCGAGGAATGCCGTGTCGGTGACGTTGATGACATTTTGTGCCAGCAAGCTCAGTAGTATCGGGTAACTGACACTCCAAATCTGTTTGTTGGTATACATAATTAAGTGTTTAAGTTTACACTTTGCAAAGATAGTGCTTTATTTCGATTCGGGGGTAACGGGGTAGATGAAAACAATTTCCCAGCCGCACTGTGTCTTCCTGTCTTTTCGTACTTTATATCTGCCATATAGCACGCTTCTTTACATAGAACGATGATGTCATTGTCCTGTATCTGGAATTGTTGTCGATGGATTCTGTGTTTACTCGCTTGATATTTAGCTGTTTGTTAGATGATATGCAAAAGCAATAAAAAGAGCGAAGATTACAAAGAAATCTCCGCTCTTTTTACTGTTTTATTTTTTGTTGAGAATTTCACGTGCTCCGGGACCTTCGTGATTTGGATAGCCCGGGGTGTGATTTCTGCACCGTGGGTCGGCATCAACTTTCAGGCTGCGGTAGTCGTCTTTTGTCCGGGTGATGTAGTCATCGAGCATTGTACGGTGTTCTGCAAGAACTTTTGTGTATTTAGGGTCTTTGGCTAGATTCTTGCGTTCTCCCGGGTCTTTCTTCATGTCGTACAGTTCTTCTCCGTTCCCTTCAAGGTAGTGGGTGTATTTGTATCTTGGTCCACGTACCATACGTCCGGGAGTCGTCACGTATTCATATTCGCTATGCCATTCGGAGACGACATACGGGTGTTTTTTCTTCTGTTTCTCTCCTTTTAGGGTGGGGGCAAGGCTGATTCCCGCTTTTTCCGCCGGAATGGAAATTCCTGCCAGGTCGCAAAGGGTGGGCAGAAGGTCGAGTGTGGGCTGTGTGAGCAGATGGTCTACCGGTTTTTTTTGTTGTTTGATGCCGGGGCCTGCAAATATGAACGGAACGTTTGTCATTTCGTCGTAGAAGCTGATATGCTTGGTCACCATGCGGTGTGAAGCCATTCCGTCGCCGTGGTCGGCTAGGATGACTATGATGGTGTTCTTTCCGGCTGGTGTGGAATAGAGTGCTTTCAGTACGCTGTCCACTTGTTTGGATACCATCTTCGTATAGTGCTGGAAGGCTGCGATGTAGTGGCGGTAGTTCTCCTCGCTCCAGTGGGAAGCCTGTGTCATGCGGCGGTGGCTGCAACAAATATACTGTACGGGAGTAGGGATGTTGTTCCAGTCTTCGACATCGAAGTTGGCAGGCAGTTCGGGAAGAGTGCCGCTGACATGGCGGTCTGTGTGTACGCCTTCGTTCGCTCCTACGAATCCGCAGATATTGTGAGGGTTTTGAAAGTCGGCGATGCAAATGAAAGGTTCCTGTGGCGGGTTGCTCAGATAGGCTACTGCGTCTTCACAGGTTCCCACATCAAGGAAACTGTCGTTGTTGACGGGAAATTCGGGGTCGGTAAATGGTTTTGCTACCGGTTCCTTATGCTTGAATCCTCTTAGCGAACCCATGTCGTGAGTCTTTCCGAAGTGCACGGCTTCGTAACCGTTTTCGGAGAAAAGGCTTCCTAGTGTCGGTATGCTTTCCGGTATGTGTGTGTTGACGGGTTCGCTGGAATTGGAACGTACGTTGGTTTGATGAGGCATCATGCCGCTCCATAAGGCTGCGCGTGAAGGTTGGCTGAGAGGACAGCCTACATAAGCATTGGAGAAGATAACCCCTCTCGAAGCTACTTCGTCCATAGGAAGGGTGCATCCTTGTGTATGCCCGTAAGCGCCTACGACACGTTGCGTCAAATGGTCGCATTGGATAATCAGGAAATTCGGCTTTTCTTGTGCCTGGGCCGCTATGCCGCATAGGGCTAAACCCATGAAAGGATAAATCGTTTTCATTCTTGGTTAGAATTAGGTAATATTGATTTTGCAACAAAAGTAGGAAAAAAGGGGATGTAAAAAAGGGTAGGAGAGCGGTTTTGGACGTAAATGAAAGGATTTTGTACAAAAGTGGAATCCTGAAAAAGAGAATGGTGGCCAACCTGCGGAATAATTGCAGTTTGACCACCATTCGTTATTTATCGTTTTCCGTCGATTAGCTGTTCATGCTCATCAGGAATTCGTCGTTATCTTTGGTTTTCTCCAGACGGTCTTTGACGAAATCCATTGCTTCAATCGGATTCATGTCGGCAAGGTATTTGCGTAATATCCACATGCGGTCGAGCGTTGTCTTGTCAAGCAGCAGGTCGTCGCGGCGAGTGCTGGAGGCAGTGATGTTGACAGCAGGGAAGATACGTTTGTTGGACAGGTTGCGGTCGAGTTGCAGCTCCATGTTACCTGTACCCTTGAATTCTTCGAAGATAACTTCGTCCATCTTGGAACCGGTATCAATTAAGGCAGTAGCGATGATGGTCAGTGAACCGCCGTTTTCGATGTTACGTGCCGCACCGAAGAAACGTTTGGGTTTGTGCAATGCGTTGGCATCGACACCACCGGAAAGCACTTTGCCGGATGCCGGGGAAACTGTATTGTATGCGCGTGCCAGACGGGTGATGGAGTCAAGGAAGATAACTACGTCGTGACCACATTCTACCAGGCGTTTTGCTTTTTCCAATACGATACCTGCGATTTTCACGTGGCGTTCTGCCGGTTCGTCGAAAGTGGAAGCGATGACTTCCGCGTTAACGCTGCGTGCCATGTCGGTTACTTCTTCAGGGCGTTCGTCAATCAGCAGCATAATCATATATACTTCCGGGTGGTTGGCTGCTATCGCATTGGCGATGTCTTTCATCAGGATAGTCTTACCGGTCTTCGGCTGGGCTACGATGAGTGCACGTTGTCCTTTACCAATCGGAGCGAAAAGGTCTACAACACGAGCGGACATGGAGTCTGAATAACCGCCTTTACAAAGCTTGAACTTTTCATCCGGGAAGAGGGGAGTCAAATGTTCGAAAGGAACACGGTCGCGGACGAAAGCTGCGTCACGTCCGTTGATTTTCGATACTTTGACCAACGGGAAATATTTTTCTCCTTCTTTCGGCGGACGGATAACTCCTTCTACTACGTCACCGGTCTTCAAGCCGAATAGCTTGATTTGTGACTGTGATACGTAAATGTCGTCCGGAGAAGAAAGATAGTTGTAATCGGATGAACGGAGGAATCCGTATCCATCCTGCATGATTTCCAAAACGCCTACGCCATTGAGGATATCGTCAAATTCGTATGGCTTTTCACGCTCGATAATTTTGCGCTCCTGTGGTTGCTGTGCCGGGAAGTTCTCACTGGCATTGTTCTGTTGGTTGGAACGTTGCATAGGCAGGCGCTGCTGGTTCTGAGCTTGGTTTTGGTTATTGTTGCGCTGGAAATTATTATTGTTGTTAGCATTATTGTCACGTGGGCGAACAATACGCGGACGTTGCTGCTGGGCTTGTTGCTGTTGTTGGGACGGGTGTTGCTGAGGCTGTTGTTGCTGAGAGTGGGGGGCTTGCTCGGTCAGCATTTGTGCCGGTTCTGCTTTCGTTGCCTCGAACTTACCGAACAACTCAGTCGGAAGCTCTATTTTTTCTGAAGGCAGGTCCTCGATTGGGATAAAATCATCATCGTCGGCATTGGACAAGATATTGCTTTCTTCATCGATAGCGGGTGCAGCTTTCTTTTGTGGTTTTGCTATTGCCTTCTTTTCAGAGGGCTTGTTGGCTTCAACGGCAGACTTATTAGTTTCGGCAGTAGAACTGTTGGTTTCTACCACAGGCTTGTTGGGTTTTTCCTTCTTTTCAGCAGGTTGCGACACCGGAGCTGCTTTCTGTGTAGCTTCAGTAGGCTTTTCTGCTGCAACAGGTTTTGCTTCCATAGCCTTGGTCACTACCGGCTTGGCATTCTCTACCTCTTTTTTTTCTGTTGTCTCAGAATTCTTGCGTGGACGACCTACTTTACGCTTCGGAGCAGCGTTCTCGTTTTTGGCATCAATGGCGGGAGTCTCTTTTTCTTTGTTTGTATTTTCCTCTTTGGAAGGTTGTTGCGTCTTTACAGGAGTAGCTTCTTTGGTCTTTGCAACTTCTCCGCCCTTGGCTGCGGAAACTGCCTTGTCTTCTTTCTTGGCAGGAGTTACACGTGGCGAACGCTTTTTCTTGTCTTCTTTGCGTTCTTCTTTGAGCTTATCTGCGGCAACCTTCTTAGTAGCTCCTACGATTGCTTGTTCATCGAGTATCTTATAAACAAGGTCTTCTTTTTTGAATGAGTCTGCTTTTTTAATGCCTAAATCTTTGGCAATAATTTGAAGTTCCGACAGTTCTTTGTCGTTTAATTGGATAATGTTATACATATAGTATGGTAAGTTATTAATATTTTTTTAGCTGAATTACGGACAGCATTACTACAGCTTATAGCTATAGATATGCAAGTATACGTTTGGTTTTTTGTTATGAATTAGGGATGTATGTGTTGAATCGTAGAATGTTTCAACGGGGCAAAGATAATAATTTTTTTTGGTTTCATGAACAATCAAACATTTTTTTCCACGTAAAAGTGTATCTTTGCTATATAAAAGAAAATAGTATGACAGTAAATGAAGCTTATTTAATTTATTTTTCGCCTACACATACATCAAAACAAATAGCGGAGGCGATTGTTCACGGAACGGGCATAAAAAATATTCTTCCCATAAATGTCACTCAACAGGCTGCCGGAGAAATTGTAATTCCTGCGTCTGCATTAGCTATTATTGTGGTTCCCGTGTATGGGGGGCATGTGGCTCCTTTGGCAATGGAGCGTTTGCAGGGGATTCGCGGCTTGGATACGCCCACCGTTTTAGTTGTGGTTTATGGAAACCGTGCTTATGAAAAAGCTTTGATGGAGTTGGATGCTTTTGCCATACCTCATGGAATGAAGGTGATTGCCGGGGCAACTTTTATCGGAGAACACTCGTATAGCACCGATGAACACCCCATTGCCGTCGGGCGTCCTGATGACTCTGATTTGGCTCTGGCTGCGGAGTTCGGGAAAAAAATCCGGAAGAAAATAGAGACAGCCGATGCTATGGATACTCTTTATCCGGTAGATGTGCGTGCTATCAAACGTCCGAGCCAACCTTTCATTCCCTTGTTTCGTTTTTTGAGAAAGGTCATCAAGTTACGCAAAAGTGGTACGCCGCTTCCCCGTGCTCCTTGGGTGGAAAATGAAAGTGTATGTACTCATTGCGGATTATGCGTGGTTCGTTGTCCGGCAGGAGCTATAACCAAAGGTGATGAGTTGCATACGGATGAGGCTAAATGTATCAAATGTTGTGCCTGTGTAAAAGCCTGCACTAAAAAGGCGCGGGTATATGATACGCCTTTTGCGACTTTACTGTCTGATTGCTTTAAGAAGCAGAAACAGCCTCAGACTATCTTGTAAATAACGATACGTTGGGTCGTTTCATCAATACGGAAGCGGTTGTCTGTCCGTTCGCCTATCAGCCACGCAATGCGTTCACCACAGCAGAGCACCCACTGGCGCTCTTTTTGTCTGATAGAGAATTTGCGGTCGGTCAGATAATCGCTTATCTTTTTCTTTCCTTTCATTCCGAAGGGAACAAAGGTGTCTCCTGTCTGCCACTTCCGATAAGAGATTTCTCCGTTTAGCTTGTCTGCGTCAAAACAGGCTATTCCCTTTTCTCTCGGAATCGGAAAGTCCGGCGTATATTCTTTTTCTTCTTTGATAATCTGAAAAGGAAGTTCCTCTTTGTTTCCTGATTGGGTGTTTTCTAATAAAAGGAGTTCCCTGTCTTTAATCACTCTCCATTCTTTACTGCTGAATTGTTTTCCCGGTTGTCCGTGAAGCGAATTGGTAATATCTTTGATTTGTGCGGAGTTGAAGCCCAAAGGGTGCAGAATTTCAAATAAAAGAGCTTCGGGTGCCGGCTCTTTTAATAATTCGCGGATTCGGATGCCTTCTGATGTGGTTATTTTTGTTTTGGCTTCCTCTATATATCTATTGTATATGGCAGATATGTCATTCAGATAATTACTGGTTTCTATCAGGCTGTTTTTTACCGATGGATTGATAGTCTGCATGAGAGGAAGAACGTTGAGACGGATTTTATTACGGGTATACTCGTCTACCAGATTGGTGCTGTCTGTCACATAAGCTTGCCCGATGCTTTGCAGGTAATGTAGGATTTCTTCCCGGTTGATACAAAGTAAAGGACGTATGATTGCTCCATTGCGGGGACGGATTCCTAATAGTCCGGTAATTCCTGTTCCGCGAATCAGGTTGAGCAATATCGTCTCTACGCTGTCATCTTGATGGTGGGCAACTGCAATGACATCAGCCTGGCATTTGTTTCTTACTTCTTCGAACCAATTATAACGTAATTCGCGGGCGGCCATTTCGATGGAAATATGATTCTCGGTTGCATATCGGGTCGTGTCAAAATCAACTGTGTGCAGGCGGATTTCGTATTTCTTGCATAATTGGCGGACGAATTGTTCGTCGCGATTCGATTCTTCACCGCGCAAATGGAAATTGCAGTGTGCGGCTTCGCAATGATAACCTGCTGCATGAAGGATGCATAACAATGCCACCGAGTCGGCGCCGCCGCTCAATGCTACCAGAATGTTGCTGTCGGAAGAAAATAAATCTTCTTTTTCTATATATTGTATAATCCGTTGTTGTATCATATGCTGCAAAGATAATAGTTTATTAAAGTATCTCAAGTGAATGAGCGTTGTTTTTAGTTGCAGGCTGGGGGATTAGAATATGAAAGCGCCTGTTATTTAAAAACAATCTAAATAATTTGCGTGCTCCGAAGTTATGAATTATCTTTGCCGAAAATTTTGAGAGTTATGCGTTTGTCCGAATTGAAAACAGGCGAAAAAGGTGTCATCGTTAAGGTATTGGGGCACGGTGGTTTTCGTAAACGTATTGTGGAGATGGGTTTTATTAAAGGTAAGACGGTTGAAGTACTGTTGAACGCTCCACTAAAGGACCCCATTAAATATAAAGTTCTGGGTTATGAAATTTCTCTTCGTCGTCAGGAGGCTGAGATGATCGAAGTGGTCAGTGAAGAGGAAGCTATAAAACTGGCTGAAGAGACTATTTACCATGAAGGGTTGCCTGAAGATATATCTGTAAAAGAAGAAGAGATGAAACGGTTTGCGTTAGGCAAACGCCGCACCATCAATGTTGCCTTGGTCGGAAATCCGAACAGTGGCAAGACTTCTTTGTTTAATCTGGCTTCCGGTGCTCATGAGCATGTAGGAAATTATAGCGGTGTGACTGTGGATGCCAAAGAAGGTTATTTCGACTTTGAAGGTTATCACTTCCGTATTGTCGATTTGCCGGGAACTTATTCTTTGTCGGCATATACGCCGGAAGAGATTTATGTTCGCCGTCATATTATCGACGAAACCCCGGATGTTATTATTAATGTAGTTGACTCTTCGAACCTTGAGCGGAATTTATATCTGACTACTCAACTCATTGATATGAATGTCCGTATGGTCGTGGCTCTGAATATTTACGATGAATTGGAAGCCAGTGGGAATACATTGGACTATCATTTATTGAGCAAATTGTTCGGTGTCCCGATGCTGCCTACGGTAAGTAAGAAAAATCGCGGACTGGACACTCTGTTTCATGTGGTTATTAACCTCTATGAAGGAGTCGACTTTTTTGATAAACAGGGAAATATGAATCCGGAAGTGCTCAGAGACCTGACCGAATGGCATGATTCTTTGGAAGACCGGAAACACCATGAAGAGGAACACTTGGAAGACTATGTGCGTGAACATAAGAGAACCGGACGTGTATTCCGGCATATTCACATTAATCATGGTCCCGATTTGGAAAAAGCGATTGATGCTGTAAAAGATGAAGTTTCCAAGAACGAATTTATCCGCCATAAATATTCCACTCGCTTCCTGTCTATCAAGCTGTTGGAGAACGACTTGGACATAGAGAGTTTTGTGCGTACTTTGCCGAATGCGGAAGCTATTCTCAGTATTCGTGATAAAATGGCTAAGCGTGTTCAGAGTACGATGAATGAGGATTGTGAATCCGCTATTACGGATGCAAAATATGGTTTTATCAGTGGTGCGTTGAAAGAAACGTTTACTGATAACCACTTGGAACAGGCACAGACTACAAAAGTGCTGGATGCCATCGTTACTCATCGTATTTGGGGCTATCCCATCTTTTTCCTTTTTATGTATCTGATGTTTGAGGGCACGTTTGTGCTTGGCGAATATCCGATGATGGGGATTGAATGGCTGGTGGGACAGATTGGTGATTTGATTCGCAATAATATGTCCGAAGGGCCGTTGAAGGATATGCTGGTTGACGGTATTGTCGGCGGAGTAGGGGGAGTTATTGTCTTCTTACCGAATATCCTTATTCTGTATTTCTGCATTTCGTTGATGGAGGATTCGGGATATATGGCACGTGCTGCGTTTATTATGGATAAGATTATGCATAAGATGGGATTGCATGGGAAGTCATTTATTCCGTTGATTATGGGATTCGGATGTAATGTGCCTGCTATTATGGCTTCGCGTACGATTGAGAACCGGAAAAGCCGTCTTATTACGATGCTGGTGAATCCGTTGATGTCTTGCAGCGCGCGTCTGCCTATCTATTTGCTGCTGGTGGGAGCTTTCTTCCCGAACAATGCCAGTCTGGTGTTGTTAGGTATTTATGCGATCGGGATATTTCTGGCTGTGTTGTTGGCGCGTTTGTTCAGTAAGTTTTTGGTGAAGGGTGACGATACTCCGTTCGTGATGGAACTTCCGCCATACAGGATGCCGACAGCTAAATCAATCTTCCGTCATACATGGGAGAAAGGAGCCCAGTATTTGAAGAAAATGGGAGGGATTATTATGATTGCTTCTATTATCATTTGGTTCTTAGGGTATTATCCGAATCATGACGCATATGAGACGGTAGCCGAACAGCAGGAAAATTCTTATATAGGTCAGCTTGGCCGTGCGATAGAGCCGGTGATTACACCTATGGGGTTTGACTGGAAGCTGGGTATCGGTTTGATTTCGGGAGTAGGGGCGAAAGAGTTGGTTGTTAGTACTTTGGGTGTTTTATATGTAGACGATCCGGAAGCTGATGAGGCTAGTTTGGCGGAGCGGATACCGATAACTCCACTGGTTGCTTTCTGTTATATGTTGTTTGTGCTGATTTATTTTCCATGTATTGCGGCATTGGCAGCTATCAAGCAGGAGTCCGGTAGTTGGAAGTGGACACTCTTTGCTGCTGGTTACACAACAGTATTAGCTTGGCTTATTTCATTCGTGGTTTATCAGATTGGAGGACTATTTGTATGAATAATTGGCAGGAATGGGTGGTCGGAGTACTGATTGTACTCTGTATTGTCCGAGTCATATATGGGATTTATATTTTTTTTCATCGCACGCGCGAAAGTGCTAATCCTTGCGATATCTGTGTAAGTGGCTGTGAATTAAAGGATATGATGGAGAAGAAGAGAACTGAATGTGGTGTAAAGAAAAAAAGTACAAAGAAAAATTGCTGCGGATAGTTGGTAGTTTCAAAATTTGTACTACCTTTGCAACCGCAAACGAGAAAAAATGGTTCCTTGGATGAGTGGCTTAGTCAGCGGTCTGCAAAACCGTGTACGGCGGTTCGAATCCGCCAGGAACCTCACGAAACCCTTTCAGATGATTTCTGAGAGGGTTTTTCTTTGCTCTTAGCTGAAAATGTTCCCACTTTGTTGGCTCACCGATAAAATCATGTGGGCTTCTCAACAATTAGTATCTTTGCCCTAA
>ERZ778495.1570-NODE-1570-length-15136-cov-4.897487_pt1 | contig 15136 bp, 6 predicted proteins | sample MGYA00433100_ERZ778495 | MGnify/ENA primary metagenome ERZ778495 (study PRJEB29527, sample SAMN07138962) | mouse gut metagenome | material: feces | host: mouse | place: China:Nanjing | collected 2016-01-25 ...
AGTTATGAAAAAAATCAGAGTGATAGAGAAGATAGCCCAATCTTCCGGACTTGCAGTCCTCCTTATGAGCACGGGATTACCGCCCTGTCTTGCTACAAAAAATGCTACTTTAGCATCAGACAAAGTCAATATTGTGTGGCAAGACATATCGATAAAAGGTAAAGTAGTAGATAAAAGTGGTGAAAGTCTGCCCGGTGCTGCCATACGAATTCTTGGCAAAGAGCAAGGAGCAGTAACAGATTTCGACGGACAGTTTACGATAACAGCCAACAAAGGAGACAAACTGGAAATCTCTTTTATAGGATATATCACCAAAACTGTGGTAGCAAACAACTCCAATGAGTTAGTGATTGTATTGGAAGAAGACAGCAAAACCTTGGATGAAGTAGTGGTGGTAGGATATGGAACGCAAAAAAAAGTCAACCTCACCGGGGCTGTAGCAAGCGTTTCGTCCGATGCGCTGGAAAGCCGTCCCATCACCAACTTGAGCCAAGGGTTACAAGGTATGATTGGCAACCTGAATATCTCGGCAAGCAACGGTTCACCCGGCAAAGGATATGGATTTAATGTGCGTGGAACCACTTCTATCAATTCAGCCGGTCCCTTGGTACTGGTCGATGGCGTACAGATGGACCCCAACTTGGTCAACCCCGCCGATGTGGAAAGTGTATCTGTATTGAAAGATGCAGCCTCCGCTTCCATCTACGGAACTCAGGCAGCTTATGGTGTAGTACTTATCACAACTAAAAAAGGGAAAGATCAAAGAGCCAAGATATCTCTATCAGGAAACTGGTCATCAAATAGTCCCACAAGGATACCTGAATACATGGATTCATGGACTTTTGCCAATTTCCACAACATGACCAACCGCAACTCGGGAGGAGGTGACTACTATGACCGTAATTATATGGAACATATTTACGCGTATTACACCGACCCTAAACATAATCTGCCAGTATTTATTGACCCATCTAATCCTAACAAATATTTATATTGCGGCAATACAGACTGGATAGAAGAGACACGCAAAAAACATACCCTAACTCAACAATATACACTCTCCATCAACGGAGGTACGGGAAAAACTTCTTATTACGGTTCATTGGGATTTATGGATCAAGAAGGACAATTGAAACACTACGATGATAACTATCGCCGTGTCAATGCATCGCTGAATGTGAATACGGAAATAAGAAAGTGGTTACAAATAGGTATGAAAATCAACTATAACAATACCAAACACGACACTCCTTTCGGCACCAACAGCAACGACATGGAAGCAGCTTTCTATGGAGCCGACCTTCGTCCTTTCATGCCGGTATACCATCCGGACGGCAACTATTCCGGACAAGGAAGCTGGACTAACATGGTAGCCACACAAGCTATCTCGGGCAGCCGCGTACACAAAGAGAATGACCTTTGGCTAACCGGAAGCATAAAAATTAATCCGTTGAAAGGATGGAACATTCATGCTGATTATACATACAATATGTACATACGCCATAAAAAATATCATGGCAAAGAGATTGTGGAGCATTATGCCAATCCGGAAGTGACCACTATTTTCCCACACATCACGCCCAGCTCGGTGAAGTTTACTTCGGATGATGATTATTATCAAGTTTTCAACGCCTATACGGATTATGAACACAACTTCGGGAAGCATGGCATCAAGCTACTGGCAGGTTATAACTATGAGCGCAAAGACTATCGCTGGTTTGATGCCGAACGCCAAAACCTGATCAGCCAGGACATTGCCTCGTTGGGAATGGCATACGGTGAGAAATACAACGGAAGCGGTGAGCATGCCTGGGCCACGATGGGATACTTCGCACGCCTCAACTACAACTACGATGACCGTTACCTGTTGGAACTGAACGGACGTTATGACGGTTCGTCCAAGTTCCCCAAAGATAACCGATTTGCTTTCTTTCCCTCTTTCTCGGCAGCATGGCGCATCTCCAACGAAGCGTTTTTTGCTAATGCCGGAAAATATGTGGACGAACTGAAGTTCCGTGCCTCCTACGGTTCGTTGGGAAACCAATCGGTAGGTGGTGATTATCCTTACATATCTACCATGGGAGCCAACGGTGAAATGGGTTATTTGGTAGATGGAAAGAAAATAGCTAGTGTCAGCCCCGGAGGCATTGTCAGCCCAATACTGACTTGGGAAACTGTCCGCCAGATAGATTTCGGATTGGATTGGGTAGCCCTGAACAACCGACTGTATGGTACATTCGACTGGTATCGCCGTATGACATACGATATGGTTACAGACGGTATCCCTCTGCCTGCCGTATTGGGTACAGGTGCACCACAAGCAAACACAGCCGACCTGAAAACCACTGGTTGGGAACTGAATATCGGCTGGAGAGACCGGTTGAAAAATGATTTCTCGTATGATGTAAGTTTAGTATTGTCAGACTATAAGGCTGAAATCACCAAATTCAACAATCCGGAAAAACTTCTGTCAAAGCACTATGCAGGCAAACAATGGGGTGAAATATGGGGATTCGTGACCGAAGGCATCTTTCAAAGCGAAGAAGAAGTGGCCAACCACGTCAGCCAATCGGAAATTTATGGTGGCGAGTGGTATCCTGGTGATGTAAAATACAAGAATTTGGATGGTGATGACAAAATATCTTACGGCAAAAACACAGTAGACGATCCAGGCGACCGCAAAATCATCGGTAACAGCGAACCACGTTACTGTTATGGTATCAAAGCAGACGCACAATGGAAAGGTTTTGATTTAAGCATCTTTTTCCAAGGAGTAGGCAAGAAGGACGTGGAACTAGGAGGAAATCAATTCTGGGGATTCGGCAACGAATGGCATGTACCTTTCTTGCATACGCTGGACTGCTGGACGGAAGAGAATCGGAATGCTTATTTTCCCCGTTCCACTTACGACAATGTGACAGGAAACCGTCAAACGCAGACACGTTATTTGCAAGATGCCTCCTACCTTCGTCTGAAAAACCTGACGATAGGCTATACATTGCCCAAATCTTTGCTGGAAAAATGGAAGATAGACAATGTTCGCATATACATGAGCGGACAGAACCTCTTGACTTTCGACCACCTCTTCGACATCTACGATCCGGAAACAGTCAGCATCAGTTCCTATCCATTGCAGAAATCAATTTCATTCGGCTTGAATATCACCCTTTAAACGCATCCTACTTATGAAAACAAAAAATATATTGAAAATTGCGGCATTAATGTGTGCCACGACATTTGCTTCGTGCTCGGATCTGCTGGATTTATACCCCGAAGACTCCGTTTCAGACGAAAACTTTTGGAAGAACGAACAAGACCTTGAACTCTTCGCCAACGGATTTTATGGCATCCTGCCAGGTGCACAAGGGCCCGGAGCTGATGACCAGTCGGACTGCTATGTAAACGAAAAGCCCAATACATGGCTATTCAACCAAGAAACCATCCCTACCTCCGGTGGTGGATGGAGCAGCGGAGACTGGGGGAATATCCGTTCTGCCAATTACTTCATGAAACGCTACCCCAACGTGCTAGGAAGTGAAGAAAATATCAACCGCCAAGTGGCGGTAGTACGTTTCTTCCGTGCTTGGGAATATTTCTACAAAATCAGACGCTTCGGCGATGTTCCTTGGTATGAAACAGAGTTGAACATCGACTCGGAAGAACTATACAAAGGACGCGACAGCCGACAGATTGTCTTCCAGCATATTTTGGAAGACCTCGATTTCTCTATCGAGCATTTACAGGAATCCACTTCTGTAGCAGCAGGACGTTTGCACAAGGCAGCGGCTCTTGCCTTCAAATCAAGAGCATGTCTTTATGAAGCTTCTTTCCGCAAATATCATGGATTGGGAGAGTATGAACCACTGTATCAAGAAGCCGCCGATGCTGCCGAACAAATCATCAGCAGCGGCAAATATGAGATATGGAGTAATGAAAAACCCGAGACCGACTACTATAACCTGTTCATTCAAGAAGATCTTTCCAACAACAGCGAGTGCATCATGCCTCGTGTATATGAAGCCAAACTGTTGATGCATAACAATACCCGCCAACTGGAAGAATCGTATACAGGGATGAGCCGCGCCATGTTCGAACAATATCTATGTGCCGACGGTCTGCCTACCGCTGTCAGCCCAACGTATGGTAGTGAAGCAGCTATGCCTGCCGAAGAATTGGCAAAACGTGACCCGCGCCTGGCCCAAAGTATTGACAATCCCAGTCTGCCTTTCAAACTACAAGGTGACGGTAGCCCTTCATTCAATGCATTGCCCTCATTGGATACAAAATATTGTACTACAGGATATCACGTTATGAAATATCATTCACCCGACCCGGCACAATGGAACATCGGGCTGTCCACACTGGATGTTTTTATCTTCCGATATGCAGAAGTATTGTTGAATTATGCAGAAGCCAAAGCCGAATTGGGTGAATGCAACCAAACAATACTGGATGCCACCATCAACCAATTACGTAACCGTGTCGGAATGCCTCATCTAATGGAAAATGTAGGGTTTGAAGACCCAAACTGGCCCGACTATGGCTATAAACTGACGCCCCTTCTTTATGAAATCCGTCGTGAGCGTGCTGTAGAATTACTGGGAGAAGGGTTCCGTTGGGACGATATTGTACGTTGGAAAGCCGGACGACTGCTGGAAAATCCCAAAACGATGCTGGGTATGAAAGTGTCCGATGAAATGAAGGAAGCATACGGTGACTTTAGCCGCACCCTAAATGAAGAAGGATACATGGTGATTTATCCCGGAAAAACTAACAGGACTTGGGACGATAAACTCTATCTGCATCCATTGCCCTTAGAACAGACTACCATGAATCCCAACCTCCTGCCCAATAATCCAGGATGGGAATAATATAAACCTTGATAAACGAAACTAACAAATGAAACAAAACATACTCCAAACAATAAGCGGTTGCCTGCTGGGCACACTTTTGCTGGCATTACCGGCCTGCAACGACAATGACGGAACTCATACTGTATACATACCTAATGCCGGGACATTGGTAAAAGTGAATTATTACATAGAAGACGAACCACATGTAGAAACATTCACCGTAAAAGTAACTCCTAACAGCTATCCCAACCAGAATCCGGAAGGTGCGTCCACTGACGTTACCGTACATGTGGCTGCCACCCCTGACAAAGTAGCAGAATACAACGCCGCTAAAGGAACAGACTACGCCGTGTTGCCTGAAAATGCCTATACAGTAAGTGCCACCACCATGATTAAGGCTGGTTCCATAGAATCCGATCCCATTACCATCGCACTCCATGCCAAAGGTAATGTAGAACAATTTGTAGAATATTTGTTGCCCATAAGCATTGTTTCAGCCGAAGGTATGGCTACGGATGAATGCTGCCAAACGATGTACTTCCTTTACAGAGGTAGCATAGACGCTAGCAGCATGGAATTGCTAGACCGTTCCACATGGACTGTGCTGAATGCCTCATCCGAGGAACCGCGCGAAGGCGACTGGGGGCACAGCGGATTGAAAGAAGCCTGTATAGATGGTGACCTGAACACCTTTTGGGGAACCGACTGGTCAACCAGCCATCCGCAACCTCCTCATTGGATTATCCTTGACCTAGGTACCCAAACCAACATACAAGGTATTGCCATCCGTGCCCGCGAAGAAGGTTATGACGGCCCAAAGACCATGACATTAGAAGTCAGCGACAACGGGGAGGAGTGGAAAAATGCAGGCGAATTTAAGGATATTCCCGCCAAAGGTGAGTTCCGTTCCTTCTTGCCCGAGGCTGTGACGGGCAGTTTTGTCAAAGTGACTATCACTTCTGTCAACGGAGGCCCTCATGTGACAGTCAGTGAACTTAATTTATTCTGATGAGCAAAGAACATTGACACTATTATTCATACTGCTGATTAAGTTTCAATCAGATTGTTTTCAGTAACAGGCAGGCAGGTATGAACAGACTGTGAGATCCCCCTCCGTAATGTCTTTCATACCTGCCTTTATTAGAGTCTTATATGTTCTATATCAAGTTCTTCCAAAACAACAGGATAATTTTCACCCATGACTTGGCGATATTCCTTACAGAAAGCTGTATAACATTGCAAAGCTTTATCCAATTTGTTCTGCCGCCGATACGTACACACGATGTAAGCGATGGCTGTATCTGACAAGGGATCTATGGAAAGTAACGTATTGCAAGTATAAATCGTAGCCTGGTCCTTGCCGCTCTTATAGAGGAAATGTATCTGCTCAGACAACAACTGGATAGCAAATGTCTCCGTCTGCTGCTTCACATAGTCAAACAAACTGTTATCCATCGTGTGCAGTAACTTGCCTTGAGCGAATATGCCATATAATTCCTTGACCTCACTTTCCACCGATGGAATTCTCTTCATTCCTCCGGTCAGTACAAAAAAACGCTGGTAATCACAATAACACTCCTCTCCAAGCAGTAACTTGAAATAACCTTTTTGGTGAGTCAATTCTATGCCGTCCAACTCTTGCAGTGTCTTACGGAGATGATTCATCGTTACGTTCTTCAAATTCTTTATTTTATCATCCGGCTTATCAGGCCAGAACAAACTGTTCAGGTCGGCAGACAATACACCATCACGAGTGATGCTGTTTATCAGAATATACAAAAACAAATGTCTTATTTTAGGACTGAACATATAGGTTATGTCTCGCCCGTTCCTATCTATTACAGTAAAAGTGCCGAAAAGCGAAACACTATTCTTTTTGACAATGATTGTCACATCGGGCAAAGGAAACTCTTCAGGAACCGTACTTTCTACTTTTTCACTTTTCACTTCCCCGCACATAACCGATGGAAGACCATCCACAGGCTGGGGCATGTTAGACAATCTTTTTCTGCGCCTTATCATGATAAATATCCCACCGGAGGCAACTACCAGCAATGCAGCGGCAAAGACATAAAACCATAAGAAAGTATTTGGGGAAGGTAACTCCTGCCGTTTATCATAGTATTTGACTTCTGCCAACGAAACAGGCGGATTGGACAATGAATAAACGCGTGTAGCAGACTGACCATATTTTTCAAATTCTTGGATCACACAATAAAACTCATCAAGTACCGGATTAAAATAAAGATTGGCATTAGTCGCAATCTCTTCCGAAGTCATAGGAATGCTGTCTCCCAATGCCTCATAACTTCCGTCTGCAAGAGACAAGCGATATAATTGGAGAAAGGTTTGCGGCTTATATTCGGGATAAGCCAACAAATAAAGATAGTTTCCATCTTCCGAAAGTATCATGTTTCTTGCCGGTACCTGTTTAAATGAAGGCTCTTCATGCTCCCATAATTTTTTGATCCGATTATTTTCAAAATCCAACCGATAACAATCATAATAATATTGGATGCCCACATTCTGGTCACCGACTTCATTGCCCTTACCACCATAGATATAAGCATATTTGCCATCCGGTGTCATAGCCGCACCGGCAAAGAACCGGGGAGAAATGACATCACCAGCAAAGTGCAGTGTATCCCAACTATTTTGAGCTAAATCATAAGTCAGGAAAGTATTGTAATACTGACGATTACCGTAACCTCCGAAAAAGAGGAACTGCTGCTTTTGGGGAATATGCAATCCACAATGATGATGCAATTGCAAAGAAACAGCGTCCCGGTTAACGGTCTTCCAATTTCCGGTTTCCGGATGCATTTCCGCTACATAAGTTTCCTTCCAGTTCATTTCATAGGGGTAAATCACACCTTTTGATTCATCCATGAAATTCATGCCCAAACGAATGGGAAGTTGCTTGCCTTTCGGCGCATAAGAACGATGCTCCAATGTATGATCATAAATGTTGTAGTTCATGACCGAATCACGGTTATAGATATAAAACCGTTGTTGCAAGGGAGCAAACGCAAAGCCGGACGGAGTAAGGGAAGAATGTTGTAACAAGGGTTTCCAGTAATAAGAATAATTGATGAGCCAGACAGGATTGGTTATCTGTCCCACAAGATTGCCTTTGCTATCGTGCACTTCTTCGCCCTGGCTCTCATTCAAAGGAAAATTCCATGTTTCCTCGCCATTACTCACAACGAGGTTCCGGATAGAGAAAGAGGCGGTTTCCAATATGTGGTTACACATTCCAAAGAAAAGCTGGGGAGTGAAGCGCTTCCCCTTCAACCCGATATCGTTCAGTACGGCCTTACTGTTTCCGATGATGATCTCTGCCCTGTTGTTAGCGATATCCATGTCCAGCGAGGCAGGCATCCATTTGCCATGTAGATTGCTGTTATCATACTCTGCGGTATAATAGATTTGTTTCCCATCTTGGGCAAACATGAAACTCCCTTTCGAATTTTCGTATACATAGGTCAGATTAAAAGCTTCTTCTCCATCCGCATTCTTCAGATAAAGAATATATCCGGGACTTTTATCATTGTGTATGGCATATTCGAAAGAAATAGTGAACCTACCGATAGCAACCGGAATATACTCCTTAGTGAATACTTGAAAAGAAGAACGTTCGGCAATCCGCTTTTCATTTCCATAAAACTGCAATCCTTGTGAATACGCTTTATGAACCATGCCGGATGCCAAACATATCAGTATACAGAGAAGGTGCTTTTTCATATTTATCAGGATATAACGTCTTTTTTAAATAGCAGGTACAAATATAAGACTTTTTAATAATGTATTACACTTATCAGAAAGAAGAAAATTGCATAAAAACACAAATGGCGCAAATAACACGAATTGATTTTGTTTCTACCCGTGTTATTTACGCCAAGCACGTTCCCAGAGCAAGTGTTTCAAAATTCCAATTCCGCCAACTGAGGATTATGGTCGGAAAGCAAAGCTTCCGGCATCTCGGCAGGGATTTCAGTACTCTTCACCACAATCTGCGGGGTGACAAAAACGAAATCAATCTTCTCACATTCCCGAGACGGGATGCGGGCGAAATCATGAAATGTATAGTCTACACCGTTCACAGCAGCAGCCGTCTTGTAAGCATCCTTCAACACAAACTCGTTGGTGGTAATGGTTTGGTAGGCATCGCTCGCGTCGGTCACATTAAAGTCGCCGGTAACTACCGCCGGACGATCGCCCACGATTTCCTTTATCTTGCGGATGATGAGCAAGGCACTTTGGCGCCGAGCCTCCTCACCTACATGATCAAAATGTGTATTGACAGCCATAAACACCTTTCCGGTAGCCTTGTCCTTCAACTTTGCCCAAGTAGCGATACGGACGCACACTGCATCCCATCCCATCATTCCTACACTATCGGGATTCTCCGCCAGCCAGAAAGTATTGGAATCCAGCACCTCGTACTTGTCTTTACGATAGAACAAGGGCGCGTACTCACCCGCTGTCTTTCCATCGTCACGCCCCACGCCGATGCCATCATATTCGGGCAATCCTGCACGAAGGTCCTCAAACTGGTTGTGCAACACTTCTTGCATGCCGACAATATCCAGTTCACGATCTTTAATAAACCGGAATACCCGATCTTTACGATATTGCCAGTTGTTCAAACTGTCTTGCGGATTGTCATAACGGATATTGAAAGTGGCCCAACGAACCTCTATCTTCTTTCCTTCGGCACAACCGCCCAGCAACAGGACGGCTACCAATAAAAACAGTATTTGCTTTTTCATATCTGTTCTGTGCATCTACCTTTATTTCACAAGCTTGTCTGTCGAAAAGGAATAAGGCAAGTCACTGTCTTGCGTGCCGCGCTGCTTGTTCGGGCGGTCGGCCATCTTGAAATCGATGGTACCTCCTTGCAACAGTTCGCTATGCTTCAGATAATTCTTTGTATACGGAATATCGTTTACACGCATCTCGTCCACATACCTGTTGGCATCACTGTTAGCCGGTGCGTTTATCACCAAGTTCTTTCCGTTCTCAAAGTGCAGAGTTGCCTTCTTGAACAACGGAGCACCCAGAATGTATTCGTCCGTACCAGGGCACACCGGATAAAAGCCCAATGCCGAGAACACATACCATGCCGAAGTCTGACCGTTATCCTCGTCACCGCAATATCCATCAGGACGGTCGGTGTACATGCGATTCATCACTTCGCGCAACCAATATTGCGCTTTCCATGGCTGGCCTGCATAATCGTACATATAAATCATATGCTGGATGGGTTGGTTGCCATGTGCATAGTTACCCATATTCATAACGGTCATTTCGCGAATTTCATGAATCACCTGTCCATAATAGCTGTCGTCAAACACAGGGGGAACAGAGAATACCGAATCAAGCATGGAAACAAACACTTCCTTCCCCCCCATCAAGTCAATCAAACCCTGAGGGTCATGGAATACGGACCAGGAATAATGCCAACTGTTTCCTTCGGTAAAGTCACCACCCCACTTCAATGGTGAGAACTTGGGAGCAAACTTACCATCCTGCCGCTTGCCACGCATCAGCTTGCTTTCCGGATCGAACAGGTTGCGATAATTCATGGCGCGTTTTTCGAACAGCTTGATTTCTTTTTTCGGGCGTTTCAGTTCTTTTGCCAACTGATAAATGCACCAGTCATCGTAAGCATATTCCAGTGTACGGGCAGCATTCTCATGAATCTTCACATCGCAAGGCACGTAACCCAGCTTATTATAATACTCATATCCCAGACGTCCGGTAGAAGAAACTTTGGGATGCACTGCTTCCGTTCCATGAATCAATCCTTGATATAAAGTTTCCACATCTTCCACACGGACCCCTTTCAGATACGCATCTACCAAGATAGAAGCCGAATTATTGCCAACCATGCAGCCACGGTGCCCCGGGCTTGCCCATTCGGGGAAGAAACCGCTTTCCTTATAGGTATTGACCAAGCCTTCTTGTATCTCTTTGTTCACCGAAGGATACATCAAGTTCAGGAAAGGAAACAGACAACGAAATGTATCCCAGAAGCCGGTATCGGTATACATATATCCCGGCAGTGTCTCGCCATTGTAAGGACTGTAATGAACAGGTTGTCCGTTGGCGTCCAACTCATAGAATTTACGCGGGAACAGCAACGAGCGGTACAAGCAAGAATAGAAAGTACGGTACTGGTCCAATGTGCCGCCTTCCACTTCCACTTTGCCTAATACCTCATTCCAAGCATCCTTGCCTTTTTGCACCAGTACATCGAAACTGTCGCCACCCAGTTCTTTCAGATTCAGCATGGCCTGCTCCGGGCTGATGAAAGAAGAAGCGACACGGGCATGCACCACTTCGCCTTTTCTGGTCTTGAAACCGATAACGGCACCAGTATGGAAGTCGGTCTGCTCCAACTTACCTTCTTTCAATGTTACCGGAACTTTTCCATCCGGTTTGCCAGGCTTCACGTCATTAGAGAAAGTAGCTTGATAAGTAAACGGCTTGTCAAACTCGATAACGAAATAATTCTTGAAATTGGCAGGAACGCCACCACTGTTGCGGGTAGTATAGCCCACAATCTTGTTTTCGCCGGGAATCACCCGAATGGACGAACCACGGTCAAAAGCATCTACCACTACGTATGAATCATTCTCGGGAAACGTGAAACGGAACATGGCGGCACGTTCGGTAGGCACCATTTCAGTCACCACATCATGCTCTGCCAAGTAAACCTTATAATAATAAGGTCTCGCGATCTCGCCTTTATGAGAAAACCAGCTTGCCCGTTTACTTTCTTCAAACTCCGGTTTGCCGGTAACAGGCATGATGGCGAATTGACCGTAATCGTTAATCCACGGACTGGGCTGGTGGGTTTGTTTGAAACCACGGATTTTTGTAGCCGTATACACATACTGCCATCCGTCTCCCATTGTTCCCGTCTGGGGAGTCCAAAAATTCATACCCCAAGGGCGAGCTATAGCAGGATAGGTGTTTCCTGTAGAAAGTTCAAAGGAAGACTGCGTGCCCACCAATGGACTTACATAATCCGCATAATCCTTTGCCTGCACAAGCAGGGTGCAGCACAAAGTCATGACTGATAGAAATAATTTTTTCATGATAATGTTATTTGGGTTAAGTTATATTCTTCAATTTCTCTTCCGTGTTCCCCATGCTGTCGGCACAGGACTCATGGTAATCTCCATTGTTCCTCCGCACACCAAGTCATCATGTGTGAAGAAAGGAACTGCCAGCGGCTTTCCGTTCAGCCGAACCGCCTGGATGTATTTATTTGTTCTCGAGTTATTATGAATACGGATAACAAACGTCTTGTTTCCGGCCAATCGGAGCGTCACTTCATCAAACAACGGACGGCCGACAGAATACACCGGTTTGCCGGGACATACCTGATAAAAGCCCATGGAATTCAAAATATACCATGCAGACATTTGTCCACAATCCTCGTTACCCGACAACCCATCGGGAGCGTTGAAGTACAGGTTTTGCAGCACACTGTCCACCAATTCCTGAGTGCGCCACGGACGACCTACATAGTTATACATGTGGGTAATGTGGTGGCTGGGTTCATTGCCATGCGCATACTGGCCTATCAGCCCCGAGATATCGGCTGAAACTTCCTCGCCTGTCATTTCCGAAGATGCCATAAACAGCGAGTCCAGTTTACCGACAAACGCCTCCTCGCCTCCTAACAATGCAGCCAATCCTTCTATGTCATGCGGAACGAACCAACTCCATTGGTAGGCATTCCCCTCACAATAATCATCGGCGCGGTGAGTAGAGCGACGTGGGTCAAAGGGAACACGCCACTTTCCTTCACTATCTTTTCCACGCATAAAACGCGTTTCCGGGTCAAAATAGTTTTCATATCCTTTAGCAAATCCGGCATACTTTCCGGCATTCGCCGTGTCTCCCAGCGCTTCGGCTAATATGGATATGCACCAATCATCGTAAGCATATTCCAATGCCTTTGCCACAGCTTCATTGTCCTTATCACAAGGTACATACCCCCACTCGTTTTTGTAATAACGCGCCACAGGCATGATATATGGATAGAGCCATCGGGGAACTACCGGAGCAATACCCGTCGTGTCATATTCAGCCACACGGAGGCAGGCCTTGTAAGCCTCCTTCACATCAAAGTTCCGGTAGCCTTTGGTATAAGCATCTGCCACCAACGATGCGATGTGATACCCAATCATGCATCCGGTATAGTTCGCCACGCAATCCCACTTGGGCACCAGCCCGCCCTCAGTACCTTTCCTGATTAAAGAACGGATATATGCCTCATTCTGATGTGGATCTATGATGCTCACCAACGGATGAAGCGCACGGAACGTATCCCACAGAGAAAAAATGGAGTACATGGGATCATTCACATCCCCCTGATGCACCTCCAAGTCCATGCCCAAGTAACGTCCGTCCACATCCTGGAACAAGTTCGGGCTGAAATGGGCATGATAAAGCCCCGTATAGAAAATGGTACGTTGCCCGGCATCTGTCGTCCGGATATCTATTTTCTTCAAAATATCATTCCACTTTTGACGTGCCGCCTGGCGTGTTCCTTCAAAATCCCATGCCGGCATTTCCGCCTTCAGGTTCTTCTCTGCACCCTCATAGCCAACGGATGAAACGGCCGCTTTTACCAATACCTGCTCCCCTTCCGCAGTGGAAAAGTTCAGCAACAATTTACACCGAGGTTCCGTTCTGGTTCCCACCCGCACCGTATCCCGGCTCACTTCATAGCTGAAAGGTTTGGAAAATTCAGCATAGAAATAAAGATCCTGCCTATAAGCCCACCACACATTCCGTTTGTATGCGCGGACAGTGGTTTCGTTTACCACCTCCACTTCCATCTGCTGGTTGGTTTGTTCTTGGATGGCATAATCCAAATCGAGTATGAACCCCGATCTATCACTGGCAGGGAAAGTGTACCGGTGGAGAGCGGTGCGCTCAGTAGCCGTCAGTTCGGCCCGTACCCTGTAGCGATCCAAAAAGACCGCATAATATCCCGGTTCCGCTTGCTCCCGTTCATGAGAGAATACCGAAGCATAGTCGCAATGATTGCTATCCTCTTTCTCCCCCACATAGGCTATGTGCTGCTCGCCTACAGTAGGCATCAGCAGGAAATCGCCAAAATCGGCGCATCCAGTCCCACTCAGACGAGTATGGGCAAAACCGTTTATCTTGGTATCTTCATAATAATAACCCGAGCAGGCGTCCCAACCGTGAATACGCGTATCGGGACCCGGTTGTATCATGCCATGAGGAACCATGGCACCGGGATGAGTGTGTCCATGCCCACCGGTGCCGATGAACGGATTCACATAGGCTGCATAATCGGTCGTCTTATTAACAGACGACGTGCATCCCATCCCTCCCAGCAAACCCATTGCCAAGCAAATAATTACCCATAAATTCTGTTTCATACCATTATCTTATTAGATGATTTTAACGATACCAAATATCTGCCGGTTCCGCCCCCATTTCAAATTCCACAGTAACACCGTCCATGATTTGTCTGTGTGTGATATAGCTCTTATCGTATGGCTGCCCGTTCACTTTTACCGACTGGATATAGATATTCTCGCGACTTACCCCTGAGGCCAATACCGTGAAAGTCTTTCCATTATCCAAGTGCATCTGCATTTCGGGGAACAACGGCGTACCAATCTCATATTCACCACTGACCGGATTGACAGGATAAAATCCCATAGCACTGAATACATACCAGGCGGACATCTGTCCACAATCTTCATTACCACACAATCCGGCGGGGGCATTAAAGTAGAGATCATGCATGACCTGTGCCGCATACTTCTGAGTCTTCCAAGGCTGGCGTGCCTTATTATATAAGTAAATGACATGATGACTAGGCTCATTGCCATGAGCATACTGCCCAATCATGCCTGTACTGAAAAGAGGCAAATCGTCCTTCCCGGCCGGAATATACGTAAACATACTATCCAGTTTTTCCGCAAAACGATCTTTGCCACCGGCCAGAGTGATCAACCCCTTGATATCTTGCTGTACAGACCAGAAATACTGCCAGCCGTTACTTTCGCAAATATGGGCAGTGTAATCATCCGGATTGAAATCGGGTTGGAATATTCCTTTATCATCTATCGGTTGCATGAAGCTTGATGCCGGATTGAACACATTGCGATAATTTTGAGAACGCTTGTAAAACTCGTCCGCTAATTGGGTCTTACCCATTTTACGGGCCATTTCGGCAATGCAATAATCATCAAAAGCATATTCCAACGTTTTAGAAAGCG
>ERZ778495.1584-NODE-1584-length-14991-cov-4.615091_pt1 | contig 14991 bp, 14 predicted proteins | sample MGYA00433100_ERZ778495 | MGnify/ENA primary metagenome ERZ778495 (study PRJEB29527, sample SAMN07138962) | mouse gut metagenome | material: feces | host: mouse | place: China:Nanjing | collected 2016-01-25 ...
GGTTGTCCCTCTTACGGTTTTTCCTATGCTCAATACGGTCGTTAAGCCTGGACGCTCCTTCTGTTTCGTCCCGCCCTTGCAGATCTTGTACAGCGTCAGATAAAACAGCAGCCTCCAGGGTATGATTCAGCCGCAAATGGAAAAAGAAAAGGCCCGGGGCAGCAAATCGTTACCCCGGACCTTTTTCGGTCATTTTATTTGGGACACTCTGTCGGTTTTGCAGGGATGAGGGACAGCAATTGTTCTTCTCCCTTTTATTTCGCTCTCTTTCTCCCTCTTATCTTGGCCCAGCACGCGGCTTTCAGCACGCGGCTTTCAGCCGCAAGGGGCCTTCAGCGCACGACTTTCAGCCGTATAGATAAGAGAAAAATCAGAAATCACGGTTTTCAGCCATGTAAACCGGAGTGTTTTCTCCCGGCAAGTACAGCAAACAGGCCTTTGGGCGTGGCTAAAAGTCATGCGGTGAAAAAGAAGAAAAAAGACGGAAATCAGGCCGTTTCAGCGGTTACTGCGGCTTTCCCGGCCAAAAACATAAAAAGAAAAGGCCCGAAGCAACAAGTCGTTGCCTCGGACCTTTGTGGCTAAAAGCCATGTGCGGTCATTTTATTTGGAATACATTGTCCGTTTTGCGGGGGTGGGGGACAAAGTATCACAAGGCAACATCTCATTGAGGCCTGATTTTACCATGTGAACATCTGCATTGCAAGCGATTTCCAGAGGATTTACGCTTTGTTCATAAATACAATCAAACTTGAAACGCCAGAAGCGACCATACATTGGCCGTCTCTGGCGTTTTTCATAAAGTAATATTCACTCCTATTTGTCTGCCCAAAAGGTGTCCGACTTTGCCCGGCAATCAATTACAGCATCCAGGTACACAACATTGTCAGAGACCGAAAACACTGCCTTATACCAATTCGCAAAAAACGCGCCTCTGTAAACGTCTTTAGGAAGGTTCGGGTCTTCGTATGGAGGAAATTGAAACGGATTCTCTGACAGTCGTTTTAGGACATCGGCAAATTCATCTCGGAACCGCTTTGCCGCAGGAGTGCTGACCCCTGCAATAAAAGCGGTATGCTGCAATAGCATGGCATGGACGCAGTGTGCCGTAACTACCTTGTATTTAGACACCGCTCTCCGCCTCCCCAATTATCCGGTCCATGTCTTCTAAGAGCTGGCTGGCAGAAATCCCCTCGATACCCTGTTCGCGTTCCGCTTTGGCCCGCAGCAAATCCGCATAAAGAGACTGCTCAGAACTCAAAGAAAGAGAAAGGGGAACGGCCCGGTCCCGAACAATTTGCCGCAAAAACATATTGATAGCGCCGGTCATATTCATACCAAGCTGGGACAAAACCTGCTCTGCCTGCGCTTTCAGTTCAGAATCTGTGCGGATGCTCATATTGATACTGCTCATGATTATCACGCTCCTCCGAATGTATCTTATCACGAGATATGTGCAATGTCAATGCAAATACACCTCTGTCTCTTTTGGGAACGGAAGGTTCAAAAGGAGACTTCCGTCTAACTGCCGGGATATAATTTGCATATTAAAGCCTTATTAGAAGGATATTTTCTTGATATTACCCTCAAGAGCATATTGTTTTCATATTATCGGGATATTACTTGAATATTAGGCCATTCAGGATATGATTTACATATTAGCTGCATATTAAATTGATATTACGCCTATAAATTGCTTATTATTGTGATATTAACTGCATATTGGGAACCGTTCCTGTCTTTCATCAGGATAAAACAGACCTCTCTGCTGTGCCTGCAAGGGGATTGGAAAGTGCAAGGAAAAATCCACGCCCCCTGGCTCCCCCTTATAAACATCTTCCCTGCGGAACCCATAATAGAGAGGGCAGATTCAATCTGCATATTCCGCAAGAAAAAGGTACAATTCAGCCTAAGCCAGCTATTCTTCGTACTCTGTATTCAATGTCCTCAGCATTTCCTCACTCATGGCAGTGATGACCCGGAGTTGTTTGGGAGTGGCCTTTTTCACAACGGCTTCCAGAGAATCCAGGTAATGGCTTCGCTCCTGAGATAGGGAATCGTATACCAAAGAGTCAACTGTAACACCCAGCACTTCGGCAATATCAACCACCGCTTTTAAGCTGGGTTTGGTGATTCCGCGTTCCACATTGCTGATGTGTGAGGGTTCTACTCCTATTTTTTCGGCTACCTGCTGTTGGGTAAGCCGCTTTTTCTTTCTGGCATCACGGATTCGCTTGCCGAGAGCATCATAGCGCAGTTCCAAATTCATCACATCCTATAACTCATAGTCTAACGGGCACATACCCTGCAAGTACACGTTGTATATGCTATTTTGTGAGTTATGGGATTAGTTTTTGAAAATTTGTTGTAAAAGTGTAGTTTATTGTTTTACATCCGCCTGAGTGTTTGATGAAGTTTGGCTTCAGCCGTTTCTGAACTGAAAAATTTGTCGAGAAAAACGGAACATTGCTTGCAAATTATGTTACAAAAGAATATAATATATTTATACACCAAATTTATATGATAAAGGAGTTCATTACGATATGAAAAGATATATTTCCTCCCTCATGGCACTTTGCCTGATGTTTGCCCTTGTACTGCCTGTAGAAGCCAAGGAAGCTGAAAGCTTCCGCGATGTTCCGGCTGATTTCTGGGCCTACGAGCAAATCAACCGCTGTGTCCAGGATGGCATCGTCTCCGGCTACTCCGATGGCACCTTTAAGCCCGGCAACCCGGTTTCCTACGGTGCCTTCTCCATCATGCTGGCCCGGGCCTTCTACTCCGATGAATTGGCTGCTTACTCCGACCAGGGAACGGCCACCGGCGAGGCCATCATGAACAAGCACGGCATCCTGAATGGCACCAGCCGTTCCTCTGCTTCCATTGGGGCCTCCCTCCCCCGCGAGGACATGGCGCAGTGCATGTATAATGTGCTGGTGGATAAGGGGGCGAAGATTCCCTCTGTGAGTGAGCAGAATGCCGCGATGTCCGCTATGAGTGACTTCTTCTCTATCTCCGGCAACTGCCGTACCGGCGTGCTCGTGTGCTATACCCTGGGTCTTCTGGGTGGACAGAGCGACGGCAGCTTTGGTCCCAAGAATCCCATGAACCGCGCCCAGGGCTGCGTTGTCATTAACCGGCTGCGGGATTATCTCCAGAACAACGGCGGAGCGACTACTCCTGTTACTCCCCCGGAGCAGCCCGAGACCCCCGTTGACCCGCCTGAGAAGCCTGAAACTCCTGTTACTCCTCCTGAGACCCCGGAAGTAACGGATGGCCCCCTGTTCAAACTGCAGGATGGCGAGACCGCCCAGCAGATGATGAACCGCATCAACGCCTCTACCACTTACCGGGAGGGCTACCTGACCAATGGCAAGCCTATCACGGAGGAGAACATCAAGGAGCTTCTGGCGAAGTTTGAGGAGACGATGCCAGAGGGAAGCCCGTGGTATGGTGGTACGCCAGACCAGAGCAATTACTTTTATAGCTCTCCGAAATTTGGAACCGGCGGAGGCTGCAACTCTTATGCATACGCCATCTCTGATGCGTTGTTTGATGAACAGGCTCCTATGACCAAACATCAAAATTTTGACCAACTGAAAGTCGGAGACGTTATCTGGGTCAAAAACTCTCAAAATGGGTATGACCACGTAATCGTCATTACCTCCCTTACATCAAACCGGGAAGGACAATTTTCCGCAACTGGTGCCGGAGGAACACGAGGTGTCTCGTGGGCTGAACATGGGAAGTTTACAACGCTTACTCTGCCGGAAGTTGCGTCAGGAACCTATATCTACTCCAGGTATTGATTCTGCAAAAGCTCCAGCCCCAGCTGAACAGCTAGAGCTGGAGCTTTATTCGCATTCGCTTCTCTTTCTATATTTTCATGATATTCTCGGTATTGAGACTACAAAATGAATACTGAGACTTTGCACAAAACCCACCCACCTCTTCTAGGGTGGATTTTTCTTTTGTCCACTATGCCTAGATTATCTATGTAATAAGCTAAGCCTTCTTCATTTGCTCAAGCTCCAAAGCCTATATCGAGCCGAAGCCACTCATTGTTCGTCGCCCCGCGATTTCTTTTTGTCTAAACTAGGCCGTTATCGTTTTTCACCGGTTTGCATATCATATATCATCCATCGCGCAGTATGAACTTTTGAAACAGTTTGTTTCTAGCTTTGAAAATAGTTTTTTCGCGTCTCGCATATAATATCGTGTTGCATATTTCTCCGAGTTGTGACCCGGCGATATGAGCATCATGATAAGTCAAAGGAGGGATGATATACATGGCTGTTCCCAACGCAACCTGAAACCAATGCAAGCCTCAAAAACACGAACGACTTGAAAAGGAGGTATTTTCACTCACATGAGTAACAACAAACATTTTCACCTGACCAACTTTAAGCGGACACTTTCGCTAATGCTCGTGCTGGTCACACTCCTGGGCATTTTGCCCATCCCGGCGGCTGCGGCTGATATCAGAACTGATATCCCCAACAGTATTCGCATTGACCATAACAGCTATACGAAGTATGGTTCCTACAACTCTCCTACCCTTGGTGCAAGCTGCACCATTCATGACATTACTGCAAACATTGGCGGAGGACAGTACCGGACTGTCTTCTGTGGCGACCACGGCAAAGGCCTGACGCAGGGCACCTGGAACGTGAAGACCCTGATTGATGGCAGTAACTACGCTAAGGCAGATGGCCCCATGCGTGCGCCATACATGATGTTCGCAGACTATTACTATGCAAAGGGCTATGGCAACCCCGTTACGAACGCCTGGTGCCAGGCTGCTGTCTGGCTGATGCGCGGCTCCAACAGCAAGTACGACTTCCTGATTAGCGCTTCGGTTGAGGAAATCGAAAGCGGCAGGTACGATGACTTCTTTCTGGAAATCGCCGGCGATGCCGTAAAGGCAGCTAAAGCAGCTAACCCGGGCTACTCTGGAACTGTAGAGCAGATGAAGGAAAACCTCAAACAAGCAGTTGCGATTCCCTGGCTCAAGAACGAAATCCCCCACCTGGATTATGTTCTTTATTATCGCAACAATGAGCAGCAGCATTTGCTTCTGGGGCTGCCTAGTATTCCAATTCAAGACCCGGACACTGTTTGGTTGAAGGTTCAAAAGGTGGATAGCCGTGGTAAAGCTCTGGCTAGTGCTCAGTTTGGTGTCTATGACACGTCCAATACCGATGGAGAACCTCTGGCTACTATCACTACGGATTCCAGCGGGTTTGCGTACTGGTCTGATACTTTAGCCGCCGGTGAAACCTCTGAAACTGTTTATGTCAAGGAACTTGTGCCACCTCCCGGCTGCAAGCTGGACCCCAATCCCTATCCTGTGGAGCTGAAACTTGAGGCTCACAACGCAAAAGAGAAAGCTGCTCTCGTCTCCGGCAAGGCCCTCGTGAACTACAAGGATGAACCTGATGAGAGCTCCTTCCGCAAAGTTGACCAATACGGCAACGGAGTCGCCAATGCCAAATTTCTCATCGAGGGAGAAGCGGATGGCGAAGGTGGCGCCAACGGTCAGCGCGTGCATGAGGAGCGGTTCAGCCAGGAGAACGGTGAGATTCCTGTTCAGTGGACTGACCCCAATCTCCCCAACTACATTCCGCCCGGGCATTACACCATCCGTGAGGTGGAACCCCCTGCCGGCTACCGCGCCACTGATGAGGTCCGGCATATCGACCTCTACGAGAACGGCGACTGTTCCGGCGATGTTATTTTCACCAACGAGAAGTTCCGTACCATCAAGGTGGTTAAGCTGGGCGGTGACGGCGAAGGTCTCCCTGGCGCCGTGTTCAAGATTGAGCGCAACGGCCAGGACTTTGGTTCCGTGACCACCGGCCCTGATGGCACCGCTGTTCTGCAGGGCAAGGATGGCAACGGTCTTCTGCCGGGCCTGTATACCATCACCGAGGTAACTGCTCCCGATGGCTACCTGCTCCCCGCAGACCCCGTGCATCAGGTCTACCTGTTCCCCGAGGGGAGCACTGTTGAACAGTTCGTTGTGACCGCTTACAACTACGAGCACCCTGACATTGAGATTGAGAAAATTTCCAAGGAAACCGGTGAGGGACTTGCTGGCGCTACGTTCGAGGTCCGGATTAACGCGCAGACCATTGGCACTTTCAAGACCGGCCCCGACGGCAAGATTCACCTCACCTACGAGCAGTACGGCAGATTCCTGCAGCCCGAGGGCGCAGAGTCCTGGACCGTTTCTGTTCGAGAAGTCTCGGCTCCCAAGGGGTATCTTATCGACGATAAGAACTGGCAGGAGGCTGAGATGCACCAAGGCGAGAAGCTCAAGACCTTCACCTTTACCGATACCCGTTATCCCTACATCCGCATCCTGAAGCGCGACCGCGAGACGGGCGAGCCCCTCCCCAACACCACGTTCCATGTCTGGATTGACGGCAAGGACATCGGTACCCATGTAACCGACAAGTTTGGTGTCATCACCATCGACTATGACACCTACGGCCGCTTCCTGGACGAGAACAACTTCGACAACTGGACCATCACCGTCCAGGAGACGGAGATGCCCGACAAGTACAATAAGGATAAGCAGGACGCGTCCGGCGACTACACGCTGACGCAGACCCTGAAATGGGGCCAGTCCTACGCGGAGTTCGTATTCAAGGACACCCACTTCCGCGACCTGCGCATCACCAAGCGAGACAGTTCCAACACCTGGACCCTGGCGGACGCCACCTTCACCCTGGATTCCCTGAACCTGGAGAACGAAAAGGGCGGCCCCATCCACCGGGAAGGCAAGACGGATGCCAACGGCCAGCTGACGTTCAAGGACCTGCCCAACGGCACCTACCGCGTCACGGAAACCGTTCCCCCGACCGGATACAGCCTCGCGGACCCCAACTGGCAGGATGTGACCATCACATCTTACAGTGACCGGGTTATCGACATTGAGTTCCTGAACGCTCCCGAGCAGGGCCTCCTGATTCGGAAGCTGGACGCCACGACCAAGCAGAATCTGGCCGGCGTCAAGTTCGAAATCCGCTACCTGGGCACCGCCGACTCCTCCAGTGGCACCACAAATGACCCGATGGAGAAAATCACTGATTCCAACGGCCTCATTTACATGCCTGACTGCAGGAGGCTTTCAGCCTCCACCTAAATAGTTTGTTCAGCCTCCTCCTGAACAGCTTGCTTTCCGGGTAAGTGCCCGGCTTTTTTTATGCAGATTTATACCTTCTAAAGAGAAAATCCGCTGGCCCAATTTGAACCAGCGGAAAATTGTTGAACAGCTTTGAGGAACCTGTCATTCAGGGAGTCACAAGGCAGTGACTTTTTTGAGCTTTGAGGGGTTTACAATAATTTCAGCTTCCCCGCCCGCAAAATACGCAAAGACATCTTTTTTATTGATATTTGCCCGATAGATGATACGGTCATCCGTTTGAAATCGATTCGCAAATCTTTCTGCCACTTCTGGGCTCAGCGTCCAGGAAAACGCACGTACATTTTTTTGGCTAAGTTGATTTACACCACGATAGACAGTCAGCTCATCAGGAAAATTACGGAAAGCTTCAAGTTCTTCCTCTGACATAAGATACTCAGGGACACATTTGGAAAACAAGTCTGTGAGTTCCTTCTTTGTGAATACGGACGTTTTATTTGTGATATTACAGCTTGTCCATGTGATACGAAAGACCTCCGCAAAATCCTTTTCCGATAACAGGCGAAGAATAGTCTTCAAAAATTCAAAACGATACCCTATTGAAATCATCCAAATTACTTCTGCAGGTTCTTTGCATTCATGCAGATGTTTTTTCTTAATTTCTTTACCCAGCTTCAATGCCGCCGGGCTTTCCAGTATATCAAAAATCCACGAGTCGTTGATACTGTCTGCAAGGTGAACGTTATCAATATTCAATGATGGAAGGTCAAAAGATTTAGGAACCATCATGTATTGTGAATCAAAGAGCGGATGAGACACAATGACAGACTTTGAAAGAGAGAATGATATTTTCACATCAATGTCCAAGAACACTTCGGCAACCTTAATAATACGCTCCATATCTGACTGAGTTTGCATAACAGGTATATCCGCCCTTTCTGTGTATTTTATCGGAACCTCTTTCTGGATACCTTGATTATACCTCTATTGCAATGGAAATGAAAGAGGGTATTTTCTTTTTTGACACGTCCTTTATGGCGTTCATTTAGAGGAGGCTTTCAGCCTCCTTCTGAATAAGCTGTCATCCGGAGCACGTTCCCAATTTTTTTGTATAGCTTTACATATTTACTTGAGGAAATCGATGAATTTTACGATTTAATTTTACAGAAGCAACAAAAATATGGCTGTTTTCACCCCTTTGAACGGGGCTTTTTTTCACGTTCACTACAGATTTTGAAACAAAATTTGCAATCTCCTTTTTGGTCTGCTACAATGCTCCCAGCGCAGAAAGAAAGGAGCGATTTTCATGAACAGACAACAGCTCAGCGCGGTACGGCGCGTTTTGAAACGGGAAAAGAAAAACTGCAAGAATGACGACCTCTTCCAGCGGCCTGGCCTGCACCCCAGCATGGGCCGCCACCTTGCCACCGACGGACATATCGCCATCTTGCTGGACTCCCCCCTGAAGAATGTTCCTGTGGGCAGCTGCATGGACTCCCTGGGCGGGACAATTTACAAGGAGTGTAACCGGGGTGAGCACTTTCCCCTGGATGATACAGAGATAATGCCGGAGCTTTGGACCAAGCTCCGGGCCGATGATTATGATTTGGGACCCGTGGAGATGACAGCCTATACCGAGGATGGCTATGTTATCCGTGGAAATTTCAGCCCCACGTGCCTGCTGGACGCCTGGGAGGCTGTGGGTGAGGACGCCTGCTTCTATCTGGGCTTCGGTGGGATGGGGCGGCAGCGGCTTACCCTTCTGGTCGCGCCGCCGGAAGGCAGCCAGTCAAAAGGGGTAGGGGTGCTGATTGCGAGGGTGTTGGAGGAGCGAAGCTGATTTTGTACTGCCCGTCCAAAGGTTTTTAATCAAAAGAGAAAATCTGAGGCATGGGGGCAGTGATTCCCAATTGCCCGATACAGTAAAAGGGGAGGGGTGGCGTTTCGCCACCCCTCCTGGTGTTTCGCCATACCCTCCTTTGGATTAGCCATGCACACAATATGCTTTCACATTGCACGTTGGAAATGCCTCCGCAATCTCCCGCAGGAAAGGCTTGCGGAATGAGTAGTAGAGGAGAATTTCCTGAATCTCCGCACCATAGCACTCCATGGCCTCCCGTACCGCGCCGGCCTCATGAGCCAGCAGGAAACAGCAGTTATCCTCCGGCTTTGTGGCAAGGTAGTCCGCCATCAGGGGCAGGCTCTCACAGACCACAAGCCGTTGTACCACCGCTCCAATCTCAAAGTGGAAGGAACCATCTCCGGTCTGACCGCAGGGATAGCCATAGAGGTCCGTTCGGACAAACCCCAGCATCTCCCCTGTCTCAAAATCACTGCAGGCCCAGTCAAAATACTGGTTATCAGAGGAGCGTGTCACCAGCATCCGCCACAGAAGAAAGGCGGAAATCCGTTCCGGCATCACGCCGTTATCTGCAAGAATCTTGGAAGAAATAGCATAATCGTTCATTTTATATCAATCCTTTCTCTATTTTGAAGGGCCGAAAGTGCAGATAAGAAACCTGGAATGTCCATGACGGTGTACTTTCTGGCCGCTGGGGATGCTTTGTGCGTGGGTATCAGGATGCCGTTTTGGGCTAAGTAGTCAGAGTCCAGAACCGCGTTTCCCGCATGGCCGGCGGCGTAAGCCGCCATAGCCTTGCCGGGCATGTAATAAATCTGATTGTTGGGGCTGCTCCGGAACTGGATGATAAAGCCGGCATGGATGACTCCCGGAGCAGACCGGTCATACAAATTCATCTTCTCCAGCTGATGCGGTCGGATGTCAATTAACGGCAGCTCTGGGCACGCTGTGGACTTTAACTCAAAAAAACAGGTCATGCCGGGCAGTACGGAGAAATAGTCGCAGGGCTGGCGGTTCTTGTTGACGTCCAGAAGCCGGACCAGCTCGTAGCCATTGCTCCTGTACTGCTGGGAAAAGTCTTTTTCAAATCGCTTACCGGCTTTGATATTTTCAGCGGATATATTGCTCATAGCTCTCACCCCCTCAGCTGGCTAAGGCGTACAAACTCATCTGAGAAGGCTGTTCAGGCTGCATAGCCTGTTCAGCTTTCTCGGCCTGGTCTGGCTGCACAGCCTGTTCGGGCTGTATAGCCTGTTCGGGCTGTATAGCCCGCTCGGTTTGATTTGACAGGCGGAGCTTCTCTGCCGTGTCAGCGGGAAGGGCTTTCAAGCGGAACATACTCCGGCGTTCTGTTTTGCCGCCAGGTACATGGAACGCCTTGCTCTCAACAGGCATAATCTCAGGATGGTGCTTCAGCTGCTTTTTCAAGGCATCCTTTGGAACCGCATCTTTTTCAGTACGGCGGCAATATTCGCAATACAGAGGGTACACATTGTTGAGATTCAGCCATATGGCATCCTCTTCCGCGTCATAGCGATAATAGCGGCCATGCGCGAGATAAAAACTGGCTTCAGAATCCGCTTCGGCCATATCGCCCAAGGTACAAAGGAACTGAATGGCCTCGGTTTTCGGGACAGCGCTGGAATCCATTACATGCTCATAGATGCTGTCCGCCAGTGCGGAGGCCGCAGCGGGAATGTCAGCTTCCGTGTAAAACTTCTCCGCAAAGAGCATATATCCCGCCAGAATAACGGCAAAACTCTTTCGGATGCGCTCCTGCCGGAATGTACCAGGAACATATATCATGGCCTTGTCAATGGCTTCCTGTACGTCCTCGGTGGTCAGGGAAAGGGAATAGCGCAGCATCTTCCAGCTGATGGCCCGCAGGGCATCTGTGTGAGAGGCAAGCCAATCAAACGAATCCCGCCGCTCCGGTGTGATGTCGCCTCCATAGAAACCGCAGGTCACGGTTCGGTTCTGCAGAGCCGGCTCCTCCAGTCCCGTCTCGCCCGCAAGCACCAGGGGACGGAGCATGACATACTCATTTACATTCAAATCCTTTGTACCCCGCAGCATCCGTGCGCCGGAGTACACATTTCTGATAAAATTGGACAAGCAGTTCTTATTCCTGCTGGAAAAAGTTGACGCCTTATTCTCGTCCATAATCAGCGGCACGATATTGGAGCGTGACGCCAGCTCCGCCAGAGGAAACGTAGTCAGAGCGTCCGACATGATGGGCTTGTCCCCCTCGCAGCCAGTCAGCGGCTGTAAAATCTTTCCCAGTGTCGCTGTCTTCCCCGCGCCGGTCTCCCCGGTCAGGTACAAAACCGGCAGCTCATATCCAAGTTTAGCCAGGTGCCAGTTCAGTGCCGCAGCCTGAGCAAACCCGATGACAGCGGCGCAGCGGTTCAGGGGGCCGTATTCATGCAGCTTTGCAACGGCCTCTTCAATGGTCTCCTCCGTGACATCAGAAACGCCGGTCAGGTCCCGATACGGCGACCTGGGAGCAGCGACCATGCTTTTATTCCATTGTTTGTCATCAGCGGCAACAAATCCATTACGGTCTACGTAGATGAGCCGGCCGTTCTCCTCAAAGATGCCGCTGCGCCATTGTTGGGTACAAGAGGAAAACTTACTGTATTGGATGAGAGCCCGCTTAAGGAGCCCCATTTCCTCCCGTGTCGCGAAGACTACGATATCCAGGTGATTGATGGCGTTCATAAACTTCCTGCTGTCTATCAGTTCACTGATATCCATACGTGCTGTGTGATACTCGCCGTTTTCCCGCTGAAATACCAGCTCAATTTCCCGTTTGGGACAAGCAGAGCCGTCCTTGTTCAACATGACCAGTTCGGTTGCTTTGGCGATTCCAGCTGTAATCATGGTTTTGCTCTGCGTAACCGTTTTTCCGCTTTTGTCCAGCTTTTCGGTTTCGCAAATTACTTTGTCTTTTTCAAATATGATATTTTTTGGCATAAGCATTCATCCTTTCTGCTTTTGTGTCAGTTTATTGTATGCGAACTTCTTATATCTTATTTTGCAAAATGTATTACAGGCCATTGTCTCCCTCCAAACGGGCAACCTCGCTGGATGGAACCAGGATATTCCGGCCCAGCTGGACCACCTTGGCCTCATGGATTTTGAGATAGCGCACAACAGAGGGGCGGCTGCAGCGCCAGCGTTCCGCAAGTTCTTTCACAGTGATGTAGGTTTCATTTTTCATAGTCAGACTTCCTTTCACAGTTTATTTTTGTGTTCTGATTTATTATATGCAAACTCTCTTTTTTCTATTTTGCAAAATCACTTATAAAGTCATTGCCGAAAAGCCTGTTAAATTCAGTGCAAGCTGGTCGATAAAGTTATTGTATGCAGAGTCAGAAAAAACAACACTGTATGACAAATTGAGTATGATAGAATCAGTTTATATGCCATAAAGAGGGGGGAACGGCTATGGGAAACGGGAAAATCGTTGTTTTCCAGCAGGAATATGACAGCTTTCAGGAGCTTGCCAGTGATTACGACATTGACTACCAGAGCCTTCTCCGCGTCATAAGAAAGGGCGTCAGTCCAGAGGAAGCGGTTTCCATGCTCCATGGCAAAAAAGAAGAACCACCCGCGCAGAACTCCTTCTGCGTGGATGGTAAGGAATATCCTTCCCTGGCTACGGCCTGCCGGAGGCTGGGCATCAGCCCCGGCTCCGTCTATGCCCGGAGGAAGGGACTGATGAAGGAGGGGCTGCCGGAACAGGAGGCAACCGCCAGAGCGCTGGAACAGGCCGCGGCGATTGGACGCCGGAAGCGGGAGGTGGCGGTGGCGGGAATGACCTTCCCTAGCCGCAACGCCGCCATGGCGCATTTTGGGATAAGCGCGGCCACTGTCAATGCCCGGATTGCCAGAGCGAGGGAGTCCGGGCAGGAGCTTTCCTTTGAGGATGCTGTTTTGCTGGGGCGGAGCAAACGGTACGCCGCAGCCGAGTATTCCGCTGCTCCGGCAGATATCAGCAGCCGGCAGGAGGAGCTTTTGGTGTATCTCCAGGGCGCTCTGCAAAGAGAGTGCCATTTTCAATGTGTAAAGACACAAGGCCATTTATCCGCCATCCGGCGCCTGGAGGATGACCCTGGGGAAATCCGCCTGGAAATAACCTGGGCTTCGTCCCATATCCTGAGCATCCGGAGCCGCTGGATGAATGGTACATTGGCCCAGGCAAACGACTTCAACAGTAAATATGTGGGCATCAAGCTATGCCTTCTGGCAGATGGCAGCGTTACCGTGGTCTGTGACACGTTTCTCATGGACGCCAGCCTGTCCGCCAAATATGCTGCCGCTGCCGCCGCCCGGCAATTTGTAGAAACCTATTGCCTGATTTTGGCGCAGCTCTCCGCAAGTGAGACTGGTTTTGGAAGGAACAGCTTGTAACTTTCAAATGATGGTATCGGGCCTCAATAAAATTTTTCCCCAAATGCCCGCATTTCCTTTTGTCCAAACCCCGAGATTTGTCAAAAGGAGAAAGCGGCAGCAGGAATAGAGCTTTTCGAGCCAGCCCGATACTGGCCGGGGCAATCTCAGATATGGCCTTTGTAATGTAACGGGCCCAACTGAAATTGTAATGTTCTTGTAATCTATGAAAGCCTTGCGGCGCAAGGGATTTCTCCTTGAAATTACAAAATTACATTATTACAATTTGATTTATAGGAAAACAAATTCTTATTCCAAAGACCTGTGGTAAAGGAAAGCATGACGCCTGTTGAGAGTCTTTGCGCACCCAACACGGATTTTACAGCAGTCAAAGGCAGCTTGTACCTCCACCTCCGGGCTGTATCGGGCCGTGTAAGAAAACCTTACTCCAGATGTCCGCATTTCCTTTTGTCTAAAACCTGAGATTTATCAAAAGGAAAAAGCGGCAACAGAAACCGGGCTTTTCAGGCTGGCCCGATACTGGCCGGGGGCAGCTTTCAGACACAGGCATTACAATGTAACAGGCTTCACTGAACTTGTAATATTTCTGTAATTCCCGAAAGCCTTGCGGCACAAGGGATTTCCCTCTGGAATTACAAAATTACATTATTACAATTTAATATATAGGAAAACAAATTCTTATTCTAAAGACCTGTGGGAAAGGGAGCCTGTCCCCAGATATAAGTTTTTGCACATTTGCTCTGTAATCTTGTAATTTTGTAATATTGAGGCTGTATCTATTGCGCCGCAACGGATTCAAAGATTACAGATTTCAGCATGAATTTTGTAATGGTCAGGGAAAATCTGTAATCCCCACTCCAGGCGGTATCGGGCCGTAATAAAACCTGTTTCCTGCTGCCCGCATTTCCTTTTTGTCAAAACCCGAGATTTGGCAAAAGGAGAAAGCGGCAGCAGGAATTGGGCTTTTCAGGCCAGCCCGATACTGACGAAAATAATCGCTTGACATATACACCGAAAACGAGTATACTTATTTATAGTAAATCTCCTTGAAATGGCACAGCAGGATAATTGTGCCTATTTTAAGGAGGTTTTTGTATGCTGATTTCTTGTACGCCCGCAGAGTACCGTATGGCGCTGGAGTCCCTGGCTTCGCTGAGGGCCACGCTGGAACGGGCCGCATCCGCTCCGGCCGGCAGTAAGCTGCACCGTGGGATTCCCTATTTTCAAAGGGGCGTTCAGCGGTGGGAGGAGTTCCTTGCTGTCCACTCCCCGGCGGAGGATTCTGTGCCTGCCAGCCGTCCCTATGTGGAGAGCGGCGGCAGCGGTGAGTATGTTCTGCGTGTTCCGGCTTCCAGTGCTGTAATTTTGTAATCATGTAATACAGAGGCTGTAACCATTGTCCTGCAAGGGATTCACCTGTTACTGCTTCCGGGAGCATTTTTGTAACAGGTTCCGCGAGCCTGTAACTGCCCCTCATGCGGTATCGGACCGGCAGGGAGCTTCCCACCACACGGCCCTCTCATTCTCTTTTGCCAAAAAACAAGGCCCTCCGAGAGGGCCTTGC
>ERZ778495.1589-NODE-1589-length-14919-cov-4.601453_pt1 | contig 14919 bp, 10 predicted proteins | sample MGYA00433100_ERZ778495 | MGnify/ENA primary metagenome ERZ778495 (study PRJEB29527, sample SAMN07138962) | mouse gut metagenome | material: feces | host: mouse | place: China:Nanjing | collected 2016-01-25 ...
ATGCTACATACGCAGTTTGCGATGTTCAGTCCTGTGGAGGGGGCGTGTGCCCCCTCCACCTTCTATTTTGCCAATACAGTTTGATTTGAGTGAGGTGGGTTTATGGGAGAGTTAATCATCGCCGCCAATAGTTTGGACATGAGAGTGCCGACACACAAAGATGTGAAGGCCATGTACAGCAAGCTAATGTCTGACCCCAGGGTTATGGATTTCTGCCCCTGGGAGCGTCATACAAGTGTGGAAGCAACCCATGAGTTCCTGAACTCCGAGTTGAAGCGGATGGAGTCCGGTGAATACTTGGCGCTCGGGATGTATCTGGACGATTTCACATATGGCAAGAACCGTGGGCGTTTCTGTGGCTATCTTACCATAGAGAAGTCACTCACGTCTGATGTGGCGAGCATAGCTTTTGCCGTGTCCCTACCGAAGCAACGGCAGGGCTATGGCGAAGATGCTCTTAGTGCTGCCACAGTATATGCCCTGCAGAAGTTGGGAGCGGTGTCTGTAACGGTGCCTGTTCCCATGACAAATGCAGCGGCCAGAAGGGTGTTGGAGAAGGCTGGTTACTCTCAGCAGTACTGGTTTGCGTCCACCTGGAAAGGTGTTCCTAAAACACGTATGCTGCGATACAGCTATACTCTGCACCAGTTTAACGAAAGATAGTCTGCGTACAGCGCATTCTATAATAACAAATGAAGGGATGACAAACGATATGATTGGAGAGAATCGAATTAAGCATGGCTCCGGGCTGGTTATCAAGAACGGCTCGTCTCCCGTGCACACGGTGAACCTCGTCGCTGGCATCGACGCCGGTTCCACCCAGACCCGTGTGTGCCTGGCTGATGGCACCGATATCGGGTTCTTTAACGACACGGCTAAGACCCTGGGCATTCTGCGCAAGGTCTACGTCCTGCCCTCTACCTACGCCACGGCTGGTGATAACAGGGAGATTCTCGCTGCAAGCGAGAATCTCGAGGACAACTACGACAGCACTATCCTGTGTGTCAGCGTTCAGGCTGACCGGCCTCTGCTGAGCCGGCACCGTATCCTGCGCGGGCGCAAGATGAATGATGTGTCCGGCTTGGTGGCCCGCTACATGGACAGCTCCACCAACAAGTCTGACAACCCGGTATTCTACACCAACATCATTGACGCTCTCGGTTACGCCATCATGGAGAAGTACAACGGTGGCATCCCCTCCGAGGTCAATCTCAGTATCTCTCTGTCCGTCCGGCCCAAGGAGCTTTCCTCCGCCTGCCGTACCAAGATGGTGGAGAACCTGGTGGGCAAGTTCGTATTCTCCTGGAAGGACGTCACCATCAACATGAACATCAAGACGCTGGAGTTCTCCACGGAACCGGAGGCCCAGGTGTTTGGCACGACCACTATGTCCGACCTGCGTTTCGACAACGGCGAAGGCGAGAAGTACCGGGAGCTGGCCGACACTCTGAGTGACAGCTCCACCTACATCCACATCGAAGGCGGCGGTTCGTCTATCGGCGTGGAAGTGGTGCGCAACGGCCAGCTGGTTGACAGTTGCTCTGCTACGTTCCAGCTGGGCGGTAACTACATGCGCCAGGTCTTCATTGACCGTATGAGCGACCTCATGGGGCGCACTGTGTCCCCCACCGCTGCTGAGGAAGCTCTCCAGACTACGCTCCTGCGTGATGGTCGCGAAACCTTGGACGTTGCCGAGGTCGTGGCCGACTGCAAGAATCAGGTCGCGATGGATATCGTGGAGCGGATGCGTCACGGCGTCATCGACCTGAACCACTGGTTGTCCATCCAGGACGTGGAGTTCATTTCCTTGGGTGGCCGCCTGTTCCTGCCCGATGACCGGGGTTGCACTATTAGTGCGTACCTGGAAACCTATGTCCAGCAGATGTCTCCGAACACGGAGATTATCGTCCTCGGTGAAAACTACATTTCGCAGGGCAACTTGGTCATGGCTGCTAACAGCGCCATCGAGTCCGGCTTTATCTCCGCCGTTCAGGGCGCACCCGTTGCGGCTACGCCCAGCACTCCCTACACTCCTGTGAACGTCGAGGAAGGCACCGCTCAGGACGAGGCAGTTTGAGCTGCATAGGGACCGAGTGGCCACCTACCACTCGGTCCCTTCTGTTAGTAAGGAGGCGATTAGATGCCGTACTGTGGAAGGCTCGAAATTGAAATCACCACTTCCACTAAAGAGGAATTCGACCGTATTGCGGAAGCTATCTATAGTGGGTACGCGGAGCACCTCCTCAAAGAGAATGTTCTGTGGGAAAGCTACAGGGCTCCGCAGGCGCCCGCCCTTCAGGTACCTTTGCCGCAGGCTAGTACTCGCACAGGCTCCGTGAGGTTTGAGACTGGCCCCGATGGCGAAATGCAGACAACCGTGCAGAGTAGCTCGCCGTTGAAGAGAATCGATACAACGGTTAGCGAAGTCCCGGTGGTCAAACCGAAAGAGAAGAAAGAACGTCCGGCTGGTATCATCGGCCGTGGAAGGATGGGGAGGTCGTCTACGTGATAACACCGCTTATGCTCGTGCTTAGCAGTCTGAATGAGAAGTACGAGACTGACAGCCCTGTCGATATCCTGTACCTCAGTCGGACTGACAGAGACCTTATCTTGTCGGAAGCTGCACGCTTGTGCGACAGGGTTCTCGACGAGAATATCGTCGCTGTCTACGAGGGGAGAGTTTTCCCGACGCAGTATTGCGGTGGGGATGCCATTACTCTCAACATCTACACCGCGGCACTTCTTGAGCGTCTGATTAAGTGTGCCAAGGTGTACAAGGCAAGCTCTACGGGTGTCGCTGTGGACGATGACCAGTCCAGTGACCTGAGCGCTCAGTCTACAGTGCTCCGCCTGGAGGGTAATCCGGACCACATATACTACTACGTGTACAAGCTAATGAACGCTGCGACACCCACGTATGATATGAAGATTCAGAAACTTACCGAGCTGCTACTTACGCTTCACACCCATAGTGGTGACAAGTTCGGTATGTCTTCTGAGGACCCGAAACTTCACAGCAGAATGGAGCTCCATTCGCAGCTCTCCTATTGGAAGACGATGCTCGTGGGGGATGTGATGCGCCAGGCATTGGGTCTGCCAGAGGAGCCCTTTACGGAATCTACTGTGGATACTATTCGCAGTCAGCTGAAAACACTTGGATTCTACGGGTTCGTTAATCCCCTACAAATGTACAAAGACTTTAGCAATTCCAGAGTATCCCGGAAGGCCGCAGTTAATATCCCGGACAAAGTCCTGATATTCCTTGGCAAGATAATTCAGTCCGGAGGAGGGAGGGTACAGCTTGAAGACAATTATTGATGTGTCTTCTGTTGTCTACTCAGGTCACCACGGTAGGCCGAATCTGCGTATGAATGGCTTCCCTATCGGTGGTCTTTACAGTCTCCTTCGCCTTGTGGCCGCTGAATTAACCAGGTCGGACATTGCACTCTGTTTTGATGGTGGTGACATTATCAAGAAGGAGTTGCTCCCGACCTACAAGGCTGGCAGGGTGCCGGATTACTCCGTGGCCGCACAGATTGATGTGGCGAAGGAGATTTTCACGGGGTGTGATATCCCGTACTACCATGAACCTAGGTACGAAGCGGACGACTTGATTTATAGCGTTTGTCAGGCCCTCGATGACATTGGGGAGCGTGAGCCGATACAGATCTTGTCGGACGACAGAGATATAGCATGTAATGTTCACGAAGGGTGCTCACTCAAGCCTGTGTCTACAAACGGGTGTTGCATCGACGTGGACAACTACGCAGAGCGGGTGGTCAAGGGGGCGTGTGTGCCCTACAACACTGTTCTGCTGTGGAAAATTTTCCACGGCGATTCGTCAGACCATTACAAAGGTATCAAGATACCTGGTCTCGATTTCGCAAGCATGGCCGAAACCTACATTGATACGCTAACGCCACTGATTAGTCCGCAGGGCTTTAGCGAGATGGCCTACGCTTCCTATGACGTGTTCGAAGCCTTTCTCTCGGAGTACTCTGAGAAAATCTCACCAGAGGACATGGAGAAACTGAAGGCTCAGGCACGCATAGTGTACCCCTACAAGGTTAACGTCTTTAAGGAAAACATTGAAGCTCTCTTTGCAGATTTTCCTAAGTATCAATTTCACGATGCTGTGGAACGTGCGCACATGAAGTTCTTCGGTGAAGGGAATTACAGCGCGAAGCGTTTTGATTTCCTGGTTTCTATGATAGGACCGCGTGGAGGGTACCGGAAGAGGTTCAACGTATATCGCGAAGACGGTGAAGAAGGTGAGGCGGTGCGACAATACTTTACTTTACAGGCGAAGAACCTGTCAGGTGGGGTGTTGGCCGTGGAGAGATACCGCTCTAAGAAAACAGTTCAGCCTTTAACTGAGCCACTTCGCAATATGGACCTTCCGTTATGACGAGCGGGGTGGTAAAGGTGTCCTATCCTACACTACAGGATTTATACTTCCGTACGCGGAATCTGAAACTGGAACATGAGACGTACCGGGTGAGTTTCTTAACCTGGGTGAAGGGCGGTATCGCGTTTAACGTCAGGGGTGCTGAAGTGGGTACGAGAAAGATTTCTTATTTCGGTGACCTTTATCGTAAATTGTGCGAGGTCGAGGATTACAGTACAATTGCGGACGAACTCAGCCTTGCAATTACGCGATACTATGAGGACTTCTTTTTGTTGTATCAAGACCACCTAACTGCCGTCCTCAACACGGACGGCAGAAAGGGCAAAGCAGTAAAGTCACTCTATGCAAACCTAGTTTATCTTCCGTCATTTGAGGATGTTCCTAAGATGGCAACAGTTTTTCCGACCAAGCAGATTGTTCTCGATGAATACATTCCTGCTAACCCGGAATCTTTGCACAGAGACATGGTCATGATGTACGTTGAGGATAGCTGGCACTTGTACAAGTGCATGGCTATGTACTATGACCACAGTCTAAAGTCGGACGGTAACGTGGTATTATTGGAGGTTAAATAATGTCTGCGAAAGAACTGGAGACACGTCAGTTTGAGGTACCCATTGACACTGGGTACCTCATTGGCAATACTCTACGTCAGTTCGCAATGAGAGGCGCACCCACGTGGCAGGTTGCCGCATATAAGGTGGGTAGTCGTGAGGGAAGCTTTGGTATTACTGGCAATGTTGGCTTCAGTTGTAACGACCTGTTCCGTGGTGTGCTCTTATGTGAAGATGACGGCGTGGTGGGAGACTCCAAGAACGTGCGTTTTACGCTCGATGGAGACCGCTACCGGGCCGACGGGGAAAAGGGGCCGATGTATATTGAGCAGCTCGGAAATCTCGGGCTTCCCAGTATGCAGGTGTGCCTTGTGTATGCCAGTGGCACACGTACCGTCGAGCAAAATTATGAGACAGCGAAGCGTATTTTCGGGAAAGATGACAGCGGTTTCTTCGCTGTGTCGAGCAGGCATGTTAATGCCGTTGCTTTCCGCTACGAGGTCATTCCGAAAAGTCTCAGCAAAGAAACGCTTTCTATCACCGCAACAAGCTCTGTAATTTCGGACGCACTGGAATCTGCGCAGATGATGTTGCGCAACATGGAACAGTGGGAAGTTCACTAAGGTGGTGAGGTACTTTGCAGCCTGTTAGCATGGGGTTGCGGGGTTCTCGTGGCGAGGTTGCCGTTATTGGCCCCTACGAGGACTTTGTCGGCATCCCTGAATATCAATTCTTCGAGCGGCTTAATTCCGGGGAGGATATGTCCGGAATGCTGCCGATGCCGGAAGGCGTCACGCGCTGGCACAGCGCTTTGTATAGGAATGGCGAGGTCCTATTCGCTGATAGTCGCGATGGAGACGTGTACTTCATTGCGAACGATGAGCGTAAAGGCTTGGCGCTGTTTCATTTCGTCGACGCAAATGAGAACGGCAACTCCTTCGAGTACTATCCGGTACTCCCGTGGAGGAGCCTACAAAACCGAAAGGAGAAAAACAGTATGAATCCTAATCTCGCAGCTCTCGCGGGTCAGGCCGGCCAGGTGCGCGGCATGTCCCCCATGCCTCCCATGAACCTCCAGGGTACCGGTGGCTACGGTACCGCTCCCTACGCCGGCGACGGCATCTCCAGTACCGGCAGTGACCAGACCAACGTCAAGGCTACCGCCCGCGCCCGCGGGTATGTGTTCGGGTACGTCGTGAAGAACGCGCCCGTCATCAACTCCAAGCTGCGTCCCATCCGCGACAAGGAGAAGGGCGTCACCGGCCATCAGATTGATTTCGTGCAGACCAAGCCCAGCGGCCTGGTGAGCGTGCTCATCGCCGTGCCCACCCGCTGCATCTCCCACAACGGCAACATCACCACCGTGGAGAACATCGACCAGGGCAACGTGGACTTCAGCACCATCGACCCCAAGGAGATGACCTATATGGCCCTGGACGAGGGCGGCGCCATCGGCATGATCCAGGCCCTGGGCAGCCGGCTCCCCGAGTACCGGCCCAACGTGGTTCCCGGCTTTGACAGCCAGTGGTCCGTCGAGGAGATTCAGGCCAGCGGCGATGTTTCCTTCGTGGAGCCCCGGATTGGCAAGAGCGCCAGCAAGCGGGCCATCAACGGCTACGTTATCCATCTGAAGAGCACCCGCGGTATGCTGTTCGCGCAGGGCAACATCATGTGCCTACGCGCCCTGGAGCACCTGAAGGCCCCCAAGGTCATCGGCCAGCAGGTCACCGGCAACGGCACCAAGTCCGCCCAGGACGAGTATCTGATGAACGAGTCTGCCTTCGGCATGTGGCGTTTCCGTAATGTGCGGGAGAACGGCCGCGACACCGGCAAGACCACCCTGCAGGTCGCCCTGGCCGAGTGCCCCACCCAGATTTGGGAGACCAGCTACACCAACGTGAAGCCCAACATGGCCAAGGACACCCCCGTCATTGAGAAGGTCGACGACGGCATCGGCTCCTGCTTCTTCGCCCAGGCTACGGCGCCCGGCCAGAACGAGAAGGGTGAGGCCCGCGGTTTCTGCCCCGGCTACTACTATCCGTGGTGGCAGCTGCCCAAGGAGAAGTCTCCCGTTCAGCTGGACATGTTGGCCTTCCGCCAGGTAACCGAGACCAAGGACGGCAAGGGCCGCCGCGCCGCCACCAGCCCCGTGCTGTGGAAGGACAATGAGAACCATCCGATGTTCGCCCCCTACGCCCGCTTTGCGGACGCTGTGGTCTCCATGGGCTTCCTGTCCCGCAAGGACCTGCAGAATATGGGCAGCCGCACTTCCCGCAAGGGTGCCGGCGGCAAGAAGAAGGACCCCAACGCCGAGCGTGCTCTGCGGGCGTACCTGCAGTCCAACGAGGTCGTCGATGCCATCGAGCGCGTCCGCAAGATGAACGCGGACAAGAACGCCCGCGCCGCCATCTGATTCGGCGCCAGCTAAGTTCCTTTGGGAACTTGGTGGCGTGATTACTGTCGGATACAAGCTCTGTAAATTTAGAGTTCACGTATAACCGTGTCCTTTTTACACTGAGAGCTGTGTGGTGCTGTGCGGCTTGCCAACGCATAGCGAGGACTAAATATCATGCTGTCTGTTCCCTTTATGCACGCCGCCGGAGTGAAGATACTCCGGCGGCGTAGCCTTTCCCCTTGAAAAGTTTGTACATTTTTGGCAACATAGACAAAATAGATGAAGAGGAGAGTGTGAGAAATGTTGGAGATAACTGGTCTCGATGAAGTGCGAGGTAACAATGTTGTGGTCTACTCCATCAAGAAGCTGCTGGAAAAGAAAACCTATCCGGCGTTTTCTCTGATGGCTGGTCATATGGGAGTCGGCAAATCTACGGTTGCGCGGTTGGTTGCCGAGCAGTTAAATGAATCCGACATGCCCGTGGTGACCTTTAACTTCGGCCTCGAGACTAACATGAAGGACATTGAGGAGACTGTATTCAAGATGAACCCCGCTGAGAGAAGAGCGTTCATCTTTGAGGAGATGCATGGACTGGACAAGGGGCAGCAAACAGCCCTTTTAACTATGCTAGACACCCAGCCACAGAATGTAGTTATCATCGGTACGACTACCGAGAAGTTCAAGATTCTCAACACAATCCGCAGTCGTGCACAGGTGTGGGAGTTCAAATTGCTTGGTCAGCGTCAGTTATCCCAGCTGTTGGATGATTACCTCGAAATGAAGGGTTCTCGGGGCATGTCTGCGATAGCAAAGGAAGCTCTCCTTCATTCTGCGCGTGGAGTTCCCCGTGACTTGTTAAAGAACACTGACTTGGCTATTTCCGGTGAGTTTACTGGGGACCAATTAAACGAACTCCTTGGGCGGGTGTCCGAGGGGCTAATGTTTTCTATTTTCGTTGCACTTAAACTTCCTTCTGTGGAATTCTCGACTACAGCAGACACCTTCCTTGAGCACGCAAGTGACAGCAAGTTACCACAGCTAAGGGACTTCTGGACACGCTACCTGTTAGAGCGCAGGGATGTTGATAACCCTACAATCTCAAAGGATAAGGTACGAGAACTCAATGCCTTATTCTCCGACGATGAAGCGATGAAAGTCGGACAGGCTCTTGTCAGGGCTACGTCTGACACCTTGGTTCTTGAGTTGGCTTTGCTTAACATGGAGCTCACTAAAACATCTGCGTCGCACCAAGTAGGTCAGCAGAGAGACCGTAAAGCAATGACAACCTCCCAGGGGATGACAACCGTGGTCACGGGGGATATCGCCTCTCGCAGGGACGCAGCGAGGGTAACATCAAATCTAAGTAAGGACCTGCTCTTAGGGTAACAAAGAGCCAAGGAAGGGGTGATTGTCGTGAGGGTCAAAGTCGGTAGAATAGTTGACGTAGACAAAGAAGTAAATCTTGCTGACCTGTCACCTCTTGACCGAATTATCTCGTCAGCAATCAACGCTTACAGGAACACATCGATGTATCGAAGGCGCTACGCTGAGACCGAGGAAAAGAAGGAAGAGCAACGCAGGGCAGTTAGGTCAGCATTGACCGACTCGCTACTTGCGGCAATCCACCCTGAACTTGATGCTAATGCTACCTTGAGTAAAAAGGATGATGTGTGCGTCGGGATGCTTCTAAAGGTGCCCGCACGCTATAAGCAGTTTATTGCAGACGTAATCGTGGCTCACGAGTTTGACGCCTACGAGATAACTGTAATCCCACCTTCACGGTCCTTGAGCAAGTTCAGTAATCCGCCGTACTTACTGTACGTGAAAAGTAGAGGAGGAGAATAAAATGCGCAAGGCCGTTACGCGCGTCGGTATGCGCGTAGTAAGCTGCTTCCTTGCTATGATGTTTATGGTCACACCAGCCTTCGCTATCGTCCGAGAAGTAGAGGTATATGGTGTCAGGTCTGTGAACGACCTGGGGAACAGTGACAAGCGTGTTACAATGGATGACCTGAAAGACGCCTATTCCGATTTCGTGCAGACGGATACGCTTCGTGAGTACTTCCATCAGGACAAGACGGAGCCGAGTAAGGTAGACCTTGACGCCGCTTTGAGCTGGCTCATCGATAATAACATCATTTCTCGGGACCAAACCGTGACGGTGAGTAACGTCAGACCTAACCAGATACCCCAGGTCGATATCAAGAAGTTCGACACCAATGAGCTAAAGGGTATGCAGGTGTATCGTACTGACATGCTCATGTATGTCTATAAAGCAGCCTTTGGCCCGATTGATGCTCGTGTCATTGGCGTGGAGACCGACAACGTCCGCGTAGACGATGGCGTCTACATCACCCTCAAGGACCTGATGGAAAAGAATGGCTATACCACAAACCCCAACTATGTCCTACCCGGTTCAGGGAGTGTGACAAGCTCCGGGAGTGCCGGTGGCTCAGGGTCAGGTAACGGTGGCGCAGGGTCCGGAGGGTCCGGGTCTAACTCCCAGACCAACTACATCAACGACTTCGGTAACTGGCGCTACCAGCCCCAGGGTGACCTGTGGGAAAGCATCTTCGGTGATACCAATATCTTCATAAGTCAGAACAATTTCCAACAGGGCAACATCAGCGGCAACGGAGGAAATGGTGGCGGCGGCGGTGCAGGTATCGGTGGTGGAGGTACCGGCGGTGGAGGTAACGGAGGTAACTCCGGAAACCAGACACAGGTCAATACAGGCAATGTCGGCAGTATCCAGGGAAGCGACAACAACCAGACTACCACCGGCAGTAACAATATATCTGGCTCCGGCAACCCTGTGGCAGGTGAAGGTTCCACATCGGGTAGTAGCGGTAGTGGTAGTGCTGGTCCTGGTTCCTCGGGAACCGGAGGCTCTGGTGGGCCAGGCGGTCAGGGCGGAGATGGTGGTGAGAACATCATCAACTACGAAACTGACTACAAGCAAATCTACTTTATACCGGGAGCAGACTTGCTCCTATACCACACAAGCGATGTACCTGAAGTGTACATCCAGGCAGCCCTAAGTAAGGGCATCCTCGATTTCGATAGCTCTTTCAGAACAGATAAGTTCAAGGAGGAGTTCGTAGACTGGCGCGAGAAGAACAAGGACACGCTACAGTCCTGGGATGGCGGATCTCCCGCATACATCGTGAATCGCACTCGTAATAAGCTGAAGACTGTCTCTAAGACAGAACAGGTTCCGACACAGCAGATTCTCGGTACCGGATGGAATGTGCACTGGCAGAGCAGTACGCTCACTATCAGTAGGAATACTCCATTCATGTTGTCTTCCGGGTACTTCGATACGGACATTGTGTCCAAGATGGATGTGTACGAGTACATCTACAATTTCATTCGTAACAGTGAGAAGGTTCTGTCGGAGCTTGAAAGTGACATTGTAAACTACAAGTATGGCATGGAGCTCGATGGTATCACCGACGAAGCAGATACTACGGTAATCAAGTACCTGATTGCGAAGGGGATTATCAACTATGAGGTTACCAATGAGTTCATGTCACTTGATGCACCTATTTCGTGGTCCGAGTTTATTACGCTCCTCTACCGTGTGGCTAACAAGGAAGCACGACTGGACTTTTCTAAGATTCAGTTGACTGATTCGGAAACTCAGTGGAAAGCCCGTGGCTATTCTCCGCAGACTACTTACCTGGTTCCGGGTGATAGCCGCAACTCCATTGAGGTCTCTACGATTGCCGAGTATGCCAAACGCGACTACGGTACCGCTACCAGTGAAGTGCTTGGCACTGAGGGCACGGGTATCGACAGCATCCTACAGGATGTTGCTGGTGACGGGCGGCGCTACGTCAGATTTGGTGCGCCCGATGAGGATCAATACATCTTCCACGACACAACGCTTGGCGATGTGTTCTTCTACAACCTCACCTCAAAGCTTGAGGGTGCGATGCACAACCATCTGTCCAACAATGGTGCCACCTATAACTGTCCTGTGTCTGCTAAAGACTTTCTGGGTAGCGATGTGGCGGAGCCGCAGACTAATCTGGGCAAGTACACTCTAAGCCTGCTGTACGAGTTGGCCTGTTGTAGCGAGAAGCAACTCAAGGCTACGTGGAACCATGACTATGATGCCACGAATCCTAAGATAAAGCTGATGGCTGATGTGTGCTGTAACATCTGGGCAATCGCTAACATGTATAGCTACTCCCAGGACTTGAATGAGGTGTCTGCACTCCTGAAAGCCGCCATGAGGTCCGAAGATAAAATGACGGACACCATGAAGGACACCATCAACAAGCACAGCAAGAAGCCTGGTGAGTTTATCACAGCAGCCACTGAGGTTCGCACTATCTTCTACAGTAACGTGCAGAACGACAAGACTAAGGTGGACATTACTAAGTTCCAATTCGGCACTAACTTCCGCGAGACACAGAACTGGGTGCAACTAACTAGTGGCAAGCTGGAGACGCTCGTGAATCAGTTTGTGGCCTTTGAGGTGTATCCTCAGATTGACGAGAAGCCCGTACGGTTTGTGGCTCAAGCTACTGTCCCGCTGAGCGATGGGGCTGTACGGTGCGGAGGTACTGAGATAACCCCACTCGAAGCTGGTAACGCTCTAAACATCACAGTGGTTGACTATGTGGTGAACACCAATTTGACCGAAGCGGAGCAGGAGCAGCAGGTGCGTTTGAATTACTCTAACAACGTGTCTAGCTTCGCGGCTTTGGAAAGCTTGGCAGCCACTACGCCCCTGCAGACCTTCGTGGACCCAGAGACTAAAGATAACTTCGTCAGTTGGTCCACAATTGAGAAGTACAAGCAGACGCCCACCACGAGTGACCGGAGCTTGCACATTAAGAAGATTTCGGACTACCTGCTGTACAACGAGGACACTAATACGTATGCCTACTTCTGCGACGAGAAGGACAAGCAGATGGCTATTGTCGGCACGGACGTTGTGAAGGCATCCTCAAGTTATGGCGTCATCTTCCGGGAAGGGTCTGAGGTCTACTACTCCATCGACGCTATTCGTTTGCTAATGGATGCCCGACAGGAAGCCGAAGTCCTTGGAGGCCTGCGCACGATGCCCATGGCTAGCATGACCATCCAGAACAATCTGACCGAGGTGACTATCGACAATAATGATGGTGTCCCTACGTCGAGCCTGACTGGTATCAGCGTGATGATATCCGACAAGGACTCCGTTACCAGAACCAAAGTCACCAATCTGGACAGTGTCTACTACTCGGACACTAATGTCTACTTTGATGTGCGCTGGAGTAACTACCTGGCCATCAGCCAAGCCAATCGTGCTATCAATGCAATATCGCGTCAGTTCTCTTACAATGGCAAGAGTGGTGCGAAGCTATCAGCGTATGCTGTTGTTATCTTTGAACCACAGTCAGCTAAGGATATGGGCTCTACGTCTGTGGACGCTACCAGTTCGCTGCAGGACCTCCTTGACTCTCCTATGCAGAAGCCTGGCAATCCGGAGGGCCTTCAGAAGTGGGAGCAGAACAAAGCCCGATGCAACTTGTTGGCCAACTGGGTCTACGGCACAAGTGGCCGTGAGTACATATCTACTGGCTATCTAGTTCCTCATGCCTACGTGTTCTCTAGTGACCCCGACATTGCTTCGTGCATGTCGGACGCAGAGTGGACCCCATTGAATAACCAGCCCAACGCGGATATCGGTACGGGCACTGAGCGAGAGCTCGTGACCTTTGTGAGACTATACGAGGTCATCAACGGTGCTGTTAAGAAGTTCGGTTCTTCTAACACTGGCTGGACGGCCGACAAGGCACGCAATGACCCTGAGCATCGGGCAAGCTATATGCTGTCCGAGGACTACCGGGTGTGCGTGATGGGCAACCGCGTGTACCTGAACCTGGGATGCTTCTCTAACATGTCTCGGGTCTATGGAGCGAAGTTGAGGGCGAGCAATATTTCTCTTGGTTCGTCGGCGTTCACTGTTGGTGGCACCTTTAGGTCAGTTGCATCACCCTATCAAGGCGCGTCGTTGGATGGCAATTTGGCGCCGAAGATTCTGGTGACAAAGACCGAGACGGATGGAACCGTCTACTGTCAGGTGGGACCAATATATGGCCTGCCTATTGTCTACGATAACGTCACGCCGGCTGTAGTTCATAGGTATAGTGAAAAGAGCCAAACGTCTAAGACCTTTAGGGATTTTGGTGATTGGTCCAGTAAGGATAACAACCAGGTCCAATGGATGTTCGAATATCTGTTCCAGCCCACGGGTCTGACCGATTCCTACGAAGGGATCGAATTGCTCGGCATCGCCGATTCCCCTGTGCTTAGTGCGGACAGCTCCAGGCAATTCGTCTTCGATGGTAAGACCATCAAGAAGATGAAGGGCGAGGGGCGAACGCAGGTTGAGCAGACGCAGCACTGTTATCGAAGCTGTATGAACGCCGCTAGCAAGGTCGCGGACCTAAAGACTGAAATGAACAAGAGCGGGACGTATTCCTTTATAGCCACGCTTAGTGAGAACAACGTGGAGACTTACTTCAACATTAAGTTCAACGCGTTTAACTACACTATTGAGAATGGCATCCTAAAGTACATGCCTAACCAGGCAACTGATTTCATTTCACCGTCTCTGTTCACCTCGCTGAATGACCTAATCATCAACGGCATCATCAATGCGGACAACGGCGCCATCCCTGTGGAGCAAATCCCCTTCGGAAGTATTCTGCAGATTGGCACCGGGTGGTATGCGGCTCACGGTACATCCGAGGACGATATTGCTTTCGCCGGCTATGCGCCCTTGCAGATTATTGATACTGCTATGGAGTGCGCCACCATTCAGGATGCCTCGACCTCGTTCGCTACTCAGTTTGTTCGCGCAGGCAATCAGCAGCTCAATGTGTCCCATTTCTTCAACACGGCCGAGGTGCTCGCAGGAATTGTGGACTATGAGAAGACCCTCAAAATCGTAGCAGAGTCTAAGCTATCTGAGGATAAGAGCGTTAATAAGAAGTACATTCTTGGGGCCAAGAATTCAGATGGGTCTGCCAACATCGGCACGATTGTCAGCGGCGACTCTACCGCAACAACGACATACTATTACGCGCCTACTAACATCACTTTCCAGAAGGGTATTTTGAAGGCTTACTGTACGTCAGCGGACGGAGAGGAGCCAGCCCGTTACACACTTGTGTCCAGTGCAGATAGTTCAGTGTCGGGACCCTTGGATGAGTTGCCGTTCTTCTCTAACAATGCCTTGTCAGGTACGGTGAGTGATAGGACGACGAAGGCGGCTAGTGGCGGGTTCCAGCTATTCTATGGGTCAGACCAGATAATGGATGGTCTACGTGCGGACTTCCAGAAAGCCTTTGCGGGTGACTTGTTTACCCTTGCACGTATGCTTGTATTCATTGTTTTGGTATGGTTAGTCGTAGCCAGTTGGATGTGCTACGGTATTTACTTTGGCAGGTTGATGCCAATTTTGGACGCTATCAAGCACCCGACAGGTGACCGTGCGGGTAAAGGAATTGACCTGATGAAACTCATTTCGCTGGGTTCGATTTCGATGGAGACTGACTTCA
>ERZ778495.1594-NODE-1594-length-14831-cov-4.968530_pt1 | contig 14831 bp, 7 predicted proteins | sample MGYA00433100_ERZ778495 | MGnify/ENA primary metagenome ERZ778495 (study PRJEB29527, sample SAMN07138962) | mouse gut metagenome | material: feces | host: mouse | place: China:Nanjing | collected 2016-01-25 ...
CCTTTTGTTCGAGCTCCTGATCCTTTTGTTCGAGCTCCTGATCCTTTTGTTCGAGAAGTTTGTCTTTTAACATGATGGTAGTGTCACGCGCTTCTATTTCCGAAAGGATTTCGTCTTCGACCTGCATTTCGCGGCGGATTTCAGGAGAGGCAGCGGCAAGCGTCAAACGTCTGACGAGAAGAAGCTCGTCCACTCCCATCTTTTCTTCGTCGATATTGAGCAGATGATCGTCGGAGGATATACGCAAGCCTTGGTCGAATATGCTGAGGATACGTTCAAGATAGTTCCGGGCATTTTCTTTCAGGTATGGGAGCTGCACGATGATGCTGTCGTGTGTCAGGCTTTCGATAAATGGGTCAGGCACTCCTTTACGAATCTCTCGGTTGTCATAATCCAGATAGTGGCGGCGCACATAGACGACCGGCTGGTCCAGATCACCGATTTTATGTCCAAGGATATAAATGGAGATGATTGGCAAACCGAAGCCTCCCGGAGTTTCCTCCACGATGTTCTCCTTATTTAGATACTGGGTCCCCAGGTATTGCCGGAAACGAAGCGTTTCCGTTGCAAGCCACGTCTTCTGCAATTCGATTAAGACGAGCCGCTCCGTACCCGAGGCGTCCACTATCTTCGCCGAGAAATCGATACGGAACAGGGATATGCGTGTTTGTTGCAAATTGGTATATTCGTTGCGACGCATTTTCAAGTCGCGTACTTCCTGTTTCAACAGGGCGGAAAGCAGAATCTTGGCTGCCCGTTCGTCTTCAAGGAGGAACTTGAAGACAGAGTCGTAAATCGGATTGGCTATCAGAGTCATGGCTGTATGTTTTTAGTTACCGTTTCGAACAAAGGTAGGGATTTATATCGAAGTTCCAAAGATATTCAAAACAAGAACACGGAGCACATGGATTTATTATCCGTTGTGCTCCGTGTTCTCTTTATATAATCCTATTCGTATCGGCAGCTTATTTCACTTCTACCTTTTCGCTTACGACCTGCGAACCGCTTTCGGCACGGACGACGTAGATGCCCGGTGCGAGATGTTCGACGGAGGTAGTCGGTGCGTTCAAGTTGCGCAAAGTGCGCAGGGCACGGCCGGCGATGTCATAAACCGTTACACCGTTCAGCGGGTCGACGGAGGAGATATCGATCCGTCCGGGTGCGCTGTTATAGAAGATAATACGGTTAAGGGCGATGATCTCGTTGGAGGTGGCAATCGAACCGTTCAGGAAATAGCGTCCGGAAGTATTGCCCGGGACAGTCAACGTCAGGTCGTCGGTCACGTCATAGCGCTTGCCGGTCTGCTTGTCTACCAGCTTCACGTTCTTCATAGCACCCGATACCGCAAAGCTCAGCTCTACCGGGATCGCATCTTTGCCATAGACGCCGAGGGGGATTTCCGTCAGTTCCGGCGTCACGTTGATAGCCGTCATCTGGTTGCCGGCAAGGGTGTAGACTTGCGGGGCGGATACTTCCTCGTTGATCAGCAGGGCGGCATCTTCGCCCTCCACATAGCTGTCTGATGCGGTGACAAGACCGGCAACGACGGCAGTATTGCAAACGCCGTCACGAGTAGCAGTGATGCGCAATTGCGGCAGAGATTCATCGGCAGGGGAAGAAGTGGCAGAGCGCAAACCCAGTTTTCCGGTTGCCGGGGCTTTCGCAATCATGCCGGTGTTGAAAGTGGCAGAAGCCAGATCCTTCACGATGAATGACTGGAGAGGAGCGACAAACTTAGGATCTGTGTCACCTGTCGAGATGCTATATGCATCGCCCAGGATATTGGTAACCGTACCTGTAGCGGTCATGATATAGTAAGTATTTGTTGACTTACCATTTAAAAACTTTTCCATATCCAGATGCGACATGAACGGGTTGCCGAACATACCGCCGGTAGAAGAAGCCGGACAAGACGTAACGGCATTCTGACCTCTTTCATCAGGGCTGATATGGAAGCGGCCGTTGCCGGTACGATGGGTCAACGATGTCTCATTTCCTTCACCAGTCGTATTACCATAATATTTATAGCTCATATCCACTTTGGGCAGACGGAACAACACTTTGTCACTACCCAAAGTTGTAACATTCGCCTTTGTCCCAATCGAAAATCCCGTACCCGGTGTGAAGGGAACATCTACATCGTTATACAGGTTCGACCAACTGCCTTTGATAGCATAATTGACTTGGTTATTAGAACCTGTACCCGGACGAACAACCGTAGCCGTTGTCTTGTCCCATCCACGCATATAGACAGCCGGATTCCAACGGGTATATTTGGTATTATCCTCATAATTGATCTCCCCAAATGCCGGTGTTTCCTGACGTGCATATTTACCTACTCCGTTTCCTGTCGGTAAATACATATCCCCTGATACTACGCCTTTCAAGGGCGATGCGAGCATATACCAGCGGTTCGGAGCCATTTCATAATCTACATGAGCCGTGTTGTAGGTCAGGTATTCCGTATGCAGGATTTCCGATTCGGGCTTGATGTAGATCTCATCGCAGGTGTTGCCGTAGAAGCGGACACAGGAGTAGTTGTGAATTGAACTGGCTTTATCCGGGTTAGTAACACTTCCGAACAACTCTCGTTCATAATCCGGATCGGCAAGCAAGTCGTACTCGATGTTCTTGGTAGCGGCTCCGATGGTTGCATCCATGCTTGTCGGAGCCATATTCAACAAGGCTTTCGGATCTGTTGTCCGTTTGCTCAATTGGTACAGATGCGGATAGGAGGCATAAGCTTTACCACCATTATCGGCAATCGTCACTTTTGTGAAACGCATCGGGGTGTAGGCTTCATTGTGTGTACCATTTACATTTGCAACACCTGTTGTATAAAGCTCAACATCATTAGACCGTCTCCAATGGCTTGGTCCGTCATTGTTCCAGTTGTGCATACCTTCTGCGCTTCCCACCCACGTCACGTATTCGGGGACGATTTTGAGGGTGAGTTGGAAAGAACCGGTATAAGTGGTATTACTTTTTTCATCTTTTACGGCATAAGGTATATCGACCATATACCAAAAACCTTCTTTGAAGTTGTCAACGGCTTTCTGGTTGAATTCGATTTTGAAATAATTTGTAGCCCAGGCTGCTGTTGTAGCCTTATCGACAAGCTCCACCAAAGTTGCAACCGGATCTGTGTTATTATATTTCCCATCAGAAGTCTTCAAAACCGTTATGTTGGTATTTGCATCATTCTTATAGAATTTCTCACCCGTTTCCGATTTGCGCATATGAACCGGAATACGCAATGTCCCATTGTTCACTTGCATATCTTGTATCTGAACTAAGCCGACACGGACAGAGCGGACATGTTTGCCTCCCCAATCATCCGGCTGGTCAGGATTATCCGGGTCTTTGGGGTCCGGGTCTTTGGGATCATCCGGATCTTTAGGATCGGGTACGTCGGGATCACCCGGCTCTATGGTCGGTGGGGTCGGGCCTAATTGGATTACGACAGGGTCCGGGCAATACAAATGGTGATCAATCTCATTACCATCACTATCTTGTTGAGCTTTTGGCAAACCTATAATTGTTTGGTATTTGTTTGTCATTTTATACTCAAAAGACTGTGTATCAAAAACAAATTTTCCATTCTCTTTTGTATCCTTGTTATATACTTCTCCATAAGTGGTTAAAGCTTTTTTTATATCAGTGCTCTGATCCTTATCTGTAGAATAGCGCGTTAGTGCCTGTGCTATTGTGTACGTACTACCATCCACTGATACTTTTTTTGTATTGAACTCTACAGTATCTCCAATAAACCAGTCGAACTGGGCATCTTTCAATGTCGTCCATGTTCCGTCATCCAAATATCGGAAATTACCGGCTATTTTATATGTTTTTCCCTGTTCCGCATTTGCCGGCGATGAGATTTCAGTTTCCAACTTGTCGCCTTCAAATATTGTAAAGCGATCTCCCGTGATGGAAATTGAAAACGGGTCTCCGATCAAAGCACATTCATCACACTTGGCAGGCACAGTTGGGTGACCTATCGGCTGAGTGGAAATTCTGGCTATATACTTTTTTTTAGGGTCGAAATATTTACCAATTTCAAGAGGCAGAGAATAGATTTTGTCTGCCGTATTTTTCCCCGGATCACCAATCGACGAATCAACCCAGGCCATATCTTCTTTACGAGTAGAAAGATAGGAAACACGGCAAAGTTCTTTTTTCCCATCACCATCGTAATCAATTGAAATGGGGTTGTCTAATTTACCTTCTTCGTAAACTGAATAATAGATTTTTGTAAAATAATTTACAGCTTCTTGTTCTTGACCTGAGTATGTCTTACTTATATAATCTCTCAATTCTTTAGGCAAGGTATTGTCCCATTTGACATCATTATTTATGCCAATCACTTTTTGATCTTCGGTCAACCCCATGACACGCATTATATTACTATAACTTGTACCATATTTGACTGTTTTTAAATCTGTATCACACAAGTTGCCGGCTTGCACGATTTCAATTTCTGGCTTTCTTTTGAAGATACGGATATCGTCGATGGCATAGTCGGCTCCGTCGGTGTGGGGCTCGTTGTTTTGAACTTCCAGGAAGAACTTATCAGTACAATCTTTTAGCATCTCTTCCGAAACGACAAACTTATAATGGAATTGTTGCCATTTCATGAGGTTTATGTTAAATGCGTCTGCTCGGCCAGCAGGAGATTCTATATTAGCCTCGCTGCCTGTTCCCTTTGAAGTTCTATAATCCGTTAATGCATCCCCCGTTGTAAATCTGTGAATTACTATTTCTTCACCTGCCAGATTAACTCCTTTTAATAGCACATTCAAGTTGGGAGCTAAAGGAAGAGATTTATTATCATCCCCAGCACAACCAGCGCGTGTCATATCGGCGAGCCAGCCGGTTACAGTTAACTCGGTATTTGAACACAAGGTTCCATCGATAGGCATAGAAACCAATGTTCCCGGTTCATCCGTAGCATCAATATAATAGAAATAACCATATTTCCCCTCAACATGGTAAGTCCGGTCAAATAATTTTTTGGTGTTATAGAAGCTCGCTCCTGTCTGAACAGGAACCCACTTATAATATCTTGAACCCCATCCCTGGTTACCATTCCCTGAATACGTATCATTAGCACTTTTAAATAAACCATACATTCCCGGATACGAGGTATAACATTTACTAGATGCATCTAACAATGATGCACCTTCTTTGCGTATAAAACCATAAGTTGTTTCTGAATTTTCCAAGGGGTTATTTGACATATTATGCCCTTGTTCTATGTTTCCAACAATATCATTTTGGTCAAAGCTAACAATCCCAATTTGCTGATATTTCTTAGAGTTTCCCCTGGGCCATCTTTCATCGTTTTCGTCTTTCTGCAAATCATCTTCAAACTTGAACTCAGCATTACTAATCGGATTCAAAATATATTTGACTACAGGCAGGGTGGCTTCATCCTGGTGAACTGCGCATATAACTCTGATTAGAACTGTATTTTTTGAGTCTGAATTTAAGTCTTCTTTTTTGATTTTCTGATTTTGTTGGAGCTCCAAAGTTGTACCAGCTTTCGTCACTAAACGAAAATTCTCCCAGGTTCCACCATTTATTTGATATTGGAATTTGGCACCTTGATGAATACTCTTACCATTATCTTCCCAGAAATAATTATCTGGTGTATAAGGCATCGCTAAGTTTATGGATGATGCGTCTTTTGGATAATCTACTTCATAAATTACCGGATCTTTTAGTGAATAAGAAGGGCTTTCTTCCGCCTTTTTGATTACATATTTATATCGTTTCAATAATGTTGGCTCTGTATATGTCCCCTTAATATTCGATGATGCTTGTGCAGATGTCCATGTACCATCAGTATAAGTACTCACATCACAATATACAATATCACCATCAGTATAGTTTTCCGGTAAGGTATAGGCTATAGTTGAAGCGTCTATCCCCAATCCATACTGAAATAATTTATCAGGATCGAGGACATTATAATTGTCAGGTATATTTGTCTTTTGGGGGATAATTTTCTCTTGTCTCAATCTATTTGACCAAATTAAACCTTGGGTTTCATTCACCTTAACAAAATAATCTTTCGTTTCATAGTATACATTTTGATTAACATTCCACAGATTGTCAGGTATGTCTGCATAGTTGACAACACTTAGACTTCCACCTCTATCTGTAACGACCCAATTACCATCAACACTATATCTGTAACGTCTTATTTTTTGATGTTTAATTGTTCCTTTTCCATTCCCATTTCCATTTTTTACATACCAGTGAACAAACCAGTCGTAAGAGTGGTCATATTTATTATTAGGACCAATATATCCCCTACTATTTATATTCAACTCCGGGATTGACAACTCGCGTGGCTTTTCAGGATTAACATAAATTATCTTTTCTTCTGTATGAACATTATTATGCCTTCCCTCTTCCCACTTAAGGCTTATTACCGGCTTTGCCGCATCCTGTCCCCAAGCCATCCAGCCGCCTCCGCCGACCAGCAAAGCGAATGACAGGAAGAGCACCCGGAGCCATCTGCTGTATATTAGTTTATTTCGTTTCATCGTATTCTTAATTTAGTTGTTATGTATGTTGTATCTACTTAGAAGTAAACATGAACTTACTCGACAAATCAGTAAATTTCAAGGATTTGCAGGTTGATCAAATATATCCGCAAACTTCAACTGGATTTGGAAAGTGGCCAAAATGTCACCGTCTTTCTTTGCTACCAGCTCGAATGTCGCGCTTTGCTCCTCAGTGGCAGCACCGACCATGCGACCGCCTGTGATTTGCCATTTTCCAGTAGTATTTTTTGTCACACTATTAGGGGCTTCCGCTAACAAATCACCCTTGTTTACGTTTCCGATACTCCATGTTACGTCTCCAGAGATATCATTATCTTTATTATTATCCTCTTGCGAAACCAGCTTGTCGATCGTAATCGTAAACGGACCACCGCCATATACCGTGCAAACCAAATCGGTTATGCCATTGCTGGTAGAAGATTCCGGATATCCTCCGATCGGCGGATTCTCATTGCTTACGGATAAAAGTGTCAGTTTATAAGAGGTGAACTCGATGTTCAGATTCCAGACATGATTACGGGGAATCTGACGAAGGGCGGTGAATTTTGTCCCTTGATGCGGATTGTCGCCAGTTGCATGTGCGTCACTTGTTGTTTTCAAATTCACCTCAAACCCCTTGGCTGCTTCCGACTCGTTCACATAGTACCAATCAGACTCTTTGAAGTCGTCCATTGTAGCATCAAGTACCACATCTTTGAAAAGATCTTCAATCGAATAACCACCTCCGGACAGTGCCGAGAACTTATCCGCTTCAAAAAGATTCCCTTCCGTATTAAACTTGCCTAAAGTCAAACCGGTTACAGTAATCGGGTGGCTCGTGTTGTTACGCATCCTGACTTTCAGGCGGCTTACCAGGCGAACCAAATAAATCGGTTTCACTCCTTTTGCCGGAATCCACTCTTCCTGCACGCTCATGGGAAGGAATCTTTTCGTAGCAGAAATATTATTGACGCCTGATTTCCAAGAAACAGTAGAGGGCAGCTTTGGCATAGCAGCTCCCTCCGCCGTTGCAACAACAGTGTTCAAGGGTGTACCCTCCAGCGACTCCCAATTCGCAAATGCATAAATTCGTTTTGCCCCATTGGTGATTTCGAAAGAGCCGGACTTCCAGCTTGTCAGTTCGCCATTTTGGGCTTTTGAATCATTTTTCAAATCCGGCTGGAACTTCTTTTCCACCTTGCCGGACGCATCCACGATAAACACCACTAACGAATGGATTTGTTCGCCGGTCAAAGCAGCCGGAGCATCGGCTTTCGTCTGCAACGACCCCGAAACATCGGAAATACCTACCTGCAAGTCCACCTCCACCACGTCGGGAAGGTCAGGCTCGCCGTTTCCACCCCGTTCGCCGCCCACGCATCCGAACGCGATGAGAGCAAGCAGGCTGGCAAGCAGCGGCAAGCTCTTGTATTGGTTCAATCTGCCTTTCATAATCCCATCTCCTCATTACCAAGTGTCACGTCTTCGAGACGGACGATCCAGTCGTCTACTACCACGTAGAGGCAGTGCGCCCGTCCGCCGGTGATATCCACATAGGCGGTAATCACATATTCGTCCTGGCGGTCCAAATATTCCTGTCCGGGCAACTTATGCGAAGCGATCTGCGTCAGTTTCAGCAATCCTGCCAGGTCGACGTTGATAAACGGTGTCATTTCGCTTGCATAACGGACTCTCAGCGTGCCGGTCGCGTTGTCGATCAGGCGGAGCGTGTTCAGTTCGGTGCAGACGGCATCGTAGAATACGGTCTCATTATCGGCCGACTTGACCGTCTCGACCTGTTGCAGGTAAGGCAGCCAGGTGATGCGCTTGGCGGATTGCGGTTCGTTGTGCGCGTCAAGGTCGCCGTTGGTGGTGGTGACCACGAAGTCGAACGCGTCCTCCTCCAGTTTCGTCCCCCGGTTGGCATCTACCAGAATGAAACGGATCTTGTTGGTGTTCTTCACGAGCGGGAACTCGGTATCGGTAGCACCACCCGCCGGGATCGTGTATTCAAGTTCGCCCTGGAACAAGCCTGACAATTCGCGGTCCACGCGGTTTTCAGCCGCTTTTACCGCCATGCGGAAGTCGTCGATGGAAGAACCGGCAGCCGGTTCCGTCCAAGTGTAATCCGTCTCGTTCAACCCCGCCCATGCCAGCAGGCGATAATCGCCCGGAGCCAATTCGCTCAGGTCCACTTCGTTCTTTTTCAGCTCCTCACCCTCGATCAGGCGAGAAGAGAGGAACGCCCCCTTATCATCGTAGATATACAAATGAATGTTCTTTTCGCGCTCCTGATTGACCATCTCGTAGGCAAACGCATCGGCATGCTTGATGTTGTGCCGGTAGACGAAACGGAGCGTATGCCGGCAAAGAGGCAATTCGTCATGGATATAATCGCATGAAGAGAGTCCGGCGAGACCGAGAACCGCCAGCACCGGGAATAAAAAGTATAGTATCTTATGGTATTTCATTGTTCACCTGTTTTATACATTAAAAATAAATCGTTTCGTCCGGAAGCGGTCCCCAAGGTTTGACGATCACTTCGATCTCGATCTTTTCCGGTTCATCAGGTTTATCGGGTTTGTCGGGATCTTCAGGGTCTTCCGGATCTATCGGATCGTCAGGTTCGGGATCGAACGGAGGTTCGTAGGGGATGTCGTCTCCCAAACCGTAAAAGTCGCGGATGCGCAACTTGTAGATGTTATTGCGTACGATAGCATACTCCATGATCCCCTTTGACGGGGCGTTGTTATTGGAATGGCGGATCCAGTGCGTGTAGAAGCAGACACCGTCCACATACGTGTGCAGACCGTAACGTGCCAACAGACGGCGCGTGTCTTTGCCGCCCAAGTTGACCTGCGGCGTACCATCCGGGCGTGAGGCATATCCGAATGTGGTGTACATATATTCCTTCCACGCCAATGCTGACGCTTCGGCAGCAGTCAGAGCCGCCGACGAATCCTTGTCTTTCAAGTGTTTTGAAAGGAAACGGCGGTATCCCGTCGGGTCGCCCTCCTTCAAACTCAACGCCAACGAGCGCACATCACCCCAGGTCTTACCCGCGAAATCGTAGGTAGAAACGTCCAACGTCCCTTCGGTGAAAGCCAGCATCGCCGCTTCGGGCGAACCGTAGATAGCACCTCCGAAGGCGAAGAAAGTGAACGGAGAACCGTCCAGCCCTTTACGATAATCGACCTCTCCCGTGACCGGATCGTAGAACAAACATTTCCTGGGTCCATATGATGTCCTGAACACCACGCCTGTGCAATAGTAAGGCGACTGGTCGGCACGCGACACCGTGTTTTCTTTCGTGTAGCCCACGCGATACCACTCACCCACACGGTCACCCTTGCCATCGGTGAAACGCCAGTTACCCGCCGAAGTGCCGAAACTCATAAAGTAGTTTTCATAGAGGGCTTCGATCGGTTTGCCGTCCGAAGCGGGACGCTCCGGCCAGTTAGGGTTGAACATCTCGTTGTCCACGTTCGCCATCGTCTTGTAGCGGCTCCACGGATCAAGCACGTAGTTCGTCTGGTGATCACCCCATTCGGGTAGCTCCAATCCTAAAAACTCAACTGCGCTCGCCGGGCCGAATGCATCGTTAGCTACTGCTCCGACCACCCGCTTGACCATAAACGAACCGGCATCCAACTTGTTGACGATCATCGCCCCGGTGATTGACACACGAGCCGCTCCCGCCGTCTTGTCCATGACGTCGAAGTAATCGTGTTCCGGCAGATAGTCGATACGTGCCGCATGTCGTTCGACCTCGACCGTGGCGGAAGCCGGGTTGTCGATCGTGTTGTCGCCGCAGATGTAGACCTTCTCGTCCAGATGGCCGTCCGAAGCCATCACGAAATGCGAATACTCGCCGTTTCTTTCCATCCACGCCCGCTTTTGCAGGAAGTCGCGTACACCCCCCAGCGTCAGGTCCTTGAGCTGCGGGCGGATGTTGCCCGTGTTGGTAATGACCAGCAGGTCGTACCAGCCGGCGGACAACCCCACCAGCACCGGCTCGGTGCGGTTGTCGCCCTGCATCGCGTCGCGGTCGAGGTAGATGATCTTGTCGACCGGGGTCGAGGCAGGCGAGTTCACCCCGTCCGTGCCCCGATAGAAGAGCAGCATCAAATCGTCGATGCGCGTTTCGTAGTCCTGCCCGGGCTCGTAGCCGTCGCCGTTCTCTCCCCCGGTGGGGTTCGAACGGGTGAGCGGAGCCTTGGCATCCGGACAATGGAGCGTCAGGCGGAAGTAGTTCACCTCTGCAGGCTTCTCACCACCGTCGTCCCGTTCCATCCGGTACTCAGCCGAACAACCGGCAGACAAAAGGCCGCCGGCCGCACAGGCATATATCAATAATTTATGTGCAATGTTCATACCTTATCGTTTTTGTAGTTTATTCATTCCGCGCGTTTCGCCTTGATTTGTTCGAGGTTGGCACGTGCCGCTTCTCCGCATACGGCACTGTTTTCCAATCTTTTCAAGATCGTTTCCGCACCGTCGAGGTCGCCACGCAGCATCCGGACGGAAGCGAGTGCCAACTGTTTCTCGTCGCCTTCGGCGGCCTTTGCAAGATAGCTCTCCGCACGGTCCAGTTGTCCCGTCCGGATCGCCGTGTTGGCGGCGTTCAGGTTGGAGACCGGATCGTCGGGGAACATGCGGACGGCGATTTCGAACACTTCGTTATACTTGTCGCTTCCGGCCTCGAAAAGTTGCGCCACCATGAACATTTCGTTCAGGCTAAGCTTCTTCGGGTCCGTATAGACGAGCGACTTCGCCTCTTCGGCCGTGAAGTTGCGGATGTTGTACTTCACCACGTAGTCCGAATGGCGCAAGGCGGGGTAGACATCGCGCAGCAGGATCTTGTAGGACCCGCCCCCGTTCAACGTCTTCAGCTTCCACTCCTTCTTGTCGAGATCGCGCGGTTCGGGATTGCGGATGATGGCAAGCAGTTCGGCCTTGTCGGGCAGGTTCATCTCCTCCAGCCGTTTTTCCAGCCCTTCCCAGTCTTCCGGTTCGAAGTCGACGCTGAACGTGGCATGTTCGAACCGGTAGAGGCTCTTCACGTAGTCGCGCAGGGCCTTGGCACGGTTTTCCGCCAGATAAGTATTGTTGGCGTACGTCCCTTCGGGAGAAGCGAACCCTTTGATCCATACCTCCGTGATGGTAGCATAAGGGTCATCCTTCACCGACTCGATCGTGGCCCGGATGGCGGCCAGCTCGCGCGGGTTGTTGCGGTAGTCGGGATAGATCGTGATCTTGTTGACCGGGAAGTCGAGAAACGCCTTGCCCTCGATCGAACGCGCCTTGACCGCTTCGGCTTCGGGCGTGCGGTAGGCGAGCAACGGACGGAGCACGACCGGTTCGGCGAAATTGATCGGGAAGAGCGGCGAACGGTCGTTCATCAGGTTTTCCCAGCCGCAACCGCAGACATCCGTCACGAGTGCCACTTCCGACTTCTTCATCCAGGGAGCCATCGGCGTGCGGGTGGTATATTCGAAAGTCTGCTCCTTGCCGTTCTCGCGGCGCAGTTCGTATTCATTGTGTGTCCCGTAAGTACGTCCCGTGCGTTCATACAGGATATGCCGGTCACGGCCGCTGACGATGAGCGGAGTAAGCGCACGTGCACTGTCGCCCGCCGTCACGACCGGCGTGCAGACCACGCTTCGATTTGAGGGAACCTCTATTTTGCTCAGGTCGAATGTCATACCGACAATCAACGTACTGTCGGCCTTTTCAACAATTTGGTCTTTCACTTTGATTGTCTGTGCCTCGGAGGCGGTTACCGCCAGCAAGCCTGCCAACGCGGGCAGTATCGTTCTGTACATTTTCATAAGATGACGGTATTAAAATTGATAAATTAAATTGATGGCAGCCTGCGTGGGGCCGAAATAATGTTTCTTGACATACTCTTGCCGGCGGCCGCAATTGGTACAGGGATATTTCTCCGACTCAAGGTAGAGGTATCCCACACCGACGGTCGCTTCCAGGTTCCAGTGTCGAGAGAGCAGCCAGGAATACCCGTAGCTGATACCCGCACCTGCACCCCAACCTTGATGGCGTTCGTTTTCGGTACCGAGCAGCTTGATGTCCGATACATTATATAATATGTACGGGACATGCAACCCGATGAAATGTTTGTAGAACGTTTCGCAGAACCAGTAGCGCATCTCCGGATGGAGCCGCCAATGCTTGAGAGATTTGCCATAGCTGCCGTCGTCCTTCTTCCCATCGAACGGGTTCAGGCCGGTTTCTATGTCCAAGCTCCAATGACGTGCCAGACGGAATTCCGCACCGGCATTAAAAGTTGCCGTACCCCAATATGGGATATTGGTCTTGATCCCGACGACCGAACCTTTTTGTCCGGTCAACCTGTCCTGTGCATAAAAAGACAGGGAGATCATTAACAGGAACATCATGACGATAAGCTTTCTCATCATACTCTTTATTATTTTGTTGTAATTATTATTATCCTTACCATGCAAATCAAAGGCCTCAGAGGAAACATGATCCATCTTCGGGCATTTCTTAACAAGAAACGTCAATAAGTATTTGTGGCTCTATGTTCCTTTTTTCATCCATTTTGATTATCGACTTGGCTTGCTTTCGGTTGGTATACTTATTTATGAAATAAGGACACATAGCCTATAACAAACTTGTTATCACGATATTGAGTTAAATTCAGTTTGAGCTAAGGAGACATTTCCTTATTTTATAGGCAAAAGTAATATAAAAATGAGAACAAAAGCATTTATCATGAAGGCTTTTTTGGAAAAAATTGTCTTCCCATCTTCCTATTATCTAATTTCTTGCAATCTTTATACGAATCGGGGCCTTTACTCTGTTTTGAGACATACTTTCTCATTGCCCGCCATTTTTTAACATCCTATAACCATTTCCCGGCCTTTTCAATCTGTAAAAAAGAATCTTCAAACGGCAAAATAGAACTTATTCAAACAGGCAAAACATTCCAAAATTGCAGTTCCACCTGCCCTTTGTGACAAAATAAATGCCGCTATCCTTATTTCATAAATAAGGATTGTCTTGAACTCACCTTATTTCATAAATAAGGTCAAATTCCGGCCTATCCTCCGCTAAACAGACAATTGATAGAACCTGAAATTATCCGGTTGGCCTTAGTCAATTCCGATACATCCAACTCGCTTAGATAATACCGTGTCGTCTTTTCCGAACTGTGTCCCAATCCTTGACTGATAACAGCGACGGAAACACCGGATTGCAATGCCGCAGATGCCCAGCTATGGCGGATCACGTATGAAGTAAAATGTACGGGGATGCAAAGTTTGTCACCGATCTCCTTCAATTCCTTGTTATGCAAAGCCAGGCTGTGCTTATACTGCGAGTGGGTAGGCGAACCGGACGGAAGGATGGGAAAAAGAAATTCCCTTTCCCCATCTGCGGGGGCATACTTACGAATAAGCTGCCACATGCCGGTAGTGATTTCCATACGGATTTGAGCACCTGTCTTACGGCGATTATATACCAACTCACCATTCCGGATGTTGCTTGCCGTCAAATAAGCCATATCGACAAACGGCATCCCGCAAGCTAAAAAACTGAACAGGCACAGGTCGACTGCCAATTCTTGACTGTGGGAACCGTCTGTGTTGAAACTTGCCAACTTCCGGATAAGCGTGACCGGCACGGCACGCTTGACAGTAGACTCGCGTTTGAGTTTCAGCCCTTGGAAAGGATGTTCTTTAGGACGCAGCAAGCCGTCATAGCAAGCGGCGTTGTAGATGGCGCGCAGGCTGCTTTGGTAAGAGTTGATCGTATTCATGGCCAACCCCTTACATTGCAAATAAGCGGCAAAATCGGAAATCTGGGTCCGGTTCAGCTCTTCCATACAAAACCCGGCATTTCCCGTAAATTTCAAAAAATGATTGACGGCGACCTGATAAAGTTCCGCCGTACTGACCTTGTTCAGCTTCTTCTTTAATTCAATACGCGTATGGGCGTAGTCGCGAAGCGATAATAAATGAGACGTTTTCTTTCGTACCATAATCTGTATCATATAAAATAATTGTCAAAATAAACAATATACAAATATCCGCCTATCTTCCTTACTTGAACGACAGGGCAACCGCACCAAAAATTGCTATCCGGAAGCACTTCTTTTCTTTCATGAAAATTTCGCAAACCAACCATAAAAGTACCTCCAACACGGCGGATAAACATCCTGGCAGATCCGTAAGGGCTTCGCGCAGACCCGGGTCTGCACCTCTCCCGCACCCGGGTCTCCGTAGTGGGTACACCCGG
>ERZ778495.1604-NODE-1604-length-14707-cov-3.509692_pt1 | contig 14707 bp, 11 predicted proteins | sample MGYA00433100_ERZ778495 | MGnify/ENA primary metagenome ERZ778495 (study PRJEB29527, sample SAMN07138962) | mouse gut metagenome | material: feces | host: mouse | place: China:Nanjing | collected 2016-01-25 ...
GTCTGCGTGGGTCTTATGGAATGGTGCTGCAGGAAACGTGGCTGCGCAGCGGAACGATACGGGACAATATCTGTATGGGCCGGCCGGACGCGTCGGTGGAAGAGATGGTGCAGGCAGCAAAAGCGGCACATGCGCATAGCTTTATCAAACGTCTGCCAGACGGATATGATACCGTTATTTCCGAAGACGGCGGCAATCTGTCACAGGGGCAGAAACAGCTGCTCTGTATTGCAAGAGTCATGCTCTGTCTGCCGCCGATGCTGATTCTGGACGAGGCGACGTCTTCGATCGATACCCGTACAGAAATGCGGATTCAGAAAGCGTTTGCGGCGATGATGCAGGGACGCACCAGTTTTATCGTAGCGCACCGGTTGTCAACGATTGAAAGCGCGGATGTCATTCTTGTGATGAAAGATGGTAAAATAATCGAGCAGGGATCTCATCAGGAACTATTGAAAAAAAATGGATTTTATGCGACACTATATAAGAGTCAGTTTGCAAGATAAACAATGACTATGGTTTCTGATAACAATGCAGGAACCATCTGCTGCGTATGGCATAAAATAACACATAACGATTCGTTTTCTTTAACATTTTGAACAGTTCGATTTGGAAAATGATAAGTAAAGTATATAATTTGCCATATTTTTTCAAGAAGTATTGACAAAAAATAAAATTAGCTACTATAATTACGTGTTAATGAGGGCATGATATCAGGAGTGGCACAAAAGATTTGTAATCCTGGAATATAGAGATAGATTGAGGTGTGAGATGGAACAGTATTTTGTAATCAAGGGCGGTATTCCACTTGTCGGAGAAGTTGAGATCGGAGGAGCCAAAAACGCTGCGCTCGCAATTCTGGCGGCAGCAATTATGACAGACGAGACAGTTACAATTGACAATCTTCCGAATGTGCGCGATATCAATGTGCTGCTGGAAGCGATGGCGGAGATCGGGGCAAAGATTCACCGTATCGATGAACATACTGTAAAAATCAACGGTTCACAGATCCGCGAGCTTTGTGTGGAATACGAATATATTAAAAAAATACGAGCATCTTATTACCTGCTGGGCGCGTTACTTGGAAAATATAATCATGCGGAAGTCGCGCTTCCGGGAGGCTGCGATATCGGGAGCAGACCGATCGATCTGCATCTGAAGGGATTTCGCGCGCTGGGGGCAGATGTGTCTATCCAGCATGGATTGATCGTCGCGCAGACAGAATATTTAAAAGGCACTCATATCTATCTCGACAAAGTATCCGTCGGAGCGACGATTAATATTATGATGGCTGCGTCTATGGCGCATGGGAAGACGATTATCGAAAACGCGGCAAAGGAACCGCATGTTGTGGATGTGGCCAATTTTTTAAACAGCATGGGCGCGAATATTCGCGGCGCCGGTACAGATGTGATCCGGATTGTCGGCGTGGAAAGACTGCATGCGACAGAGTATGCAATTATACCTGACCAGATCGAAGCGGGCACATTTATGTTTGCAGCTGCAGCGACAAAAGGGGATGTGACGGTAAAAAATGTCATTCCGAAACACCTGGAAGCTACGACCGCAAAATTGCTGGAAGTAGGCTGCGAAGTGGAAGAGTTTGACGATGCGGTCAGAGTCGTATGCTCCAGACCGATGCATCATACGCAGGTAACGACACTGGCTTATCCGGGCTTTCCGACGGATATGCAGCCGCAGATGTCCGTATTGCTGGGGATTGCGCAGGGTACGAGTACCGTAACGGAAAGTATTTTTGAAAACCGGTTTCGTTATGTGGATGAATTAACGAGAATGGGCGCCAACATCAAGGTAGAGAGCAATATTGCGATTATTAACGGCGTGGACAGTTATATGGGAGCCAGAGTCAGCGCGCCTGATCTGCGCGCCGGCGCTGCGCTGGTTATCGCAGGACTGTCTGCGGAAGGGATTACGGTAGTAGATAATATTCATTATATTGAACGGGGATACGAACAATTTGAGTATAAGCTGAGCGAGCTTGGCGCCAGAATCGAAAAGGTCAGTTCGGAAAAAGATATCCAGAAATTTACGCTGAAAGTCAGCTGATCATTAAATCAAAAAAGTACCGCATAAATGTGAGGATACGCATTTATGCGGTACTTTTTTGCCGGGACTGCCAAAAATCAGCGGTCATTTTTAGATGAGGGAATTAATATATAGTTCAGATCTTGATAAATCTATGCATTCGCCGTTGTCCAGCTGCACGAGCGGTTTGGACAGATGATGACGGTTTAACAGCACAATATTCGCCGCGCGGCCGTCGCTGAGCAGAACGTGATTGTTCTGGTAGGTGGAGGCAATATGCTCTAAAAAAGTAAGAATATATTTTGGTTTATATTTTTGAAGTCCGTCTTTTTCAAATTCTGCGATTACCTGGAACGGGCAAAGCGGCGCACGGTAGGTACGGGCAGCGGTCATTGCGTCATAGACGTCTGCAATGGCTATGATATGCGCGTAATCATCGATCGCCTCCGTAGTGGCTTTTCCCGGATAACCGGAGCCGTCGCAGCGCTCATGATGCATCAGCGCGGCATTTTTTACATGAGAGTCCAGCGGGAGCGGTCTTAACAAATCGTAGCCAAGCTGTGCGTGCTGACAAAGCAGATCATATTCTTCATTGGTGAGCTTCCCTTGTTTATTGAGCAGATCTTCAGGAATGAGAGATTTGCCGATATCATGCAGCAGTCCGGCAAACGTTAGCGTTTCCAGGTCCCGGGCAGGGATTTTCAGCCATTTTCCAATCATGCGGGAAATCAGAGCGACATTCAGGCAATGAACGTAAATACTGTCGTCGACGTGACGAAGATTGTGAAGCATGTCAAAAAAATCAATCGTGGTCTGCCCCGGACGGAGCAGAGAAGCGGTTTTTTTCAATAATGTATCGGGAGCTTTGCAGCTTCCGGAAATAATCGCGTTGAAATAATCGGTAAGTTCGTTTAAGCAGACCGCAAAATCAACCTGAAAGTGCATAAATTCGGGACTCTGTTTGACTGCCTGTGAGTAGATACGATTTTGATGCGGTGCGCTTTTCCCGTCGGGTGCGGGATTGGATATATTCCCGTGTGTAGTGTTTGCGAATGATGTTTGGCTCATATATTTCCTCCCCTAACAATATAGTTCCTTCCTGTGTTTTCTGCAATTGTAGTTTTGTGAACGTTTGTAAAAAATATGTTTACTTTCCTTCTATTATCTGATGAAAAGCAGAAAATGTCAATATTTAGCATTGACTTTTCGGGTGAATTGTTGTATTGTCTATGTGAGTTAGATTTGATAATTCGAAAATTGCATACGATTTTTCTCTTATTCAGAGTGATGGAGATACAAAGGATCTGTGAAGTCACGGCAACCCCCTGCAGGATGCGTGGAAGGTGCCAACCTGAGCGAGTAATCGAACAATAAGAGGATTTGATGATTTAACCTAGAGTCAGGTCCGCTTATAGCGAACCTTTTTTTGTTGCTAAAATTAGGTGAATCAAAGCGGCAGCTGAAAAACGAAGCTGCCGGAATCAGACGACGAAAGGAAAAAGTATGGAAAAGTTATTATTTACCTCAGAATCAGTAACTGAAGGACATCCGGACAAACTGTGCGACGCAGTATCGGACGCAGTGCTGGATGCCTGTATGGAACAGGACCCGATGAGCCGGGTAGCATGCGAAACCGTGTGCTGTACAGGATTCGTACTTGTAACCGGAGAAATTACGACAAAGGCGCAGCTGGATATTCCGTCGATTGTAAGAAAGACGGTAGACGAAATTGGTTACAACGATGCAAAAATGGGATTCGACTGCAATACGTGCGCGGTATTTTCAGCGCTTGACCGTCAGTCGGCAGATATTGCAATGGGCGTAGATAAGGCACTGGAAGCAAAAGAAAATAAAATGACGGATGAACAGCTGGATGCCATTGGGGCAGGAGACCAGGGGATGATGTTTGGTTACGCAACGAACGAGACAGAAAGCTATATGCCATATCCGATCTCTTTGGCGCACAAGCTGGCGCTGCAGCTGACAAAAGTACGTAAAGACGGTACGCTGACCTATCTGCGTCCGGATGGAAAGACGCAGGTATCTGTAGAATATGATGAAAGCGGCAGACCGAAGAGACTGGAAGCGGTTGTATTATCCACGCAGCACGATGCGGATGTCACACAGGATAAGATTCATTCCGATATAATGAAATACGTATTTGACCCGATTATTCCAAAAGATATGATCGACGCAGATACAAAGTTCTTTATTAATCCTACCGGAAGATTTGTAATCGGCGGCCCGCAGGGGGATGCAGGACTGACCGGAAGAAAGATTATCGTAGATACATACGGCGGTTACGCGCGTCATGGCGGCGGCGCTTTTTCCGGCAAAGACTGCACAAAGGTAGACCGTTCGGCTGCGTATGCGGCACGTTATGTCGCAAAAAATATCGTAGCGGCAGGACTGGCTGATAAATGTGAGATTCAGCTGTCTTACGCGATCGGCGTGGCACAGCCGACATCTGTGATGGTAGATACGTTTGGTACAGGTAAAATTTCCGACGATCAGCTCGTGACGATTGTACGTGAGAACTTCGACCTGCGTCCGGCTGGAATTATTAAAATGCTGGATCTGAGAAGACCGATCTACAAACAGACAGCCGCTTACGGGCATTTTGGCAGAAATGATCTGAATCTGCCGTGGGAAGCGCTGGATAAAGCGGATGTATTGAAAAAATATCTGGCGTAAACGATTTGCCGGCGCGGCAGCCGGAAGCAGCTGTAATTTTAGAAAAAATTAAGAATCTTTTTTTCGAATTTTTATAAGAAATAATCAGGCTCATGTTATAATAACGAATAGCCGAAACATGCATACGTTGGAAAATAACTGCTGTGGTGTGTGGAGCACTGCCGCAGTTATTTTTATTTTAAAAACAGGAGACTGGATATGAAACTGAGTACAAAACTGGTGATTACTTTTTTTGTAATTGTGTTTATGCCGATTCTGCTGGCGTTGTTTGCGTTTTTTGTGATCCGGCTGATTCAGACAAGCGCGGTGAATCAGCAGACGGGAATCGATATTGGAGCGCTTGCTGTGAATATGGATATGGCGCAGATCGAAGTTCTGGTAGAAGATATGGCCGTCTGCATCGTACTGATTCTCGCAGCGACCGGATTATCGATTACCGCATGGATCTATCGCAGTATCGTGACGCCGATCTGCAAGCTGGAAGAAGCGGCAAATAATATTAAAGAAGGCAATCTGGATTTTACGATAGAGGCAGACAGCAAGGATGAGATGGGCAGACTGTGCCAGAATTTTGAAGATATGCGCCAGAGGCTGAAAGAATCCGCTGAAGAAAAATTAGAAGCAGAAAAGCAGAACCGTATACTGATCAGTAATATTTCGCATGACCTGCGTACGCCGATTACAGCGATCAAAGGCTATGTGGAGGGGATACTGGACGGGGTGGCGGATACGCCGGAAAAAGTCGATAAGTATATGCGTACGATTTATAACAAGGCGATCGATATGGATCGGCTGATTAATGAACTGACGCTGTATGCCAAGATCGATACGAACCGTATTCCGTATAATTTTAAACGAATCAATGCCGGAGAATATTTTCATGATTGCATAGAGGAAATCGGACTGGAGCTGGAAGCCGAACATCTGGGATTGTCTTATTTTAACTATGTGAGCGACGAAGTGCTGATTATTGCCGATCCGGAACAGCTAAAACGCGTGATCGATAATATTATTGGAAATTCTGTAAAATATATGGATAAAGAGCATGGTCTGATCAATATTCGTATCAAGGACGTGGGCGATTTTATTCAGGTAGAAATAGAAGATAACGGTAAGGGTATCGCACAGAAAGATCTGCCGTTTATTTTTGACCGCTTTTATCGTACGGATGCTTCCAGAAATTCTGCAACCGGCGGCAGCGGCATCGGACTGTCGATTGTAAAAAAGATTATAGAAGATCATGGCGGCAAGATCTGGGCGACCAGCAAAGAGTCTACAGGCACCGTTATGTATTTTGTAATACGAAAGTATCAGGAGGTTCCAAATGAGTAGAATATTAATTGTTGAAGATGAAATGACGATTGCAGAGCTGGAAAAGGACTATCTGGAGCTGAGCGGATTTCAGGTAGAAATTGAGACGAACGGGGAGGAAGGTCTTCGCAAGGTTCTGGAAGAAGATTACAATATGGTGATCCTGGATCTGATGCTCCCGGGTATGGACGGGTTTGAAGTATGCAGACAGATACGGGAACATAAAAATCTGCCGATATTGATGGTGTCTGCCAAAAAAGACGATATTGACAAAATACGAGGACTTGGCATGGGGGCGGACGATTATGTGACCAAACCGTTTTCACCCAGCGAGCTGGTGGCAAGAGTCAAGGCGCATCTGGCAAGATATGAAAGGCTGATTGGCAGCGGCATGCCGCAGAACGATATTGTAGAGATCCGCGGAATCCGCATCGACAAGACGGCCAGACGGGTCTGGATTCATGAAGAGGAAAAGCAGTTTACGACAAAAGAGTTCGATCTGCTCGTATTTCTGGCGCAGAATCCGAACCGGGTATTTACAAAGGACGAGCTGTTTAAAGAAATCTGGGATATGGAATCCGTGGGAGACATTGCTACCGTAACGGTTCATATTAAAAAGATTCGGGAAAAGATAGAGATTAATACGGCAAAGCCGCAATATATAGAAACGATCTGGGGAGTCGGATACCGGTTCAAGCTATAGTGCGGCACATCGGGAAAAGGAAAGGGAAACGGTGTGGAAATATTATATGAAGACGCGCATATGATTGTCTGCGTAAAGCCTGCGGGTATCGCTACGCAGACAAACCAGAGCGGACAGCAGGATATGGTCAGTCTGCTGCGAAATTACCGGCATGAAAAGGGGGAAGAGCCGTATATCGGACTGATCCACCGGCTCGATCAGCCAGTGGAAGGCATTCTGGCGTTTGGGAAACATGCGCGCAGTACGGCTGCGTTAAACAAACAGCTGCAGCAGAAGAATTTTTCCAAAATATATCTGGCCGTGACCAGGGGCGTTATGCCGGCACACGAAGGCAGACTGCTGGATTATCTGAAAAAAGAGACCTGCAGCAATCTTTCGGTCGTAACAGGTCCGTCAGAACCGCAGGCGAAAAAAGCGGAGCTGATTTATCGCGTGCTGCAAACGGATGAGAGCTGTCAGCCGGTACAGAATCTGGTGCAGATCAGACTGCTGACGGGAAGACATCATCAGATCCGGGTGCAGATGGCACATCTTGGTACGCCGCTGGCGGGAGACCGGAAATACGGCGCGCCGGATCTGCAGCAGAAGATCGAAGGGCAATCCGGTCTGGGGCTTTGCGCATGTGAGCTGGAATTTTTACATCCGGTAAAGAAAAAAATCATGAAATTTGAAATCCAGCCGTCGCAGCCGGTATTTCAAAAGTTTCTGCATGCGGGAGCGCGTACAGAAACTGACAGATTTTCTAAAAAGTAACAGCAGCGCTCCCGAAACCGGATACATATTACGCAGCAATTCACACATACTTTTTCTATGAGATGGTATGAAAAAGAAGGCGTAAAAAAATTAATTTTATTAACGGGAGTTACGCTGGCAGTGTATGTGTTTATGAGGTATATTCTGCCGATGGTAATTCCTTTTTTATTAGGAGCGCTTTTGGCGATGACGTTAAATCCGCTCGTGGAAAAAATTGTGAAAAAGACGGGCAGAGGGCGCGGCATGATTTCGATGCTGATCGTTTTGGCTGTGCTGGCGGTAGTCGGAATGATCTGTTTTTTCGTAGGACGTACGGCCTGTCTGCAGCTGGCGTCTCTTGTAAAAAATGCGGAAGCGATAGAAGGAGGGGTCCGCGACATCTGGTGCGAATGCTGCGAAAGAATCGAGAGTATGCTGGGCGTTCGTCTGGGAGAGGCAGAACAGCTGTTTGTAAATATGCAAAATAGAATGAAATCAGGGTTCCGGTCCGGTACGCTGCCATATCTTTTGAAAAATTCGATGTCGTATGCGAAAGTTGTTTTTTCGATGATAGGGGTCGCTCTCGTATCGATCATTTCCGGTCTGCTGATCTTAACGGATTATCCGAATATTACAGCCGCCATTCACAGATCCGGTATCGGTAAGCTGGCTGTACAGGTCAAACGTCACGCAAAAGAAGCAGGAGGCACTTATCTGAAAGCGCAGATTGCAATTTTGCTGATTATTAGTCTGATCTGTATCGCAGGACTGTTCGCGACGGGGAATCCTTACGCGCTGCTGGCAGGTATGGGAATCGGAATCTGTGACGCGCTCCCGTTTATCGGGACAGGAACGATATTTGTGCCGTGGATGATTATAGATATTATTAACGGGAAATATGTGCTGGCAGCGGTATATGGATTGTTGTATGTGATCTGCAGTTTTTCAAGGCAGTTTCTGGAGCCAAGACTGATCGGAGGACGTCTGGGGTATCCGCCGATTGTGGTGCTGATGAGCATTTATATCGGCGTGCATGTATATGGCGCCGCCGGCGTGTTGTCCGGGCCGGTTTCCGGATTTCTGATCTGTGAACTGTATACGGCGTGGAAGCAGGCGGCCCTTGACATTAGCTGATTATGACGCTAAAATAAATCGGTATAAACAGGCTTGGATGCATAAGCTCAATTTACGCAGTTAAAGGAGAAGAATATGGCAAAGGACAAGAAATTAGTGGAATCCATTACAAGTATGCAGGAGGATTTCGCGCAATGGTATACCGATGTAGTAAAAAAAGCGGAACTGATCGATTATTCGTCTGTGAAAGGCTGTATGATTATCAAGCCGGCAGGATACGCGCTGTGGGAAAATATCCAGAAGGAACTGGACCGTCGTTTTAAAGAAACCGGAGTACAGAACGTGTATATGCCGCTGTTTATTCCGGAAAGTCTTCTGAATAAAGAAAAAGATCATGTGGAAGGCTTTGCGCCGGAGGTGGCGTGGGTGACGCATGGCGGGCAGAGCGAGCTGCTGGAAAGACTTTGCGTCAGACCGACTTCGGAGACGCTGTTTTGTGATTTTTATAAAAATGACGTCCAGTCTTACCGCGATCTTCCAAAAGTATATAATCAGTGGTGTTCGGTTGTCAGATGGGAGAAGGAAACCAGGCCGTTTCTGCGTTCGCGTGAATTTTTGTGGCAGGAAGGGCATACGGCGCATGCAACGGCGCAGGAAGCGCAGGAGCGGACAGAACAGATGCTGAACGTATACGCGCAGTTCTGTGAAGAAGTGCTTGCAATTCCGGTGATCCGCGGGCAGAAAACAGAAAAAGAAAAGTTTGCGGGTGCAGAAGCAACTTATACGATCGAAGCTCTGATGCATGATGGAAAAGCATTGCAGTCAGGAACCAGTCATAATTTTGGAGACGGATTTGCGAAAGCATTTGGCATACAGTACACAGATACCAATAATCAGCTTCAGTATGTACATCAGACCTCCTGGGGACTGAGTACACGGATTATCGGCGCGATTATCATGGTGCACGGGGACGACTCCGGACTGGTACTGCCTCCGGCGATCGCTCCGGTACAGGTGATGATTGTTCCGATTCAGCAGCAGAAAGAAGGCGTGCTGGAGAAAGCAGACGAGCTGTATCAGACATTGCGGACGCAGTTCCGGGTAAAGACAGACGATACGGAGAAGAGTCCTGGCTGGAAATTCGCGGAACAGGAAATGCGCGGTATTCCTGTGCGGATTGAAATAGGACCGAAAGATATTGAAAAGGGTCAGTGCGTACTTGTGCGCCGCGATACGAGAGAAAAATATCAGACAGCGATAGAAGAAGTACCTGAGAAGCTGGCAGAATTGTTAAAGCAGATACAGTCAGACATGTTTGAGCGTGCAAAAGCGCATCGGGATTCGCATATTACGGATGCGGTTACTTATGAAGCGTTTCAGAACGCACTGGAACAAAATCCGGGATTTATCCGCGCGATGTGGTGCGGAGAACAGGCATGTGAAGATAAGATCAAAGAAGAGACGACGGCAACTTCACGCTGTATGCCTTTTGAGCAGGAACGTATTTCAGACGTATGCGTCTGCTGCGGCAAACCGGCGAAAAAGCTCGTATTCTGGGGAAAAGCATATTAAAGCTGCATGACATGAGATCTTATGAGATAAGAGATAAGATATCAGACGGATGGTAACAGGGAAGTGGGCTGAACTGTTACCGGAATCATGGAAGAAGGAAATCAAAAGAAGTAAAAAGGAAGCGGTGGATATCGGATTGGATCAACGGACAGGAACGAAAAAAGAGATACAGATCGATCTGCCGGAAAAGGTGGCATACATACTGGATACGCTTCTGGCGCACGGATACGAAGCGCATGCAGTCGGCGGCTGCGTGCGTGACAGTCTGCTTGGAAGGACGCCGCAGGACTGGGATGTGACGACGTCTGCAGTCCCAATGCAGGTGAAAGCGCTGTTTCCAAGGACCGTAGATACGGGACTGACGCATGGAACTGTGACCGTGTTGATTGGAAGAGAAGGATTTGAGGTCACGACGTATCGGATCGACGGGGAATATGTGGACGGAAGACATCCAAAAGAAGTATTTTTCACGCCGAACCTGCTCGAAGATCTAAAGAGGCGTGATTTTACGATGAACGCGATGGCATATCATCATACGAACGGACTGACCGATGCGTTTGGCGGGACAGACGATCTGGCGGCTGGCATTGTCCGCTGTGTTGGGAATCCAATGGATCGTTTTAAAGAGGACGCATTACGCATGCTGCGCGCCGTGCGGTTTGCGGCACAGCTGGATTTTCAGATCGAAGAGCATACAAGGGATGCAATCCGCCGTCTGGCGCCTGATTTAAAGAGAATCAGTGCGGAACGGATTCAGGCGGAGCTGGTGAAACTTTTGCTATCGCCGCATCCGGAATATCTGCGGGAGCTGTATACGCTTGGGATTTCAAAAGTGATTCTGCCGGAACTGGATCAGATGATGGAAACAAACCAGAATCATCCGCATCACTGCAGAACGGTCGGGGAACATACAATCTGCGGACTCACCCATACAGCGCCGGACAGGGTGCTGCGACTGGCGATGCTGTTTCATGATATCGCCAAGCCGGTCTGCCGGACGACGGATGAGAATGGAATCGATCACTTTTATGGACATCCGGAAAAGAGCGCGCAGATGGCAAAAAAGATTTTCCGTCGTCTGAAATTTGACCGTGAAACGATGGAGCGTGTATGTGCGCTTGTGCGCTGGCATGATTATAATCCTCTGCTGACAGAGGAAAACGTACGGCGTGCGGCAGTGAAAACCGGCCGGGAGCAGTATCCGCGGATATTTGCGCTTAAGAGGGCGGATATACTGGCGCAGAGCGATTATCAGCGGGAAGAGAAGCTGGCGTATGTGGATCGCTATGAAGAGATGTACGAGGCAATGACTGCAAAAGGCGACTGCATCAGCTTAAAGCAGCTTGCGGTAACCGGACGGGATATTATGGTGTTGGGAGTTCAGCAGGGCAGGCAGATTGGTACGATATTGAATCTGCTCTTGGAACAGGTGATCGAAGATCCGGAGAAAAACCGAAGGGATGTCCTGCTCGAACTGGCGCAGGAGTATCTTCATCATCAAACCTTACAGTAAAATGCACAAAGGCCAGAGTTTTTATGCATATCTGGCAGCTGCTTCTCATAAGATGAATGGACACGTTAATGCGTGATCGTTCATCTTAGCTGGAGGGGTGCTATTGTGTATAATCGGACAGAAATCATTTTAGAGGCATATCCATATGAATTTACAGATACGGTAAAAGGCAGAGGCGTATATTTTTGTTATTGTCAGGATGGAAGCAGAAAAGTATTAAAGGAGTTTTCCGGCTCCGGGACGAAAGCTGGACTGCTGGACCAGTTTTTGCGTTTTTTAAAGGAGCGCAAATGGACGGCGGAGCAGATTGTCTATACGAAAGAGGGACAGGTGCTGTTTACAGATACGGACGATACGCGCTATTATATGCGTACGTGGTTTGAAGGCAGAGAGTGTGATACGCGCAACAGGGAAGATATTTTATGCGCGGTGCGAAGGCTGGCGCAGTTTCATATCGAAGCGGAAGGCTTTAAAGAAGAACTGCCGCAGGGGATGAGCCGCAGACCGGATTTTTTGCAGCAGGAATATCTGCGTCATACGAGAGAACTGCATAAAGTACGTAATTATATCAAAGCGAAAAAAAAGCGAAATAAATTCGAAACCGATTTTTTAAAAGAATATAGTTATTATCTGCAGCAGGCAGAAGAAGCGACTGAAAGGCTGCAGGAAATGGAGACGCTGACGCCGGAACGGTTTTTTGGCGTCTGTCACGGGGATTATAGTCATCATAATCTGCTGTTTACGGCGCAGGGACCGGTGATTATTAATTTTGAACGATTTTGCCGGGACGCATATATTAGTGATTTTGCACACTTTTTCAGAAAGATTATGGAAAAACATAACTGGAATACCGGACTGGGAATGGATATGATCCACGCCTACGACAAAGCGCGGCGGCTGGACACCTGGGAATTGAAACAGCTGGGTGTGCGTATGAGCTATCCGGAAAAATTCTGGAAGGTAGCCAATCACTATTTTAATTCGAAAAAGAGCTGGGCGAACAGCAGAGACGGTGAAAAACTGGAAAAAATCTGCGCACAGGAAAAGGAACGCGCGGAGTTTTTGAAAATAATGGATTATTTTGTTCACGGATGAAAATACATAAGAATTACAAAGAGGGAAGACTTGCGCCAGGCAAACGTCCATGATATAATAAACAGGTATTTTGTTACAGGATGTTTCGATATTTTATTATAAATGAGGAAAAGAGCGATCAGGATGAAACGTAAAATTACGATGATAATAACGCTGCTGTTTGCCATGCTGCTGTGCAGCGCATGCGGAATGGCGCGCAAAGACAGTATTACTGTCGGGGAGAGCAGCCGTTCCACGGCAGCGGCAAACCAGACAGATGCAGACAAAGCGCAAAGTACGGCGGATCTTAGCGATCAGCCGGATGAGTTTTATATGATTGTAAAACACGATACGGTCAGTTATCAGATGACGCTGGCGAGTCTGGACAGCGGGGAGCAGATCTTTTATGAATATACAGACGGTACAGAATTTTTTGATAAATATGGAGGTTATGCGCTGAGCCGGGACTTTTCGGAAGGCAGGCTGGTGGAGATTCAGAGAATCAATAGCAACGATACGCTGGGTGCGGTTGCATTTACAGATCAGACCTGGGATTATGAAGGCGTACATAATTATTCGATGGATCTGGAGAAAAGACGGATAGACCTTGCAGACACTCCGTATCGGCTGGATCCGAATGTTAAAGTGTTTTCCGAAGGGGAGGAAAAAGAGCTGACCGCAGTCGGGGACAGCGATGTGTTAAATGTCTATGGAATCGGGCGTACCGTTTATGCGATTGTCGTAGAAACCGGACACGGAACGCTGGCGCTTGCCAATACGGAGCTGTTTGAAGGCGGCTGGGTCAATCTTGGCACCAAAGTGTATGCGAAGGTTACAAGGGATATGACGATGGAGCTGCCGGAAGGAATCTATGATTTTTCAGTTGCAAACGACGGATACGGCGATTCTGGCGAGGTCAGGATTCGCAGAGATAAAGTTACGACGATCGATCTGAACGATTACAAAGGAGAAGGTCCGAAGTTATGCCGGGTGACGTTCGACGTCGGCGTAGCCGGGGCGGTACTTACCGTCGACGGTAAAAAAGTAAATCATAAAAAGCCGATCGAGCTGCGGTACGGCGTGCATACGCTTGGGGTTTATGCAGATGGATACGACGCATGGACGAGACAGCTTGTCGTTAATTCGCCAAAAGCGAAAATCGAAATTCTGTTAAGCGCTCAGACCGGAACTGAGTCTGCTTCAGGTACAGACGATGAAAAAAGTACGGACAAAGACGAGAATACGGAAAATCAGGAGAACGGCAATACGAATCAGACGTCGACGGGCGGGCGCGGGAAAGCAGGCACAAAGGCAGGCTCCAGGGCAGGCACTTATACAGGAGGCAATTCGTCCGGACAGTCAGACAGCGATAACAGTAATGACAGCGCCAGCAGTGCGCTTGCAAACGCAGCGTTAGGTTCTTCCCTGGCCAATATCATAACAGGAGGGGAGTCCACAGATTATCTGGATACATTATCGGATCTGGTGGATTCGCTGGACAGGCTGAACCGTTCGGGTAATTCGGATTAATTAATGTATATTGGGGTATACGGACACAGGTGTGCCGCAGACCTGATATGAATATAAAAACTAAATACATGAATGGGAGGACGTAACATGGACTACAAAGAAATGTACCAGCAATGGCTGGACAACCCTTATTTCGATGAGGAAACGAAGGCGGAATTAAAAGCAATCGCGGGAAATGAGAAGGAGATCGAAGACCGCTTTTATATGGATCTGGAGTTTGGTACAGCAGGACTGCGCGGCGTGATCGGTGCGGGTACGAACCGTATGAACGTATACACAGTCAGAAAAGCGACACAGGGCCTGGCAAACTATATTTTGTCTGTCGGGGCAGAGGCAAAAGGCGTTGCGATTGCATACGATTCCAGACATATGTCGCCGGAGTTTGCGGACGTAGCGGCTTTATGTCTGGCGGCAAACGGGATTAAAGCATATGTATTTGAGAGCTTAAGACCGACGCC
>ERZ778495.1633-NODE-1633-length-14503-cov-6.592123_pt1 | contig 14503 bp, 17 predicted proteins | sample MGYA00433100_ERZ778495 | MGnify/ENA primary metagenome ERZ778495 (study PRJEB29527, sample SAMN07138962) | mouse gut metagenome | material: feces | host: mouse | place: China:Nanjing | collected 2016-01-25 ...
GATTATCCCACAGATTTTAGAATATGTAAAACCGGCAGGTTATTCATCGCTTACGTTCATAATATCCTCCGCATTAACCGTATCGGTTAATTAGATTTGTTGGAGCATAAAGAAAAGGTAATGCATTACTGTATAAAAACGCTAAAATTGCAGTGTGTGGAAGAAATTGTGCCTGATAATTTAGAAGATGTTAATGCTTTAGAACGCTCAAAAGCCATTATGAGATATACGGCAGAGCAAAATGGGGCGTTTTGGATTGACATTACAAGAGGATTATAGTCAACAGTTTCGGAGAGAATGCATGGTAAAATTGAAAGATAGGCTGTTACAAAATCCAAGTGACTGGAAAGGCATTTTTGAAAGCATAATGTATCTGTTTGGTGATAATCTCGATTTACATGTTGCGTTTTGGGAAAAGATTGCGGATGATATAAATGGCATGATCAGCACGGAATTAGTTGAATGGCTCTTAGCAGGTTTCAATTATTATTGCCATTAGAATTAGGACAATGGCTTTATCACGCTAAAGTACGTATGATTAATAAGAAATTTGAAATTAATACTATGTATACAAGATATAGTATAATCGCAGTATGATGTTAGACTATCTTGTATACGTTTTCCTAATTGCGACAGCGCCTGTGTGAAAAGCATCAAAAATATTGCTTTGCATCTTGTAAGTAAATTAGAAAAAAAGATAGTGAAAAGGAAGCTTAAATATGCTATAGTAGATATAGGTTTGTGCATCGGCGATTTATACGCATAAACAATAAATTTTATTACATAGTTTATTACATTGTCCAGAATTATTGATTGGTATGCGTGCAGAGCAGGCAGGGAGGGGAATAAATGAAAAATATTTTAGTAGTAGTGGATATGCAGAAAGACTTTATTGACGGAGCATTAGGAACAAAGGAGGCGCAGGCGATTGTTGCGCCGGCGGTCAATGCCATTCAATCCTTTGACGGAGAAGTGGTATATACCAGAGATACGCATTTTGACAACTATCTTGAAACGCAGGAGGGAAAAAATTTGCCGGTTGTGCACTGCATAAAAGGGAGCGCAGGATGGCAGCTAGACCCAAGAATTGCGGCGCTCTGCACGGATAAAAGCCGGATTTTTGACAAGCCGACATTTGGTTCTGTAGATTTAGCGGCATATTTAAAGGAAAATCAGGACTTGGAGCATATTACGCTTTTAGGACTTTGCACAGACATCTGTGTAATATCAAATGCACTGTTAATTAAAGCCAATCTGCCGGAGGTGTCTTTGTCTGTTCTGGAAAAATGCTGTGCAGGCGTTACACCAGAAAGTCACAAAAACGCACTGGAAGCAATGAAAATGTGTCAAATTGAGATTCTATAAGGATGGGAACTGGTATGAAATTTTCTGGAAAAATAAAATTATCGTTTAACTCGCCGGTAGTAATCGGATTTACACTGATATGCTTTCTGGCATTGGTGCTTGGCTGGATTACACGCGGTTTTACCACCAATGCACTGTTTAGCGTTTACCGTTCGTCACTGCTATCGCCGCTGACGTATGTGCGGCTGTTTGGGCACGTTTTTGGCCACGCGAATTGGGAGCATTTTATTGGCAATATTATGTTGTTATTGATCGTAGGGCCGCTGCTGGAAGAAAAATATGGATCTTCCAACCTGGTGTTTGTCATTATTGTAACAGCGCTGGTAACAGGAATCTTTCACTTTATATTTTTTCCGCACGCACAGTTACTTGGCGCAAGCGGCGTGGTATTTGCGTTTATTCTGCTTTCGCCTTTCACTAGTGTAAAAGAAGGAACGATACCGATTACGCTGGTGCTTGTTGCAGTTTTGTATATCGGTGGACAGATTTATAATGGTATTGTTGTCAATGATAATGTATCGCAGTTAACGCATATTTTAGGCGGCTGCGTTGGCGCTGGGCTGGGTTATGTGATGCATAAGAGGAAGATGAATCGGTATTAATTTGATTTTCCTTTCTGCACAGGACGGATTGCCCGCTTGTGCAATATGGGTTGTGCGTAAATTGCAGAATCTTGTTACAGTTCAGCCTAGGACTTTGCACTATGCTGCAAAGCCCGTAAGAAAGCATAGTGACTGAGATGCATCAAGCCATCGCGAAGCGATTTTGTATGGCTTGATGTATTACTATTTATACTTATGGTCACTAAAATTTGCCCAATCACCCGACTCACGAGCGGAAAGCATTGTGAATATGTGGTAAATTTGACCGCTCGTGAGTATAGCAAGGCTGAATTGTAACAGAATCTTAATGTTTGTCAGTATACTTGCTTTCCTTTTGCAGTACACAACTGCTAATAACGCCAATACCACCCAATATTGCGCAGCATTTTGAAGGAAAAACAATTCCAGCCGCTACCAAACCAGCACCGACAATAAAGTTGCATACCGCAGCCGTTTTCAATGTTTTCTTTTTCGGATTGGGAAGTGCTACGGAAATTCCCAATGTATTATTTAGCTTTTCGCAAGCTTGATTGACTTCTTTAATCATATAAATCCTCCTAGTTTTCTAAAGAAAAATGCCTGTTTTTCCGCAAAATCTGCTTTTACAGAATTAGAGGTTTCCTTCTAAAATAGAATCTGCTTTTATAAAATCTGCTTTTACGGAATTAGAAAATTTTCCTTCTAAAATAATAGCTGAATACTGTGATTAGCAATAAGTAATGCGCCAACGCCTATGCAAATCCATAGAACCGTGGCGTTCTTTTCTTTCTCTTCGTTCTTATTAAAAATATTTCTTTTATAAAGAAAAAGAAAAAGGAATCCTATACCTACAAGACAAATTCCGACAATCAATGATACCATTGAAATAATCTGCATAATTTCCGTACTTGGGACAGGTACAAACTTGGGTATTGGAAATTTCATAATTGTGCCTCCATTTCGGGGTGGATCTGCCTTTTAAAAATCAGCGTTACTTTCTGCGCTATGCCAATAAGGGAATACTGAGAGCTGCCGATACATGGATAAGCAAAACAAGCAGCCAGTTCCCAGCCATTCTTGCCGTAAGAGTTCAGTTTGTCTGACAATGTCTTTTCAGAATGCTCTGTTTCCTTGCTGTCGACGGATATTGTTTTGTACTCAAATTCTATCATTAAAATCCTCCATTTTTTCTATACTTACGAACGATTAGATTTTCCTTTCTGTACAGTACATATTGCCCGCTTATGCAATATGGGCTGTACAGAAATTGGAAAATCTTAACGGTCGTTAGTATAAATATAGCAAATTTGCGCTTCTGCACAAATTTTGTTTTCGTTACACAAAAATCTCTGCCACAAGCTTATCTGCCATAAAATCAAAAACGGAGAAATAATCACAAGTGGCGGAAAGCGTTTCTTTTGCGCTTATTGTTGACAGCAGTGCGCTTAAAATTCCATATGCTTGTGCTTCCTCTATTTTTAGACTTAAGTTTGCAGTATGAATAACTTGTCTGAAAAAATCGAAGCTGTCAAGTTTGATTTTCTTTATCATTTCTTCGGGCAGTTTGGCTGCAAATGACTGAAAATCAGGCGTATTGACATTGTATAAGAATGGTTTACTGTCATATTCCCGAAAAAGCTTTTTCATGGACTGTGCAAATCCTTCTTTTGTCTGGCTGTTCTTGTTTATATCAAGAACCTTTTCGGCTAATCGCCGTTGTATGTTTATGATTGTTTCAAAAAACAAATCTTCTTTTGTCGGGTAAAGCGTATAAAAAGTACCAATAGATATCAATGATCTGTCGCATAAATTTTTAATGCTTGTTTTTTTGTACCCTTGCGTTATCCAGCATTCTTCACATAATTCTTCCAGCTTTTGTCGGATAGCTTTTTTATCTGTGTCCGAAAGGACTGGTTTTGATGGCATAATTTATATCCTCCTTTCATGTGAATTTTATTTGCGAATATTCGTAATTTATATTCGTAAAATAATAATAGCACGGTTAAGAACAATTGTCAAGTTAAAAATTATAGTAAAATTTAGGAATAAAGTCTATTCAAAATAGATATTTTCAAGTATAATAATAGACAATAGATACAACCCATCTCTTTTCGTGTAAGTTTTGACACTGCGATTTTATTAAAGATGGTGTGTTTGTATCTTTTATTTTGAGAAAAAACAGCGGTTACAGCTTGGCAGGGTTGCATTGTAATAAACGCGGTAAATCTTTTTGCCGTGCAGTATATTGTGCGCAGACCCATGCAGAGGAAATATGCTGCTAAGGCGGCGCACGGGTCGCGCGGCGAGTAGGGAAGATGGCTGTTCCTACTCTATTTTAGGTCGCTGTGGTAATTTATTTTATAAGAAAGAGGAATCCGAGATAAACCAGACAAAAAAACCAAAGTCCGAAAGAAATAGGAGAGTCTGGGAAAGGCTTTGCAGTCGTGGCAGATGAAGTGCGGATGCTGGCGGGCAAATCCGCTGAAGCTGCAAAGGAAACGACAGAACTTTTGGGAGAAACGATAAGCTCAATGAAGGAAGGTGCAAATGCCGCCGATGATACAGTGCAGTCTATGCTGGCAGCGGTTGAATTGGCAGATAAAATGGGCGGCTTAATCGACGATATTGCGGACAATACAAAACAGCAAGCAGCGTTGGCAGCAGAGATTAGCCGTGGAATAGATCAGATTGCTGTTGTAGTTCAAAGTAATGTGGATACAGCGGAATCAAGTGCTGCGGCAAGTGAGGAGCTGTCCGGTCAGGCGGATACCCTGCGAGAGTTGGTGGCTAGGCTTCAATTAAAAGAGTGATAATGCGCTGCTGTTTTATTCGCAAAAGTTATACTACGACCGTTAAGATTTTCCAATTTCTGCACAGCCTATATTGCACAAGCGGGCAATACATGCTGTGCAGAAAGGAAAATCTAATCGCTCGTGAGTATAGTATTATGATAAGAATTGAAAACGAATGTATTTCAATTAATAAATAAAATCCTGCAGGTTTGGGTTTGCCCGAACATTTGCAGGATTTTTTTGTAGGCATTACTTTTAGCTGGCAGAGTAATAAATGCAAGAAGAAAAAGAAGGTCGAATCTCAATACAGTTTTGCAGTATAAACATCAAAAAACGCACAATAAGCAAACGCCTATTGCTGAAAATAAGATAATTGATATAATAAACAACAAACAATAAATAACAAGTAACAAACAATAAAAAGCAAACAACGATATAAAAACTACAAGTAACAGCAGGCATTTATATATAAATGTATCAAAAACGGAGGAACACAATGCAAATCAATTATTATCAAGATGCATCCCTTCTGGAGAATTATGTGGATATCCATTATCGGGAGCAAGATGAGGAAGTGAGAAGTCTAATAGCATTTCTGGACGCAGGACAGGTGATAACTGGCAGAAAGGAACAAATTTCCAAACGTCTGTTTCTGAAAGATATCTACTATTTGGAGATTGTGGATAGACGTTGTTTTGCTTATCTGGACAAGGACGTATTTCAAATTGATTACAGCTTAAAGCTTTTTTTGGAAAAGTACTGGTCAAGCGGCTTTGTGCAGATTGGAAAGTCGCTAGTAGTAAATCTAAATAGAATTGACAAAATTTCGCCGGATATCAGGCAAATTTATTGGAGATGCTGTTCCTTGCATTTTTGGCAACATTTGTATTGTCACAGCATTACCGATTGGAATATCTGCCACTTGCTATTGTTGCGCTGGTGCAGTATATTGTGCTGACCGCTGTTGTAATGCTATTAACATGGATATCCGGCAGATTCACGCAGTTACACGAAAATGCATATCACGATATGTTTTGGTCATTTACGATTCCCTATGTGGTCTTTGCAGCAGTTTACTATGCAGCGCTTTATATAGAAGTAAGAAGGGCAAATTACTTATTAAAACAGTTTAAGGAGGAACAAAACAATGCAGATACGAAATCAAATTAAGACAGCGAAACCAAAAACAGCAGGTGTTTGGGATTATTTCAGTTTGGGGCTGACTGCGTTTGGCGGACTGGGAATGGAAGTAGTTTATGCATATTTCCTAGAGCCATTCGTGTACGGTGCGCCTATGCAGGAATGGACACCCGTTCAAACAATTATCCATTGGATTTGCATCTGTATAACATGGGGGATTTTTGGAATTTGGCTGCTTCGAGAGTGTAAGGAAAAATACAATGTTGACCTTTGGGCTTCTAGCAGACCAATGAAGGCATGGCAGATTGCAGCAGTTTTCTTATTTATTATAACGGCTGTTGCGATAAATGTCTTGGAATGGGGAGGATTGAAAGTTATCTGTGAGTATCGAAACAAAGGGTTTCTGTTATTTGCATTCCAGTATATTTATTATGCGTTTGAAACCGTGTTGTTTATGATGATTATTATATTTGGGCAAATGGCGTGCGAATGCTGGCTGGATGGCAGTTTTCCTATACAACTGCACGGGAAAATACCTTATGGGGGAATTGTATGCGGTCTAACATGGGGGTTGGCGCATATCTTTACGAAAGGAAGTCTATTGAGTGGATTTAATGGGATATTATGGGGCGCAATGATGGGCAGTGCTTATATTTTAGTAAATAAAGATATCCGCAAGGCTTGGGCGGTGATGTTTTTGATGTTTGCGTTATAAGCTTTAAGGAAAGGGAACTTAAAAATATAAATTGTTATTTCAAGTAATTTCAAGTATAATATTATTACATTCACTGTGATGGAACTTTTAAGTCCCTGAACAGTTCGTTGGCGAGTGTTTTTTGTTTTTTTCAGAAGTAAAAGTTTGCTATTTTTTTAATTTATCATACATTTTTGGATAATGTATGGGAAGGGGAAGCGTGAAAGAAAATTTGCATTGTGAAGTGTGAAGGTGTCTTTTGGGTCTTGTTTGTGACTGGAAAGGAATGGTGAAAAACTTGAAAGATTTAGAGATTATAGACAGTAAAGAGATAATATCTTGTACAGAAGCTGAACAAAAATATAATAGATGTAAGTTTTTAATGATAAATATTGAAAATTATAACAGTGACTGGCATGGAATGGTATACGCAATCTCGAAGACACCGATGACATTAGAACGTTTAGTGGAAATGGAGGATACTTTTCAGGAAAAGGGGATTTTAACAATTGTAGATGGTGAGTATGCACCTTCGGTTTTTGACAGTGTAGAATTAGTATGTACAAAGAGAGTGGAATAGAGAATGGAAAATAAAGTACAGTAATCAATATCCATAAAGATGGTGCAATTCGGATGAACTGTTTTTTGTCCGCGAATGTTCCAAACAAAGATCAATATGGGATAAGAAAGAAGCGAGTGACAAAAATTAAAAAGTTTAAGTTTGATACAGGTGCACAGTATACTTGTTTAAATGCGAGAGAATTTAGTATAAATATAACAGAAGAAGAATTTAGAGAAACTTACAAGGGTGTAATTATGGAGGGCACAGGTTTAGACCAGACAACGCATATTCTATATTATTTGCTGCAAGTGGAAAATTTTATTATAGAAGGGATAGACATTGGCAGTGTTCCTATATATATAACATTCGATAAAAGAGCATATAAAAATTTGCTTGGACTTGATTTAATTAAGTTATTTAATATTAGTATAGATTTTGACAATCATCAAATGGAATTGTCTATAACGCAGCAGTTTCGGGATTTTAAAAAGACCAAGCTGAAGTTAGAGCCACATGATATGATTCAGCTTGGATTATATCGTCCTCTAATCGAGTAGAGAAGATTTTTCGTTCTCTACTCGTTGTTGTGACCTCTTCTTTAGTTTGCCCAAGCAATCTGCTGTGTTTTTACCAGCGGGAATCGTTTTAAAAACGTACCATCTAAATCTTCACGGTTCATATCAATTGCATTTAGCTGATTATTTGAGTATGTCTTATAATAATAAATCCCTTTTGTTGCGTTGATACAGCAGGAATACGTTGTGATATCATATTGATTCTCCGGTGATACAATACTTCCACGAATAACAGAAACGGCATCCAATATATGAAATAGCTGCGCAATGCTGCCCTGTTCATTGCTGCTGTTGACAGAGTTAATATTGAGGTAAGCCGCTTTTATAAAACGTGACGCCGGAGAGTAATCGCCTGGCAGTCCGAAACTTCCAAGACCCTGACCAAAGGGGAGCAAGTGATATTTTTCGCTAAAGCAGTTTTGTGGCGCGCCAGTTGTCAGATTGAGATATTGGCACATATTGGTCATCTGAAATTGAAAAGTAGGGTTGTTTGTCAGCACACCGACATGATTGTCAAACACGCGCATTCCCTCCTTTGTAGATTCCAACGTAATAGAGGAGGAACAGTCTGCTATATGCCAATGCAGCGGAGCAAGCGGGGTATTTTCATTAAATGGAATATTTACAAGATTGGTAGCAGCAAGAAGTGTTTTTGCCTCTGCGATAGTGGCGCACTTGCCTAGCACCCAATAAATTAACTCAAAAGGTGATACATTAGAGCAGTCTGAGCTGGGTTCTGGTGTATAGTACGCATTGTCAGGAAAATTTAATCCTGCCATGCATAATCCTTTTTCATTTACAGCTTCTGCATAAAGGGGAAAACCATCTGCAATCATTGCAGTGCCGAGCAGTGCATAGTGTTTGGGCATTACACCGGCTTGGCGGAATACAAATGGATAATTCCGCGGCGTAAGTACCACATAATCAAAAAGTTCATGAGTTAAATCCATTGTACGTCCAAAGTAAAAATCTGTCGTTTTCATTGCGATACTGGTACACATTTTATTCCTCCTGCAAAATACAATGCTATTTTATTGGCTGATTATTGTGCAGCTTATTTTTGTGAATGACTGTTGCATATTCCTCCGCAAATACAGTAAACAAGCAAATGCGATAAAACTGCAAATGCGATAAAACTGCAAATGCGGTAAAACTGCAAATGCGGTAAAACTGCAAATGCGATAAAACTGCAAATGCGATAAAACTGCAAATGCGATAAAACTGCATAGTACATTGTATTCAGTATAGAATACAGGATATGCATATATTATGTGTTTTAATTGCGCAGACCTGTACGCAAAATCTGGTGCTGGTGTAAATTGTAACCATAATTCAACATTAATTTCCATTAATATATTTTAGGTATTTGCAACTTCCAGATTTTAGGGTATCATAAGAGTAAGCGATTGGTTTCATAAGGATTCCTATTTATGCAAGGAGGGTTTTGAATGAATAGAATGAAAAAGAGAACTGTACAAGGAATTGTGCACATAGGCGCTCTTTTAGCAGTGATCTTTGTACTGTTTATCTGGTATGCAGAAGAAAATAATAAACGTATTCTTAATTTGAACAAAAATTATGCGGCAGATTCTGCATGGCAGACTGCACAGCGGATAGAATCAGAATTGGAAAATGCTCTAGGTAGAATAGGAACATATGCTTATTTTCTAAGCGAAAGTTTACAGAAGCCGGAAGTAACATTGCAGATGTTATGTGATATGGCAGAAAACTCAATATTTGATTATTTTCGATATACGGATGCGGATGGGTTAAATTATGCGGCTGATGGACAGACATCCGATGCAACCGATCGCGATTATTACATTAATGGTATGCAAGGCAAAAAGGGAATTTCTGTGATTTTAGAATCTCGTATTACAAATGAAACAATGGTGGGATTTTATGCGCCGATTCATTATAAAGATGAGATAATCGGTGTTTTGCGTGGTGTATATTTGGCGGAGAAATATTTACAAAATATGATCTCCACCAGCTATTTTGGCAGACAGGCAAATGTGTATCTTTGTATGCCAGATGGCACAGTCATTGCAAACTCTGACAAAAAAACATATCATGTCAAAATATTAGAGGCGCTATTGGCGGAAGGGATAATTGACAAAAATGCTTATCAGGGTGCACAGACGATTTTTACAAATGGTGGTCAGGGTTCTTTTCTTTGCAGTTCTGACAGTGGAACAGACAATCTTTGTGTAATCAGCCTTCCTCAAAGCGGATATGTATTAGTACAGACGTTTCCCAAAGAGGTAACGCAGGAAATGGTTTGGAATGTCAATCGAATTGGCTTTCTTCTTGAAATTATGTTAATGCTGGCATTTCTTGGCTATATCATTATGTTGATAATTCGTGCCAGAAAAGAGCGGAAAGTGCTAGAGCACACCAATCGGGAAATGGGTTATGTGATTAAAGGCGTAAATACATTGTTTTCACGTTACGTTATGGTTGATCTGGAAGCGGGAACATATGAATATTTATTGGGAACCATGCCAGAGCAGGGAAAACTGGCAGACAGCGGCAAATATGAGGTTTTGGTGTCGTATTTATGTGATATGTTGGTGAACGAGCAAGACCGAAAGAAGTTTATGCAGGTTTTGCAGAAGGAGGCTTTAACGGCGGAATTTGGTGAGGACGAGAAGGATATCCGCTATGAAATTCATGTTATGCACAATTATGCAATGGAGTGGGAGCACTTAAATATTGTGTGTTTGGAACGCAAGGATGGCAAAGTAGTCAAGGTGCTTATGTCCCGTCAAAATATTACAGAGGTTAAGGAGCGGGAACTTCGTATTTTGGCGGAAATTTCACTTGCAAGCCGTAGAGAGCGGCAATATCGAATCGCGATAACATCCAATGCCGTGTGTACACATGAATTTAATTTAACGCAGGATAGAATCGACGACGAAATTATCTGCGAAATGGGGGGACAGAAAGTTTTACTATTAGAACAGGTGGGATTACAAACACCATGCCGTATTACGGAATGGTTCGCACGCTGGAAGCAGTTTGTTGCAGAAGAATCTTTGGAGGATTACTGTGCGGTTGTAGATGTAGAACATTTGAGGAGACGCTTTGAGCAGGGCGATGCGGAGGTCAATGTGGAGTACTGGACGAGCGCACCAATGGGAGAGAAAATCTGTGTGCGCCAATCGTTTATTATGACACAGGATACCGATACCGGCGATATTCTTGTAATGGTGGTGATAAAGGAAACGACAGAGCGTGTCCGCAGGCGCATGGAACAGACAAAGGCACTGCAGGAGGCTTTAATGCAGGCGCAGCACGCCAACCATGCCAAAACAACATTTCTTTCAAATATGTCCCATGATATCCGCACGCCAATGAATGCGATTATCGGGTTTGCGACCATTGCAGTCAGCCATATCGACAATCGGGAACAGGTGCGGGACTGCCTGCAAAAAGTGCTGTCTTCCAGCAGTCATTTGCTAAGTTTAATTAATGATATCCTTGATATGAGCCGGATTGAGAGCGGAAAGGTGCAGATCAAAGAACAGGAGTGCAATATTTCTGAATTAATGCACAACTTGGTAAATATTATTCAGCCGCAGGTAAAGGCGAAACAGATAGAACTGTTTATTGACACATTTGATGTACTAAATGAGGATGTCATTGCCGATGCGCTTAAACTGAACCAAGTGTTTGTTAACCTTTTGGGAAATGCGGTAAAGTATACGCCAGCAGGCGGCACAATCAGCTTCCGTATTCAACAGAAAACGACGAGCCGTCAAGGGTATGGTGATTATATATTTAAAATAAAAGACAACGGTATTGGTATGACGCAGGACTTTGTGGAACATATTTTTGAGCCATTTGAACGTGAGGAAAGTGCAACGAAAAGCGGTATTCAAGGCACAGGACTGGGTATGGCGATCACAAAAAACATAATTGATATGATGGGTGGCACAATTTCCGTACAAAGTGAAAAAGGAGAAGGCAGCGAATTTACTGTAGAATTATGTTTGAAGCTGCAGGAATTGGAAAAAGATGCTGTACAGATCGCAGAACTTGCCGGACTGCGTGCGCTGGTTATTGATGACGATTTGGATATGTGCGACAGTACAGACAGAATGCTCAAGCAGATTGGAATGCGTTCGGAGTGGACGACTTCGAGCAGAGAAGCTGTGTACCGTGCAAAAAGTGCATATGAAATGGGCGATTCCTATCATACATATATTATTGACTGGCAGATGCCGGAACTCAACGGTATTGAAACTGCGCGGAAAATTCGCAGCGAAGTTGGAATGGAAGCGCCGATTATTATTCTAACAGCGTATGATTGGTCAGATATTGAGGAGGAAGCGCGGGAGGCTGGTGTAACTGCCTTTTGTTCTAAGCCGTTGTTTTTGTCAGATTTAAGATCCACGCTGTTAAGTGCCAATCATTTGGTGGTACAGGAGGAAAATGCTGCTGCATGGACGTTGGAGGATTTTAGTGGTAAGCATATTCTTCTGGTTGAGGACAATGAATTAAACCGTGAAATTGTCGAAGCTATTTTAATGGAAACAGGATTTATAGTAGATACCGCACCAGATGGAACAGATGCTGTAGCGATGATGAAACAGGCAGAGGAATATACCTATGATGCTATTTTAATGGATGTACAGATGCCGATTATGGACGGATACGAAGCGACCCGAACAATTCGAGCCCTTCCACGGGAAGATGTTAAAGATATACCAATAATCGCAATGACTGCTAATGCAATGGAGGAGGACAAGGAAGCAGCACTGAAAAATGGCATGAATGCGCATATTGCCAAACCCATTGATATTGATGTGTTTATGGCAGTCTTGCGGAAGTTTCTGTTAAAGTAGATAGAGGTTTAAAATATGAAGAAAATCTCATCAAATGTATTGTTTCGATTAATGGTTTCATAGAGAAGGGGTTATCGGAAAAACACAATTTTCCGATAGCCCCATTTTGTAACAGTTTATCTTTAGAATTTTCTTAGATAAATAAATTTGAGAAAGGCACACACGATACATTGAAATAGCGCAACAGCAAGCAATGTATAAAATACCGTTTCATTGAAATAACCAGCAACAATTGCAGCAAGCAAAATTATGGCGGAGGTTATCAGCATAACAGGAACACCAGCTTTGTGTCGTATCATAATTTTGCGCTCGTCATGCTCAATATTATACAACAGTTCCAATTTGTCCTGATTTCTCAGTGCATTTCGATAACGCCGATACAAAATCAGGATAATTGCTTCGATACTGATTAGAAAACCTGTTTGGAAACTTTTGAGATAAGTAAACTGTGGCGTAGGGAGGGAAACGACATTTCCCATAAATTCGTTTAGCAAACCCAGCATGATTATAGCAAAAACGGTTCCCGTAAAAGCGCGCATCCAAAATATTCGTTTTTTCAGTGTTTGTGTAAAGTCTGTCATAATTGTCCTCCATTTCATAGATCGAGAAATTCCGAAAAGTCAAATACATCCTCAATTTGCAGACCGAAGTAATGGGCGATTTTGTATGCGAGCGGCAGAGAAGCAATATATTTTCCCACCTCGATGGAAGTAATTGTTTGTCTGGTGGTACCAACTGCTTTTGCAAGCTCCTCCTGCGATAGTTTATTGGCTTTTCTTAATTCTTTAATTTTTGTTTTCATTGTTTTGTTGATACTCCCATCTGTGGATAGTAATTACTTTTCGTTCCATGAATAAAGTATAGTATACTTTGCAGAAAATGTCAAGCAAACTTTGCAAAAATCTTACTTTTATAAAAATCGTTCATATTTGTATTCGGTGCTTTCTTCACTTGCGGCTTTGTTCTTCCTGCCGCCGTATGTATCCGTGCGCGTCATGCCAAGCTTTTCCATCACTTTATAGGAGGCGGTATTGGCAGCGTCACAGTGCGCAACAAAGTGTTTGATATGTAGTTTCTGAATGGAATATTCCATTAGTGCCGAGGCTGCTTCGTATGCAAAACCCTGCCGCCAATAGTTTTTATGGATAATCCAGCCCATTTCGCATTCGTTTTCTCCTTCACGGTAAATGCTTACTGCACCAATTTGTTTTCCTTGATATAAAACCGCAAATTCGTAAAACGATGGTTCTTTGCGTGTCCATTCTTCTTCCGTTCTTTGCAGAAATGCCTTTGTTTCTTCGATGCTTTCGTTTGGCAGACGTTCCATATATCTTGTGTTTTCAATATCGGAAGCGTACTCGTGTACAGATGATAAGTAGGTGGAATTCAAAGGCTTTAGGGTAAGTCTTGGAGTGGTTAGTGTAAGCATAAAACTTGTCCTCCTTATTTTGGAATGATAAAACAAAAATTTTCAAATATGCTTTAGAATAAAGTAATTGAGAGAGATTGTCAAGTATAGAAATTGTAGGGGGGGTAATGATTTGTAACAGTTCAGCCTAGTGGCTGTCGCAATAAGCTTTGATTATACAAGATATCGTATCAATCGAAGCAAGGTGTTAAACTATCTAGTATATATTTCCCTTAATGCGACGCCCCCATGAAACAGCATAGTGGCAGAGATGCATCAAGCCACCACGAAGTGGATTTCACGAAGTGGATTTCACGAAGTGGATTTCACGAAGTGGTTTTGCATGGCTTGATGTTTGTAACAGGAAGCCAAAGGCTGAACTGTTATAATGCAACCTATTAAAAAAAATTCCTTCTATATAAATAGGAGCAGTAATCAGTAAAAGCGATACTGGCGAATGTTAAAGTTTATTATACTCATGAACGAAAACAATTGCCAATCTAAATGTATAACGAGTGAACGCTTCTACAATGCTG
>ERZ778495.1641-NODE-1641-length-14443-cov-4.180359_pt1 | contig 14443 bp, 9 predicted proteins | sample MGYA00433100_ERZ778495 | MGnify/ENA primary metagenome ERZ778495 (study PRJEB29527, sample SAMN07138962) | mouse gut metagenome | material: feces | host: mouse | place: China:Nanjing | collected 2016-01-25 ...
AATGAAGTTAGTAAAATATGGATCTTTTAAACTGGAGTATTTTTTGAGAACATTTTCAAGCAATTGATTAAGCTGAGTTTGCTCTTTCTTTTTCCCAAATAGATCTTTTAGAACACCCTTTGAACGATACTGAAATTCGGGATAAAACGATGGATTCAATGGTGTCATACGTTGTATGCCTATTGCTTGTGCGGTCGATGATGCTGAACCCCATGCAGACGTTTTTACAGGCGAAACTCCACTACACCAGGGACAATTAACCTCAAAAGTCGTTCTACTGCAAATATCACACTGATAAATCATTTGAATATTCTCCTTTTATTCCAATATCTGACTATTCGACACTTTAATTTCGTGCCTAATAATCCACAATTTAAAAAAGATCATCATAACGCAGTCATATTAATTTATGTTCTTATTTTTGAGTCCATCCACTCCGTCATATCCTTAAGAAGAACCAGTGCATCTTTTTTGCTTCTGGTGTTCCCCCAAAAACTCAGTTCAAGCACTTTCCCCTTCCCAGTAATTGATACTTCGTAGTCCTCAGAGCTAGCGGTTGGAATGAAATCACCAGCACTTAAAGCAACTCGTATTTCTTCTTTTAGTGCATTAATTTCAGGGTAATCATCTGAATGTATCCATCCATATACGTAGAACTCAGCTTCATCTCGTCCATCCTCTGAAGGGCGATAAACTAACGTAATTCCTGTTTTACCTTGCCCCCAGCATCCCGGCATCAGATGAATTGCTTTATAGTAACCCTTCCAGTTATTAATACCTGTTGCAATATGAATATCAGGCAATACCTCTGAGACAACCGATTTAGCTTCCTCGGTGATAGCATTTTGGTACATTTCCAGCAGTTGAACCGATTTTATCAAAGCTGAGAAATTTTCAGTGACAAACTCCACATTTTTATCAGATACCTTATCCATACTAACCTCACTCAATTTTTTAAGATGACTTAAAAACTCCTGATAAAAAACAGTCCACTTGCTGAACTCTTGATTCATCATCTCCAACCCCAGACGTCGAATGGCGGTTTCCAGCAGCAATGAATAATTGATCAGTTGCCAACCGTCTACGCCTTTAGCACTGTTACCGTCAGGCTTTAATATACAGCGAAATAGATTTTGATTGTTGCCGCCGTAACTATCAATGAGACTTACATAGCTGGGAAAAGGATTATATGTATCAGCCAAAACTTTATGCTCAATACCTATGATGAATTCATCATGTCTGATAAGAATATCAAGATATTTCCCATCCTCTGTTCTGGCCTCTCTCATTAATTCCAGAGAGGTGAAATCAATTTCATCAACATCGAGGGAATCATCCAGGCAACATAACAATGCTTTTAGCAACCATGGCGGCACCATTTTCTGGGCTCCCATAAACAAAGCCATCAAATCCGTAGTTGGATTTTCGAGATATCCGGAACCACCCAATTCAAAAAAATTGAATTCAACATCATCCTCAACCGAAATACCTTTCAGTTGTTCAATAAATTTGACAAAAAACGTTTCAGAACGCAATTCAACCTCCTTTTAAAAATCATGATGCCATTACACATTAATTAACACCCCAACTTTGCTATAAATTATGGTCCCAAATATTCTCACAAATTATTTTATACAAAGACTGTCGTTCATCGACATCTTGTTTTTTAAATGAATCATGTGGTTTGAAAGGCAATCCGAATACATTTCTCAACTGATTGAAATTAGGGTTATTCATATATGCCAATGGGCATAACGATTTAGCCAGGAGATTCTCTTTGATGTAATGAGGTTGCTTTTGATCGTAACACAAATCACCATATGACTGGTTTGAGCCTCTAGGTAATAAAACCAAATCACCTAAGCGATTTCTGTAATTGTTAAATTCGTGCTCTTGTTCAAACTCATCAGAGTAACGTTCATATTTATCGGCCCAAATATGCTCGACTTCAAATGGCTTACCGTGTTCTGGCTGATAATATGTAATGAAGGTTGTACTCATTCCGGCTTGTTGCTCAACCCACGCAGTTATACGAGAAAGCAAAAACTTCACAAAACGATGGTTTTGACCATGGAGACGAAACTCTTCCATTCCTGCAAAAGTATCTGGCATTTCGGATAACTTCTTAGATAATAAATCTTTTAATTCTTCAAAACTTTTACCACGAATCTCTTTAACAAGACTGTACATTGTGTAACGAATAGAACTGGCAGAGAATTTTCGGAAATTAACAGAACGACGAACAACAAACGTTTCAATATAGCGAGCCACTAGGTTTATTTTGGCTTTCACAGCCTCAGGACTGTCATCTACATTTAATGGAGCCAACATCAAAGGGAAACTTAAAGTAGGTGCAATACCCCAATGGTGGATATAAAATACATATTCCAGTTGGTGCGTTAATACTCTCTCAGCATTCAGTATTTGTGTATAGGCATTCAAATAAAACAAAAAGTTTTTTTGTATAAATCGTTCGAATGTCTCACCATTATCTGGGTCCAATCCCACCGCCTGAAGATTATCTCTAACCCAGCTATGAAAACGCGTACCTATTTTTTCAAAGTCTTCATTTTTTGAACCAGCTTTACCCGGGCGTATTGTATCAGCATATTGAGCACGCAACCATGACTGGAAAAAACGTTGGTCTTCATCTTTGTCATAGCTTTTTAAATCCATCATCGCTTTTTTCCAGAGTTCATTTGCCTTTTGGCGTTTATCTCCCTGATGAAAACGTGAAAGTAAAAAACCTTTAAGCATTTCGGACGGAGTAAGATTCAATCCTCGGTCATTCATAGTCTCAAAGATGGTATATGCGTTTTCATCTGAATAGGCGACTATCTCAACCATAATAACGTTATACTTAAGCCAGTCGATAAAAAAAGGAAAAGCCTGACCTTTTAACTCATCAGGAAAAGCATCTGTGATATTCTGATATCTCTCCACCATGTTATGGGTTGACTCATCATCCCCATCAACTAAACTATAGCTACCAAAATTAAACAATGCTTCCATGCAAGGAATTCTGTCTTCAACTACTATATTGAATGATTTGCTGCCACGTAGCTCGGAGAAAATCATTGATTCTATTTTCTCTTCATATTTAAGTTCTTTCTGAAGATTATGGAGGTAAATTAGAAATAAAGTTAATGAAGTCAGTCGTTGCTGACCATCAATAATACTCCGCTTTCCATCTTTACTACTCACAACAAATGGTCCTAAGTAATAATTATTGTAGTTTTCACCCTGCTCCCGAGAATCACCGACTGTGTATTCATTGAGAAACGCAGATGTTAAGTCTGTAACCAACTCTTCAATATGTTTCTCACCCCAGCTATACTCGCGCTGAAAGTAATCAACGGTATATTTTTGCGCATTTAGAACATCAAACAAATTACGATGGCGTGCTTCAATTTTATTATCTAACTTACTCATTATTATACTCCCTGCATTAACGAGACTGACCAAACTCTTAAGAACTCATATTGATAAGTTACATATCTGCCAACAACATCCCAGCCATACCATCCAGTCGCTTCTTAACCTTTTCCCAGCCCGGCATAACCTGCCCCATCAGACGGTAAAACTCCTCGCTGTGGTTGTGTTCAGCCACATGGCATAACTCATGTAGCAAAACATAATCGATACATTCTGAGGATGCCTTAACCAGCCATGGATTCAGGGTCAGACAGCCTTTTGCTGAACAGTTGCCCCATTGCGTTTGCATCGCCCGCAGACGTATCGGAGGACGCTCACTGACCCAAAGGGTCTGCGGAATCAGTAAATCAAGCCTGCGCTGAAAAACATCTCTGGCACGTTCCCGATACCATTCAGCCAGCAAGGCTTTAATCTTTTCTGCCGATTTGTGTCTGACAGTCACTTCCAGACGCCCACGCAACATTTTCACTCGTTGCGGCACAGTAGCGTCTTCTGTCACTTTCAACTGATATTGCTTACCGAGATAATAATGGCTTTCTCCGCTGACATACTGACGCGGAACAATGTGTGTCTGTTGCTCCCTGAAATCACGCAGTTGCTGGTATATCCAGCGCCCACGTTTTTTCAGCGCAGACAATACCTCGTGCTCCGGTGTTTCAGGCGGTACAGAGGCCACAACCCGGCAGTCCGGATAAACCTTGATGAGCACCCTGCCCTTTACGACCTGACGCGGAGCACACTGTACGACGATGACCTCATCACCATAGACAATGAGTAACGCTTTCATTGATGGCGATTCTTTTTCACTCATGATTTCATCAAACCAACGCGCAGTATCTGGATGATGGTTTCCACAATACGGTTAACCTGATTCATTCCGGCACCAATTTCCCGGCAGGCCGTAAACAGCAGTGGTAGCAGACTTGTCTTAACGACTTTCTCAATGTCCTGGGGGTTCAGGGAGTTTTCTGCCACCGCTTTGACGATAATGTTGTCCACTTCAAAAGCCAGCTTCGTCCACTTATCCTGCACCTGAACGTCGTTTACCGCAAAAACCTCAGGTAGCTCTTTTTTAAATACACCGTAATACGCCTGAGCATGCTTGTTTACCGCCAGTGCATCCGGGATATCGCTGAGCTTACGGGCTTCAACCTGTTCTTCAAATTCACGGAACAAAAGGTACTGTTTCAGCGGATGGTCAAACAGTTTTTCAGCCTCTTCGACAGCCATACGCAGGAGTTTTGAAAATGCCTCCTGAGCATACGGGTCATCACGCAATTCCTGCTCAATCATCTTCGTCACGCGGGTTTTAATGATGTCGGTTTCATTGCGGGTTTTATTGTTGTCCCACTCTGAGGGCTTTTCGCTCTTGCCCATTTTACCGACTTCATACACGCCATCCGGTTCACGAACCTCAACGCCGGTGACATGCTTATCCAGCAGTTTTTTCACCTGCTCCGCGTAGTCGTCATAATTGACCTGCTCTCCACTGACCTGCATCGCCCACTGGCGCAGGCTGGACATCTGTTTTACGGTTTCTTTATAGAGGTTTCGGTCTTGTTCCGTAAAGCTTTTGTCGGTGAAGAAGGTGGCGGACTGCAGTGCCACTTTCAGGCATCCGGCGAAGGCCGTTAACGCCTCGAAGAAATCATCACGGGTTTTCTGATGGATATCGACCATCTCTCCGTCACGTTCTTCCATTTTAGGCACCAGTACCGCACGTAACTGCTCAGTATCATTTTTGTTTTTAACACCGGCAAATATGGCCCACAGCTGGTTATACAGATGCGGTAGACGCTTGTATTCAGAGCTCATGGCGCTGTACAGCCCGTCAATATCTTTGATATCGTATCCGCCCTGAGTTCGGGAGGCGAGGTCCTGATATTTGCCGATAGTCGTGTCCAGCTCAGCCAGAATACCGCGATAATCAATCAGCAGACCGAACTTTTTCAGTGGATGCAGTCGGTTCACCCGCGCAATCGCCTGGATAAGGTTGTGGGACTTAAGCGGCTTGTCGATATACAGCACGGTATTCTTCGGCTCATCAAACCCGGTGAGCAGTTTATCAACGACTATCAGCAATTTGAGCTTCTCATCGGTATCGAAACGACTGATGATATTGCGGGTATACACAGACTCATCCTGCGTGCCGACGTTATCTTTCCACCATTTCGTCACTTCCGGCAGTTTGCTTTCATCCACCTCAGTATTCCCTTCCCGGGTATCCGGCGGGCTGATAACTACAGCTGACTCAAACAACCCGGCTTCATCAAGATACTTTTTATATTTGATGGCGGAAATCTTGCTGTCGCAGGCAAGCTGGCCTTTCAGTCCCTCATCAATATTCTTCGAGAAGTGCGTGGCGATATCGAGTGCGATCAGACGGATGCGATCATCTGCACTATAAACCTCACCTTTACGGGCATATTTACGCTTAAGGTCGGCTTTTTGCGCTTCGCTTAACCCATCGGTAATACGATCAAACCAGGCATCTATTGCCCGATCGTTAACCTCAAGGTCGGGAATACGTTCTTCATACAGCAAAGGTGTAACGGCTTTATCTTCTACCGCTCGCTGCATGGTATAAGCGTGGACAATCGGTCCGAATTTATTGGTGGTCTTATCTTCTTTTAGCAATGGCGTACCAGTAAATGCCACAAAGGCGGCGTTCGGCAGTGCCAGTTTCATTCGCACATGGTTCTCACCACCCTGGCTACGGTGTCCTTCATCAACCAGAACGATGATATCGGGGCTGGTATTGACGCATTCAGGAAGTTTTGTCGCTGAATTAAATTTCTGGATTAGGGTGAAAATGATGCGTTCTTTACCGGAGCCAATCTGTTTCGCCAGCATCTGCCCGGATGTCGCCATTGCATTGGCTTTGTCTTTTTTCCCGGCCAACTCGCCGCCGGATGCAAAGGTACTGCTGAGCTGTTCTTCAAGATCGATACGGTCCGTCACCACCACGATACGACACCGCTTCAGGCTGTCATGAAGAATCAGCGCCTTGCTGAGGAACACCATGGTGTACGATTTGCCAGAGCCGGTGGTATGCCAGATAACACCACCTTCCCTGCCCCCATCGGGTCTGCGGGTACTGATGCGCTCCAGCAGTCTTTTAATACCGAACACCTGCTGATAGCGGGCGACAATTTTCCCGGTCTTTTTATCAAACAGAGTGAAGAAGCGGGTCATCTCCAGCAGACGTTCCGGCGAAAGCAGGCTGATGAGCAGTTTGTCCTGTCCACTGACAGCCAGTTCACCGGCGGCGATTAACTGTTGGTACCAGTTGAGATCGGCTGATGGACGATGATCAAACAACGCATGAATTTGTTCAGTCGATAAAGGATGGTTGCGCAGAGCATACATCTGCGCATCGGTAATATCTTCTTCGCGCCATGCCGCCCAGAATTTCATTGGCGTATGGCATGTACCGTAGCGCCCGTCATGACCGTTAATCGAAAGTAATAACTGGCTGTAGACAAACAGCTGCGGGATTTCATCGTTGAACTGGTTGCGGATACTCTGGGATATCCCCTCGTCAATGGTTGGCCCTTTCTTGCCATGACCAGCCGGGCTTTTCGCTTCAATAACAGCCAGCGGGATACCATTAACAAAGCAGACAATATCTGGCCTCCGGGTTTCAACACCACCTGACCGCAATACCGTAAATTCTTCAGTAAAGTGGAACTGGTTATTTTCCGGATGTTCCCAGTCGATCAGCGCAATGGTGGGGTTGACCTTCTTGCCATCGACAAACTCCGTGACGGCGATACCGTAGAGCAGATGGTTATACATCCGTTCATTGGCTTTGAGCAGCCCTTCATTCAGCGCCGGAGAACAGACCTGTGATATCAGGTTATCCAGTGCTTTTTCCGATAACTGGCAGGTTTTGCCACCCGCCATAAAGGAACGCTTCGACAGCTCTTCACGCAGAACCGGACGCAGCACCACCTCATCCTGTTTATAGCCCCGGTAATCCATAATCTGTTTCGGAGATAAAAACGTCCAGCCGAGGCTGGTCAGTAACGTCAGTGCCGGAATTTTGGCGCTGTATTCTTCCTGGAATTTTGGCGTGTACGTCTGGTTCATCATTAATCCTTTTCTTTCTGGCGCTACTCGCTACTGGTCACATGAAGATTCATCAATGCAGACAGCACTTCTTAAATTTTTTACCGCTGCCACACGGACACGGGTCATTTCGCCCGGGCATGTTTTCTGCCCCCTTCACTGGAACAGGCCGGGATGATGCCTCTGACATTCTCACTGACAACCAGTACTGATAAAGTGCCAGTGCAGCAGGCTGAATAAGGGAAATACTTTTCTCAAACTGCTCTCCGGTCATTTTCTCAAGTACAGGAAAATTCTTCTCCACGCCATGAAGAGCGATCACTTCCAGAGAAGGCCGTAACTCACCGGGAAGACCAGACCAGTCATCCAGTGACTTTCCTTTCATATAACCAAAACACCACTCTTCCACAATGGTATATTTTTCCCCCTTTACCTCACGCTCATTGAAAATCGGCTCAAACAGTTCAGGGGCGTCATAAAGGCAACCAGCGATATCGTTCATATGCTGAAAACACAGACTGACAAAACGCTCCATCTCTCTCTCAGATGACCATTTCGGATGATAATCGCCTCCTCCCCAAATAGCACTCAGCCAGATATTGGGTGAAACCATATTTGGACCTGATAAAATCGCCGTCAGCAATCCATCCAGCTCAGAGAAACAGAGTACAGAATCATCCATTCCATACTTCATTAATATTTCTTCCAGCCAGTCGATTTCCCGGTCAGTCAGTGGACCGCTTTTCGTCAGTTTCATACGGCAACCGCCTCATCCACTTTCACCCGACGTTTCCCGGTCAGCAGTTGCTGCATCAAGGCTTTCTTCTCGTCTTTCAGGCAGGCGAGTTTTTTCTCCAGTGTGGAGATTTCGGTGTCGGCAGCGGACAGAACTGATGCGATTTTTTGTTGCTCTTCAAAGCCAGGAACCGCAACTTTTAATGAAAAGAAGTCCGAAGGTTTTACATTTAGCAAGCCATGAGCCCGTCCACCTTCATGAGCAATTTGAGACAAACTGTTATTCAAAAGCCCTGACTCAAAATAATGCTCCCAATAGTCACCACATGATTTTTTGGGTGTAGTAAGTTCAAAACATATATACAGAGTTGTTACTACTCCCTCTGGATATCGATTTAATCTTTTTATTGCCCCCATCGGATAACCATTAGAGTAACTTTTATTGTAAGCAAACTGCCCTTTTTTTAATAAGAAATAACCATCAAGGGTATCTGATGCGACTGTTTTCTTGAAAAAGTCTTCCTGTTTAATCAAACCATGTTGTCCAGAAATGGTTACAACATTGTTGCTTTTTCCATTGTTTTTAGTCGTAACTCTCTGAAATAATTTCGATAAGGCATATAATTTCCAAGTTTCAGAAAACCTTGTCCCATTCTCATCCAGCAAGCGTTTCTTCCCAGTAAGCAATTGCTGCATCAGGGCTTTTTTCTGCCGCTGACTGTTGGTGAGAAGCTTTTCCGTCACCGAAATCGCCTTATCCCAGGTTGATAGGATTTGGGCTATTTTTTTCTGTTCAAGAAGGGGGGGTAATAATGTTCTTACCTTGCGTAATTCTGTCAGCGATATTTCTTGTAATGCTGATCCACCGACTCTCCGTATTAAATCCGCCCGGAATTGAGGGGACCGAAGTTCCCACAGTAAGAACTCGGGAAGAACAACTTTAGTTTCAGGAGAGATCCTTGCCAAACCTCTAGTAATGTTTGCGCCGACAAGATTATCGTCAATAAGACGTGCTAAGCCAATCTCTCCACGCAATGCCATTACGATTTCATCTTTCTCCAGTATTGTTTTTCTGTATGCTTTATTTGTCTCTTCAGATGTCTTAATCATATCCTCGAGACGCATGACATCTCGTGTGAGATCCACAACTCGAAGACATGGTATACCGTTGGGCAAATTATCCCCTGTCTGTACAATCCCATATGATATTTGCTTTCTACAAATATCACTTAATATCCAGCTGTTCCATCCCTTAGGCACCATAACCCAACTCCTTCAGGTAACCTGCCATCTCCGTTTCCAGCTTCGCCAGTTCCACTTTCAATTGCTCACGTTCGGCATGTACGGCACGTATATCAATCTCGTCCTCTTCCTCAAAGGTATCGACATAACGAGGGATATTGAGGTTATAGTCGTTGTCCTGAATCTCCTTCAGGCTGGCGAGATAGGCGTATTTCTCGACGTTATCGCCATCACGGTAGGTCTTGACGATTTTCTCAATGTTTTCTTCGCTGAGCTGATTCTGGTTTTTACCTGCCTTGAATTCGCGGCTGGCATCGATAAACAGCACTTTGTCATCCACTTTCTGCTTTTTGAAAATCAGAATCGCAGCCGGAATCCCCGTACCGTAGAACAATTTCTCTGGTAGACCAATCACCGCATCCAGCAGATTTTCATCAATCAGTTTCTGCCTAATTTTGCCTTCGCTGGAGCCACGGAACAGCACACCGTGTGGCACCACTACGCCCATACGACCAGTCCCCGGTTTTAGGGTTTCTATCATGTGTGAGATAAAGGCGTAATCTCCTTTAGTCTTCGGCGGTACACCGCGACGGAAACGACCAAACTTATCATTCTCGGCCTCGTCATGACCCCACTTATCCAGGCTGAACGGTGGGTTAGCGGTCACGATATCAAACAGCATCAGGTCGCCATTTTTATCGAGCAGCTTCGGGTTGCGAATGGTATCGCCCCACTCGATTTTATGGTTGTCTTCCCCGTGCAGGAACATATTCATTTTCGCCAGCGACCACGTAGAACCGATCGCTTCCTGACCGAACAATGCATAGTTACGACTATCATGCCCGGAGACAATTTTACGCCCACACTTCATCAATAATGAACCGGAACCACAGGCTGGATCGCAGATGGTATCACCCGGTTGCGGATCGAGCAGTTCTGCAATCAGGTCCGAAACTTCCGGCGGGGTATAGAACTCCCCGGCTTTCTGCCCACCGCTGGCGGCAAAGTTTTTGATCAGGTATTCGTAAGCATTGCCGATAACGTCCAGCGTACCGACACGACTCGGCTTCAGGTTGAGATCTTCACCGGCGAAGTCTTCCAGTAGCTGACGAAGGATGGTGTTTTTCTGTTTTTCTTCGCCAAGACGATCGGTGTTAAACGAAATATCCTGGAACACGCTTTTCCCGGCATCTTTCAGTTTGGTTCCGTTGGCTTCTTCGATTGCATGCAGAGCCTGATCGATACGCTCACCGTTACCCGGCTCATGGCGGCGTTCGTACAGCGCATAAAAGCTGGCACTTTTTGGCAGTACAAAACGCTCGTTGGCCATCATCGCTTCAATCAGTTCCGGCGCATCGCCATACTGTTCTTTGTATTCGTCATAGTGATCCTGCCAGACATCTGAAATGTACTTGAGGAACAGCATGGTAAGGATAAAGTCTTTATAGGTATCAGCACTGATGGTGCCACGGAACGTATCACACGCGGCCCACAGGGCTTTGTTGATCGTGTCCTGACTGATTTTGTCGTTCATGAATCATCCTGGTCTGAAGAAAAAGCTAGCGATGCAGGGCTTTGCATCTTAAAAATTGCGGTAAATGATACCGTAAGATGCCTCCCCTGACACGCCAATATCGCATCATTCAGGTTTGCATCATCCCCGTAATATCGACATGAGACAGACTGACACAACCGGGCTCGTCACTCGCTAAAAACCAATTATCTTAGTAAGATAGCATCCATATTAGCCATGGTGTAAAACTGCCGTTGGGGTAATGATGATACATATATCACCCATTCTGGTGTGTGAAGCTGACATCATCCATAATCGGCAACGTTGATGCCCTTTAATAGTAATGATGACCGTCAATGTGATTCCCCTGTTGACTGGAGGTCTCCGGATAGAATGAGTATTGCCAACTGCGCTATCGGCCCACTTTATGATGAGCAAATAAAAAAAACACTTATGTATGCTGACCATAAATTCAAGCGGCTAATGAATACACGAATGTCGTTACTCGAACATTTATCACCCCACTATGACTTATCTTCCATGTTCAGCTATGAGTTGGAGGGAAGAGTTTTTCGGATTAAATTGATCAAGCCTGAGATTAAATTATCTCGCCAGCAGTTGATCTTCTCCTCACTCTTTTTAGAGCAAGATTTTCTAAAAGAATATAAAAAACACATCTCAAATACTCTACAAAAAACAATCAAACAGTGCATTAAAAAATACAAACAAAAAATCAAAATCGAGCCTTCTATTTTAGATTACATATCAGCGTCACCCCGCAATACGTCGAGTTATGTATTACATGAGATAGTTTCTCAATGTGAACATTGCGATGAAATTCGCAATATTAAAAATGATATATTGCTTGATGAACTAACGTTGAATGGCCGGATCACTAACATTTCAAAATACATTAAAAACAGTCAAGATAAAATCGTCGAACATATAGAGTTCTGCACTCATAAACTTGTCAATATAAGTCGTAAGAATCGTCACATTTTCAACAGCACCACAATCTCTGGCAGAAAACCCAACATCACTGGTGTTTTACTTTGCCTTTCAGAATTGATAAGCAACCTGCATATTTACCCAACTGTAATTAATAATATAAGTAACGCCATAATTTTAAGCATTGTATACTCTGTACTTCAACATCTTCAATCCGGAAGAGAAACAGAAAAAACAAAAATCTCTCCAGCACTGGATTTCATCCCCACCATCATCGCACCTCATGTTTTCTACCTGGCGAAACGCGAAAAATCCTCTCAATATAAATACATTGAAAAAGAATATCTTCTCGGCCAGTTACTTATATTTTTGATGTATAAAACAGTTTACTACTCGATTCATAACATCAGGGTAAGCCATAAGCACTTCTATAATGATATAAAACCAAAATTAGTGACACTAAAAAAAGAAGGTTTATTAAGCACCAATTTCATGAAAAATCGAAGTGAGATTAGAGGTGAAGTCTTTGGTGATGTTGGTAGTACTGAGGCTGATTTGAGGGAAATCAGCACACTGATTCATCAGCGGAAGGCATTATTTATTTCCTTTTAACTTCAAAACGATAAAAACAAATGAGAGACTGAATAAATATCAGCCTCTCACATAGTTAATAAGTTTCAACTTTAATATCTGAGAAATCATTCTATCTGGGCCTTGTGGACATTAATCCTCCTGGCAACATACGACTCAAAGTTTCAGCCTTGTATAGCCATCATAAATAGTACAGGATTGGGTGCTGCTCGCATGTGTCATTTTGGTATTAATATTGATCTTCAGCGCTAACTTGTATGTAATTTCAAAACCATCATATCTCAAACCTCACAGCGCTCATATTTTAACCATAAAAACTAACCGATTTACACCCGCCACACACCGTCATAACTTATTGTATTTAAATAGCTATAAGCCTCTAACTCACTGATCACACCATTAAATTCAAGCCATATCCTTACGCAGATTCAAGCTTGCCCCTGCTGCCATTCACGTTTTAGGATTACCTCGCTAACACGACATGCTACTTTTTAAATCAGTGTAATAATTCAAACGAGGATAAAATTATGTTCGAGAAAATGAAAAACAATGTAACCCGTATACCGGGGAATTTAACAAAACTTAATCAATACCAAAAAGACATTGATCACCTTTCTAAACTATTTTCTGAACAGCAATTACTGGAACTAATGACGACTACCGAATCCGATCAAATATTGCAAATGAAGCCTGCTGTAGATATTCTTCATGTACTATCTCCATCAGCATCTACTGCTAAGCATATCAATTTTTTTCAGCACGTCCCAGTGCTCGAACAATGGTTAAAAAAGGAGTGCACTGCCTTTAATTTACTGGCAGTACATTTCTATTCACAGCAATCCCGTAAAAATGTAATTCCGAAAGAAATCTGTATGCTACTGGATGCATTTATTGAAACTGAACTTTCATCTGCGGTTAATGGTAATAATAATGCCGAACTCCTTTCTTGTTTTCAAAACACGCTGGATAAAATGTGCAATATACTAACATTTATAGACCACACAGTTACGGAACAATCAGGTCAAGTAGCAATGCTTGATTTCAGCGCAAAAATGCATGAATATACTGTTGAAATCAGGACCTTTTTGAAGTCTGAATACTGGCTAAACAAACTACCTAAGGATATTAACATTCCAGCCATTGACCTATCCTGGCTTGTGTTTTGTTACTTTTGCTCTGAATATCTTTTTGTATTTATTCAAACAACGCTCAATACAATGAAGGCAGGAAAAATCATTCGTGATAACTACCTTTATCATCCTAAAATGATTGCATTGATCATTTTATCTATGCTGCCTTATGAAGTCATTCATAACGATGGATCACTGAATAAGTTTAAAACGCCTTTAACCAGCCCTGATGAGTTCATAATCAAATCTATTTGCATTAAAGGTAAGCAAAACACTACAGGGCATAAAAAAGATATAGAACAATTGCTTCGTAAGACATATATCTATATTGCATTACTCTTAAACCCTGAGTGGGCACCATCTTCCAAGGAGTTGATTTCCTTTTTATCAGGAAAGTCCACAGTGATAAGTGGTTCACTCAACTTCCAGTCAACCTCCAGTGGTCTGGGTGTTCAAACAAACAATATCACTATTCTTAAGAATGAGGTTTACTTCGAAAAAATAGCGAACAAGATCATGAAACTGTAGTTTCTTAATATAATGGCGACATGGAATTGTGTTGCCATTATATCCGAATCTGCGTTTTTTCACCTGATGAACTGTGAAAGCTGTAACTGGCAGACTATAACCTCACATCGTATTTTTCCAGTGTCATTTACAGGAGAAATACGATGCCTATTCTGGATCTGCGTTTCAGCAACAAATCAATTCACCAACTTCCACTGTAGTGGCACACTAAATTTGGCCACCTGATGAAAGGTGATATTCTCACCACAAC
>ERZ778495.1668-NODE-1668-length-14244-cov-6.431038_pt1 | contig 14244 bp, 11 predicted proteins | sample MGYA00433100_ERZ778495 | MGnify/ENA primary metagenome ERZ778495 (study PRJEB29527, sample SAMN07138962) | mouse gut metagenome | material: feces | host: mouse | place: China:Nanjing | collected 2016-01-25 ...
AAGATTTTTATTCCACCGCTTCAAGCGGTGGTTTTTTGCGCTAAAGCTACAAAAATATCCGAGGCGGTGTTTCGCCTCGGATAAATCATCAAAATGTGCCGTTCTTATCAGCAAATTGTCATCGCTGCCAAACAGCCTTTTGATATTTGCAATTATCACTGTACACCGATTAGAGGGCTTGTTTCAAGTCCTGCTCATTGTCTTGTTCAGGCATACCATAACCGGTGTCATTAATGATTTCATAGTCATCTCCTAGCAACTCGCAAAGCTTTTTATACACAAATCTGACCGCGTCATCAAATCTCTGCTCGTCCTCTTTGCTTTCAAAGCCTTTGTACGAAAACTCACGCTCATTATTAATCCACAACCTTAAAAATTGTTCATCAATAAAGTTGGCTTTTTCCTCCAGCTCGGTTTGCCCAATTAACCGTTTTTCCGGGTATTTCCAGACTTTGCCATTGGACTTCCTGATTATTTTACCGTTTATAATTTCAGACGAATAGAAATTTTGTGTGAAACAACCTTCACTGCTCACCCGTACAGGTTCAAAACAATCATCTATATATAGCCAAATAAAATTACAGCCATAATCAAAAAGAAGTCTAATTTTCATGATAGAAAACCTCCTTGTTATAATGTGTTTTTTGTAAACTTTTATGATTTTATATTATACCATGTATTTGTGTAAATGTTAATATATGGCTTGGATAGTTCCTTGGATGAGAGCGGATTAGCACCAACAATAAATCCGTCATCACCAACCGTTATCCCGACAACATAGTCCTTGCCCTTGAAATTTACACGATATGCTGGTCGATTCCCTCTAGCCTCAGGAATATAGTTTCCCTGACGAATGGCTTCCATTATGAAATCCTTGATATTTTCCTCAGCAACTCCATATTTCGGATTTGCGAAATGACTTGCATGTTCTTCCAATATGTGTCGTAAACCTCTTCCAGAAGCTCCCTCGCCATACTTTGCCAATGCTTGTGCATCGTCAAGCCCCTCCTCTAACCAAACAATTTTATCCGGCATACGCTCGATAGCCAAAACATCACTCCAATCAACCTTTTCGGATGTACCAGCCAACTCCTTAATAAGGTCAATTTTATCAGTCCCGCAGTTTTTAATGGCTCTAACCATGTCATCACCATGACACACCAACAAATCAAGCACATCGCCCACTTGGTTTGGATTTATCTTGGATAAAATGTCAACAATGTTCTCAATGTTCTTGATACCGCATTTTTCAACAGCTTTAAATAAAGTATCGCCATATTTAGACAATGCTTCAAAAAGCTCATGAGCTACTTTGTTAGAAACCCCGCTTTCAGATTTTTCCTTGACCTCAGTCTTGTCTGATCGGAAGTGCTTTATTCGGTTTTACACAAAATTTATTGGGGTCTATTTTTAAGCACCCGACAAATCATATTTTGTTCCAAACTGTCTTGCCAATAGTCTTAAATGTTGCAATTATTTTTTGGGAGATGTCGCGGGCATATAAACCATTCTTTGCTCGGTTATATGATTCATTATATTATATATTCCCGCGACCATCTGATATTGCGGCAGAGTGTAGGTGAAATTGGGACTGAAAATCGAGAAATTCGGAAAAACATTTCCGCCGAAAACATATCCCATTTTCAGCTTTTGCTCATGATTGGTAATAACCGCACCGCCATTCATCTCGGAGCCCGTGTCCACCATTGTCAGTTTATACGGAACCGTTTCGTGCGCGGCTTAAGTGAACTTGTTATATTCCTCATCATCAACAGGCTCCTGCCATTCGGTGGAACCGTTCTCCGCCGGAACCTCCACCGCCAGATGAGAAAACCAACTGTCGGGAGCCGCTCCGTGCCAATGTTTAACTCCCGCGGGAATGTTTACCACATCTCCGGAGTGAAGCCTCTGTGCTTTCTTTCCCCATTCCTGATAGTAGCCTTCTCCGGCAAGGCAGATGAGAATTTGTCCGCCGCCCTTGTCCGCGCGGTGAATGTGCCAGTTGTTTCGGCAGCGCGGTTCAAACGTTACATTAAAAATACCTATCTGTTCCGTAGAAACCGGAGCCAGATAACTTTGGCCAATAAAATATTTTGCAAACCCGTCGTTCGGTGCACCGATAGGAAATATCATTTTCGCGGCATGCTCAGATTTCGCATCATCGGGGTCGGTTTCAATATTCCATATATCTTTGGCAAGGCGAAAAGCCGCCCATGCTTTGGGCCAACCTGCGTAAAACGCAGTATGAGTAATTATCGCCGCCGCTTCCGACCTTGTTACGCCGTGAGCCTTTGCGTTCTCCAAATGATGGATAAGAGATGTGTCGGTAATGCCCGATGACACAAGCGAGACCATCGTTACGATACAGCGGGTCTTCAAATCGATATCCCTGTTGTTCCAGTTTTCTTCAAACAGAACGTCATCGTTAAAGTGAGCAAATTCGGGCGCGAAATCGCCGAGCTGAGTCCTCCCTGCCGTCTGGACTATTTTTTCGTTCATAATGTTTACCTCCATAATTGAATATGTTTTTTTCAAAATATGAGTTTATCTCACTCATTCTCGCTGCCTGATTGACATGGAACGGACAACTTTTGCTCAATTCCCTTCGGAAACTTTCGGTGCTCCAAATAGTCCTACTAAATAGCCAACCTCATTCAGCCATTTTCTACCGTATCATGGTATTCCAAAACATCATCGCGATACACGCCAATAACGTTGCTTTAGCTTCGTATTCTCTCAGCCTGTCGGCGCTGACGTGGAATTTTTCGCTTACTTCGTTCAAAGTCACGATTGTAACCTCCGACGTTTAATAAAAAAATAAGTGCAATCAAAAAGCCATGGTTTCTTTTGATTACACTTAAATTATATCCCAAATATAGTGTTATGTCAAATACTTTGTTTTTATGCCTTATCCATACTCAAAAAGCATTTCAGGTGTTCTATGAACTTTGTTGCCGCTAAACTGAACGGCTGACCTCTTTTCCACGTCAAAACGCTGGTGGCAGTCAAAGACGGATTAAGCGGACGATACGTTATTTTTGACTGATCCCAGAACGGCATCATCCCCTCTATAGCGATAGCATATCCCAATCCGCGGCTCACCATAACAGCGGCGTTTGTGTTTAAATTGCTGGTGAACAGCATGTTCAGACCGTCATAATAATCACCGAACCAACCGGAAAGCTCGCTTTGAACTTTAAGGCGGCGCGGCATAATAAGCGGCAGCTTAGACAGATCTTTTGCCGTGACATATTCCTTTTCGGCAAGAGAACAATCGGGACGCATAACAACTACCCAACATTCTTTCATATCAAGACGGATAAAATCGTATTTTTCAATGTCGATAGGCTCCAGCAGCAAGCCGATATCCACCAGACCCCTCTCCATCTGCGCCTTGACGTGATCCGCGGTGGCAGAGTAAATATCGAATGTAACAAGAGGATATTTCTCATGAAAGCTTTCAAACAGATCGGGCAGCAGCTGGACCGCTCCGATCTCACCGCAGCCGATAGTGATCTTCCCCTCGACTTGCTCGTCCTGCTCGATAAGTTCCTTTTCCGTTTTATCCACAAGCTGCAATATCTCCTCCGCGCGTCGGCGAAGCAGTAGCCCTTCGTTGGTCAATGTGATCTTACGGCTGCCGCGTTCAAAAAGCCTGACACCGATTTCATCCTCCATTTGTGCAATCTGTCGGCTAAGAGTTGGCTGAGTGATATGAAGAACCTCCGCTGCTTTTGTAATGCTTTGCTCTCTTACCACTGTCAAAAAATATTTTAAAACTCTGATCTCCATATAATACTCCTCTCACACTGCATGCATATCAAATTTAGTTCTTGTTTGAGTACTTACAATCCACTATCGCTGATGAACTCGCCACGTTAAAACAGAAAGAAATCTCTGCCTTTTGCTGCCTATGTCCGCTTGACCTATCGGGCTCGTGAACAACAATCTTCTCCGCATGTTCGTGCATAATTTCGGGAGTAATCCGCGGTTCGCACCATCCCTGTGCCGAGAGAAACCAGAATGTGATAAGTCCGCACTCGGCGTAGTCAAGACCCTTGGGCGTGTAAAAGTTGTCGAAATGCGGCAAGTCAACGGTTGATGTATCTGCTCTCTTCGGCTCCTGATTTCCGGAAATCTTGCATACCCTCCCCGAATATCTCCGCCTGAGCGCGGGTGTCCTTCTCGCGGCGATTTTCTGCAGTGGAATACCCTTTTCCGCAAACACATCGTTCACCGCGTTAAGGAACGGCAGCACCTTACCGATACCAAAATACGAAATCGGCTAATAAACGATATTCTTTATTTCCATAAGCGTTACGCCAAAGTTCATTGCTGCAGGGAACATCGTCCTTAACCCGTCAATACCTTGCAGCCGATCAATGTCGCCAGCAGCGTCATATGCCGCATCCCATCGCCAGTCTCCTTTCCGCCGATATCGGGCTTTACGACCTCATCAAACGCGAAATTGTCAAAAAGCCCTATAAATTTGGGGTCTGTTTTCAGAAGAACAGAGTCCTGTTTTAGGAACATCTTCTCGTAATAATCCTTGGAAAAATCTGAAATTGCCATTATAATACCTCCCGGTATTTAATTATTTTGTACTTTAATTATACCATAAGTAGCTCGCATATTGCAATTCGTTTTTTTAAATTTCCCAAAGGTTTCCCTATGAATAAGGCGTACCAACACACCTGCAAAACTCGGAATGCGGGCGAATGTTATTAAATTACGCTGCATTCGCTTACAGCCCGAAAAGCTGATTTTCAAACCGCTCTATCGCGTATTCCATTGCGTCGAGACTGTCAATGTTTGTCGTTCCGTTGTCAAGTCTTATGTCCTTGTTCGGCGAGCGCTCGTCCCATACTGCGCTTTGTATTGCCTCAATCACATGAGGGCACTCCTCCGATACAACAAAACGTCCCGCGGATATCAGACGGTTAAGCATATTTATCCGCGTATTGATAGGCTTTTTCTTGGCGTTCAGCACCTCGACGCGCACCGCGCAGCGAAAGCTCTTTACCAGCAGCTGCTCCGCACTGTCACAGTAGACTTCCGAAAGCTTAGGGAAACGCGCCATTTCGTATCCGACATATTCCGCAAAGCTATTTATCAAGCACTCAGCGGAGCGGTTGCGTTTGTCGTAAAACTCCGACAGTACATAAACGTTTCGAAAACCCTCATCAAAGCCGACGTGAACGAACGCCGAGGCGCTGCCGCTGCCGCCGTAGTCCACTCCGATTACGGAACGTATAAGCGGCTTTTCCGACAATCTCCGCTCAATCTCCTTTGACGTGAGAACGCACGCTGAGGAAAAATCCTCGTATATCCTGCCCTCTGCCGCAACCCATTCACCGAGAATGTAGCGGTCATAAAATACGCCGCAAAATTCACGTTTAAGTGCATCGACATACTTTGACGGCAGGAAAATGTTGTCGGTCAGCGTGAACTTTATCGATAGCAAATCAAGGCTTTTGTTGTCGAGATAATTCTTTTTCACCCAATGCGCAGGGCAGTCGGGATTTGTAGTCGCAAACAGCTTGGCGCCGTTCTCCGAGAGCCTTGACAGCAGCATCGTGAAAAAATCCTCGCCGAAAAGAGTGAGCTCGTCGCAGTACGCGCCCATTAACGTCAATCCGCGTATTTTGTTCTCGGACAGCCCGTTGGATGCGCTTTCGAGATAAACGCGCCTGCCGAATAGCTGTCCCTCTTTTTTCCCTATGCTATAAGTAAAACCGCCTCCGAGCAGCTCGGAAAGCGGTTCGAGAACGTTCCTTTTCAGCGTTGCAAGCGTTTTAGCCGCCATAAGATACAGCTTGTCCTTCGGCGATCCGGCTACCCAGAACGCCCACAATATCATAGAAATGTAGGTCTTGCCGCTGCGCACGCTGCCCTCAAAAATATTTATACGCCGCAGTCTGCCTTTTTTCAGCAGCTGAAGCGCTTCGGTCTGTTTCGGTGAAAACATCATTTTTTATCATTCCTCCCCATCGGTCTCAATGTCCTTGTATTCGCCGATAAGCTCCGCGAGCTGTCCGACAGCATCATCGCGAGTGTTTTCCTTAAGCATTTCAAGCACCAGTTTCCATGTCTTTGCAAGCTTTTCAAGGTCTCTTTCGGCATAATTGCATATCAGTTCTTCATCGTTGAGCAGACTTACAAAGCGCTTGCAGAACTTTAAAATACGCGTGTTGTTTTGATTGAAAAAATCCTTTACGGTCAATTTTTTTCTTGCTGCCACGTTATCACCTCCTTGCTCCGTGATAACAGTCTAGCATGGACATTACTGCAAAAAGCTGCAAAAAAGCCGTACCGATCACGCGGACTTGACAAATCGGGAAAACGGAGCTATAATTATTAAGTAGTTAAGATAACCGAAATAGTATAATATGAAAATCAGAGGAACGAAAAATGTGCACAATTTCCGTTGTGGGGATAGGATATGTCGGCATTTCAAACGCGTTGGTGCTGGCTAAGAAAAATAAAGTATTCGCGGTTGATATCGATCCCGAAAAGGTAAAGCTGCTCAATGAGCGCAGGTCGCCTGTTCGGGACAAGGATATCGAACGATATCTTGCCGCCGAAAAGCTTGATCTGACCGCGACCGACGACGCGGAAACGGCTTACGGGCATTCGGACTTCGTTGTCGTTGCGGTGCCGACAAACTATAACGATGAGCAAAACAACTTTGATACCTCGGCGGCGGAAAGGGTCGTTGGCGACATTACGCGGGCAAATCCCGATGCCGTTGTCGTGATAAAGTCCACCGTCCCCGTTGGGTTTACCACGGAAATGACAGAGCGCTTCGGCAACGACAAAATCATTTTCTCGCCCGAGTTCCTGCGCGAGGGATCGGCACTGCGTGACAATTTGTACCCGTCAAGGATAATAGCGGGATATGCGCAGGAGAGCGAAAAAGCCATGGACGCCGCACGGGAATTTGCCGCGCTTATGTGTGAGGGCGCTGAAAAACGGGATATCCCCGTACTGCTTATGGGGCTTGAGGAAGCTGAAGCAGTAAAGCTGTTCTCAAACACTTATCTGGCTTTGAGGGTAAGTTATTTTAACGAACTGGACAGCTACGCGGAGCTGAACGGGCTGAATTCACGAAATGTCATCGAGGGTGTTTGCCTTGACCCGCGCATAGGAGCGCACTACAACAATCCATCGTTCGGGTACGGCGGATATTGCCTGCCAAAGGATACCAGACAGCTTCTCGCTGACTATGAAAATGTTCCGCAAAACATAATCCGTGCGATAGTTCAGTCAAACCATACTCGAAAAGACCTCGTTGCCGACAGGATATATGAATGTGCGGGAACCGATAATCCCGTTGTGGGAATATACAGACTGATCATGAAATCCAATTCGGACAATTTCAGGCAAAGCGCTATACACGGCGTTATAAAGCGATTGTCCGAAAAGGGCGCGAAAGTGATCATCTTTGAACCGACATTAAATACAAAGGAGTTCTGCGGATATATGGTTGAAAACAATCTGAGAAAATTCGCGCAAATATCAGATGTTATAGCCGCTAACAGATTTTCGGAAGAGCTTGCGCCATACCGCAGCAAGGTATATACAAGGGATATTTTCGGGCGGGATTAACGTCGCTTTCATAAAAACAACGCCTGCCGATCAGCGGGCGTGATTTTTCCATGCCCTATGCTTTGACGAAGCAGCACTTTTCCGCGAAGTTTTCGATAAATCCGTCCCGACTCCTTGTAAGTGCGTTTCGTGGTGATAACGCTTATGCGCACCTGTTGAGCGAGAACGCACATTAACGGCAGAGCGTTCCCCGCAGCATTTTATAAGTTCACGCGGAATGCGTGGAAAATTAAAACAAAATATGATAGATATACAACAAAAAATGATTGGATAAATATCTGTTTATGGTCTATAATTTAGTTGACCCCAATTAAATATCTGAAGGAGCGGCAATATGGAAAAATATCTTGACATGAAATTAAGCATACAGGAGCGCGCCGAAGAGCTGACCGACGCTATGACAACGGATGAACAGGCAAGTCAGCTGAGATACGACGCGCCTGCAGTAAAACGGCTGGGCATACCTGCGTACAATTGGTGGAACGAGGGTCTTCACGGACTTGCACGCTCGGGAGTTGCGACTATGTTTCCGCAGGCAATAGGTCTTGCGGCGATGTTCTCGCCCGAGCTTGTCAAGAAGGCAGGGGAGATCACTGCCAAGGAAGCCCGCGCAAAATACAACGCCTATCAGAAGCACGGCGACAGAGATATTTACAAGGGCTTGACGCTGTGGGCACCGAACATCAACATTTTCCGTGATCCGCGCTGGGGAAGAGGCCACGAAACCTATGGAGAGGATCCGTTCCTTACCGCCGAAAACGGCAAGGCGTATGTTGAGGGGCTTCAGGGAAACGGAGAGATTTTGAAAACCGCCGCGTGCGCAAAGCATTTCGCCATACACAGCGGTCCCGAAGCTATCCGTCATGAATTCAACGCCGAGGCTTCGCCGAAGGATATGGAGGAGACCTACCTCCCCGCATTTGAGGAGCTTGTGAAAAATGCGCGCGTTGAGGGCGTTATGGGTGCGTACAACTGCGTAAACGGAGAGCCTGCCTGCGCGAGCGGCTTCTTAATGAGCAAGCTCTGCGATTGGGGTTTTGACGGGTATTTCGTTTCGGATTGCTGGGCGATACGCGATTTCCACGAACACCACAGAATTACAAGCAATCCAGTGGAGTCAGCGGCGCTCGCACTGACCGCAGGCTGCGATGTGAACTGCGGCTGCACCTATGTAAACGTTCTCGCCGCACTGGATAAAGGTCTGATAACGAAAGAGCATATCAGAAACGCTTGTGTTCACCTTATGCGGACGAGGATAAGACTGGGTATGTTCAACGGAAAAACGGAATTTGACGATATCCCGTACAGCATAGTATCATGCCGTGAGCATAAGGACATATCCCTTGAATGTGCCGAAAAGTCTATGGTGCTACTGCGCAATAACGGAATATTACCGCTTGACGGGGATAAGATCGGAACTATCGCGGTGATTGGTCCCAACAGCATGAGCCGTGCGGCATTGGAGGGCAATTACTGCGGCACAGCGGACAGATATGTGACGTTTCTTGATGGTATCCAAAACAGATTTAACAAGCGTGTTATCTTCGCTGAGGGGTGTCATCTTTACAAGGACAGAAGCTCGGGGCTTGCTGTGGCGGGCGACCTATACGCCGAAGCGGAAGCCGCCGCCGAAAATGCCGACATTGTAATTCTCTGTGTGGGTCTCGACGCGACCATCGAAGGCGAGGAGGGCGACACGGGCAACGAGTTCTCATCGGGAGACAAGAACGATCTCCGCCTGCCGGAAAGTCAGCGTATACTGATTGATAAAATAATGAAGCTTGGCAAACCCGTGATAATCGTCTGCGCCGCCGGAAGCGCGATAAATGTCGAATGTGAACCCGATGCGCTGCTTCATGTCTGGTATCCCGGCTCGGAAGGCGGTACGGCGCTCGCGGAGATACTGTTCGGCGACATTTCGCCCTCGGGAAAGCTGCCCGTTACCTTTTACGAGAGCGCGGAGTTGCTCCCGGAATTCACAGATTATTCAATGAAAAACCGCACCTATCGTTACGCCGAGAATAACGTGCTGTTCCCGTTCGGGTTCGGCTTAACTTATTCGGACATCGTCTGCACGGATATAAAGTATAAGGACGGTGTCGCCGTAGTCTGTGCGGAAAATAAAGGTCGAGTGACTTCCGAGGATATTATCGAGCTGTATATTAAGGACTACAATGAAAACGCCGTACCGAATGTAAGCCTGTGCGGCTTTAAGCGGATAAATCTAGATGCGGGAAAAATGATCTCCGTTGAGATACCAGTTCCGGAAAAGGCGTTCACTTCTGTTGATGAAAGCGGTGCAAGGCAGCGCTTTGGAAACAGATTTACGCTGTACGCCGGAACTCACCAGCCGGACCCTATAAGCGAACTGCTGAGCGGAAACAAATGTATAAGTATGGAAATTTCCCTGTAATCGGAAGTTTTTTATGGAAAATTGTGAGCATTGAAAAGCTCAGAATACATTGTTTTAAGCGCTGTATCAAAAAATACCCGCACCCTCCGAGAATTTCTCGGAAAGATGCGGAGTATAATTATTAAAGCTCACCGAATTCATAGCTGTGAACATTTGATCTTATCTCTCCGTTACACTTCAACACTATCTCATTGGCGATATACGAAATATCCGACACTATATGCGTTGCAGGAATAACGATTTTTTCACTGCCCAAGGACGTAATAATGTTTCAGAAACGAACGCGCTCCTTTGGTTCAAAATCTGTCGTGAACTTGTTGTTATCCGACAAAGAAAACAAAAAAGTAAAAAGCCGAAAAAAACGTAAAAATATGAAAATCCGAAACTTTGCGAAATTCAACTACACAATTTTGAAAATTCATAAAAAAGCGCCCGAAAGGTTTGTTAAAACTTTTCGGGCGCTTTTTTGTTGTTTTGAAAGGAAAGTGGGTGTTTGTTGGGAATTTTAAAAAAAGCATTAAAAACATGGTTTATGGCTTGCGGTTTCTTCAATGTAAATATTCTCTAACCAAATTGCGACGGGTGTTTCATTGTTACTGCTTTACAAAATGCACTACTTTTGATGTGAAATCTCCGTCAAGCTTAACAAATATTCCCGCGTTCATAAGCGCGCTGCCGCTGAGTATCTCGCCTGTTTCCATGTTTTTGTAGCAGACGTCGGGCTCAAGACCCTTCAGCTTGACACGTCTGTTTCGGTAATTAGGTCTGCCGAGCACCTGAACAAATGTGAATACCGCCTCTGACTTATCCTTCGCGACAAACATCCACGCATCCCACATATTATCCTCAAATATATTGCCTATGCGGTACTGGTCACCCGTGCGGATAATGGGATTATACTTGTTGAAATCCGCTATCTGCGCGGGGATCGCGTCTCTGTCAGCCTGTGGTATCCTTGTCACGTCAAGCTCGTAGCCAAAGGTTCCCACCATCGCAACGTTTCCTCTGGTGGAGAACGGCGTTGTACGCCCTACTGTGTGGTTCGGACAGTCGGAAACGTGCGCACCCATTGCGGAAACGGGATAGCATATGGACGTGCCGTGTTGAATTTTAAGCCGCTCGATAGCGTCTGTGTCGTCGGAACACCAGATCTGCGGCGAATAATAGAGCATTCCCGGGTCAAAGCGCGCTCCTCCGCCCGAACAGTTTTCGAGAAGGATATGCGGATAGTCGGTCGTTAGTCTGTTCATCAAGTCGTAAACGCCGAGTACATATCTGTGCCAAAGCTCGCGCTGTCGCTCCTTAGGCAGCGAAGTCGATCCGACCTCCGTCAGCTGACGATTCATATCCCACTTGATATACTCAATATTCGCGCTGTCAAGAATGTTCTTCATCATGCCGTAAACGCAGTCGCGAACCTCCTTGTTGGAGTAGTCCAGAACATACTGCTCACGCGACATGGTCATCTCTCTGCCGCGAACCTGAATAGCCCATTCGGGATGCTTTTTGTACAGCTCGCTGTCAGGCGAGATCATCTCCGGCTCAAACCAGATACCGAACTTCATGCCAAGCTTGTTTACCTCGTCGACAAGGTACTTTAAGCCGCCTTTAAGCTTCTTTTCATAGACGAACCAGTCGCCGAGCGAGCTGTTGTCCGAATCTCTGTGACCGAACCAACCGTCATCCATAACCAGCATTTCAATGCCGAGCTTTGAAGCTTCCTTGGCAATGTTGATGAGCTTGTCAGTGTCAAATCCGAAATAAGTAGCCTCCCAGTTGTTGATCAGTATCGGGCGGCGCTTATCCTTGTATTCGCCGCGGATAAGGTGCTTTCTGTACAGATCGTGAAAGGTGCGCGACATCTTGCCGATACCCTCGTCCGAATAAATCATTACGACCTCGGGAGCGACAAATTCCTCACCCGTTTCGAGAAGCCAGTTGAAGTCAAAATGGTTAATTCCCATTACGGCTCTTGTATACTTGTTCTGAGTTACCTCAGCCTGCGCGAAAAAGTTGCCGCTGTAAACGAAATTGAATCCATACGCCTCACCCGTGTCCTCGTCCGCGTTATGGGAAACAAGCGCCATAAACGGGTTGTTTTGGTGGGAGGATTCTCCCTTTACGGAATCTATCCCCTGCTTGCCGTGGTGGAGCTTGGAACGCTCCATAATGCGCTCTCTCGCCCAGCTTCCGTTAAGGGTGATAAAATCGTAGCCGTCGTTGTCAAAGTCAACGCACATGGACAGAACTCTCTTTACGTTGAGCGGAGCTTTACCCGTATTTTTCAAACGGACGCTTCTTGTGATGACGTTCAGCTCATTAAATACTGTGTAAAGCAGCATCGCTTCAAGTCCCGTGTGCTTGTCTATACAAGTGATCTCAAGCGTTTCAGCTTCGTTTTCATTCGCAAACGTCGACGGAAGTCCATCCAAAGTGGGTTTGCCCTTGTACACCTTATGTGAAACATACCGCAGGTCACAGGCGGTCATACCCTCGTCGTCCATTACCATAAGGCATGGCTCGCGGTAATCTCCCGTTCCGTGACAAGGGTACTCAAAAGCGGTCTGATCCATAAAGGTACCCATGTCGCGCATATTTGTCTTAGGTACCCAAGGGTTTTCTTCTAAACGGAGAAGAAAAGTAAGATCGTCTCCGCTTATTTTCTTCCCGTAATAACCGTGAATAAGAAATCCCTCGTCGATAACGCCGAAAACATAGCTTGCGTCCTTTGCGTCAAGCTGAAACATCCTGATATCCTCGGCAAAGGTCACGTTGTCGTTTATCTGCCATGCCCACCTTTTGTATTCCTTATGATAATCGCGAATAATAATGCTCAACACATATCCGTCCTTTCTGTTTCGTAAATGCATAATGCCCCGCTTCTTAGGAGCAGTTCTCTTATATTCTACCATTACAAAACCGCGCGGTCAAGATTAAATTGTGAAACTTACGGTTTCAAATTTCTAAAGTATGATTTGGCACTGCTCCCCGAAAAACGGACACTAAAAAATGACTGCCCCTCATGACGCCAATGGAATTTCACTTCGCATTTGTTGTCTAATCATAACCACGCTTGAAACGCGTGGTTTACACTGGTGCTTCAAGCTCCTGATACCGGCTTGCGCTTGAAGGCGCATTGAAGGGTCTGGCAACCGAATCTTTTTGGCTTATTGGTTCTTGCGACCCGTAAACGGGTCAATATACTCTTTCAGGGCTATCTGATCGTTTGCTATATTCTCGGTCAGTTGATTGCGAATGTACTCCTCTATCGCTTTCTTATTCTTTCCTACCGTGTCTACATAGTACCCTCGTACCGGAAATGCCGATTACCGTACCTGTACTTCAAATTCGCGTGCCCATCAAATATCATCAGAGAACTCTTACCTTTCATATATCCCATAAAGTTCGCCACGCTCATATGCGGCGGTATTTCTACCAACATATGTATATGATCCGGATATGCTTTTGCTTCTATTATATTCACTTTCTTTTGTTCACATAACTGCCGTAGATTTTTCCCTATGTCCGCCTTTATTTGTCCATATATTATCTGTCTCCAGTATTTCGGCGCAAATACTATATGGTACTTGCAATTCCACTTGGAATGTGATAAACTATGATTGTCATCCTTTTGACATCCTCCTTTGCTTTCTAGATGTGGTCGCCAATTCTACACCTATTATAGCGTTGGAGGTTACTTTTTGCTTAATCTAAAGATTTTTATTCCACCGCTTCAAGGTTTTTTTATTTTAAGTCATATGGCGATGAAATAAAACTGGATAAAAGCTCTTTGACTGTAATGTAAAGGATGTATTTATAAATCTCTTGTCGTGATACCGATCTCAGATGATAGGTGGTGTGTTTTCATCAGAATTAACAAATAACCGCAGTTATTAGCTGTGGCCATATGCTATTAAGCAATGCTGTTATAATGCGGGTTTTGGTAGGTATCCTTAAATATGTTATCACTTAATATTTTTCCCTTAGGCAGAAGCGGTATTCATGTCTGCGGCGTGCATACTGCTCCTGACCACGGGAGCATGGCTATTAAGAGGAAATCCCCAATCATGCTTGCTTTGCAAGCCGCCTATCGTCGGACCAGATTTGCTTTTACACAAAATTGGGGGAGTGCCTGGTGCTATGTGTATTATCTACATGGGTATCGTATATTGGAACTGTTGACAAACCCAGTTTTACATCTCGACTTTTATTCAAAAAAATGA
>ERZ778495.1672-NODE-1672-length-14225-cov-3.128511_pt1 | contig 14225 bp, 9 predicted proteins | sample MGYA00433100_ERZ778495 | MGnify/ENA primary metagenome ERZ778495 (study PRJEB29527, sample SAMN07138962) | mouse gut metagenome | material: feces | host: mouse | place: China:Nanjing | collected 2016-01-25 ...
GGGAACTCCGGCCCCATAAGCCGGAATAACAAAAAAATAAGATGGTATGTCAGAAGCAACAAAGGACAAGTACACCCTTGAAATCCTATTGGTATTGCAGCTCAGCCACAGAGACCAGCCGATACGGGAATTTCTGGCGACGAACCCGCCGGAGTGGTATCCCGTTCTGATCGAGGGGATATACGAGTGCTTGAGGCTCCGCAAGCCTCTGACTTGGCAGAACGTTTATCAGACAACGAGAGAGATCGACGCGAAGCGGAATCCGAAAGGCTGGTAGCCCTTGCCAAAGAGAACGGGTTATATATTCCGGAAACGGACTACGGCAAGTTCGGGATTCGCAACACGGATCGTACCGGAGAAAGCGTTGTTTACAAGAATGATGCGGAGAATCGCCATTACAAGGTAAAGGACCCTTACGCGAAGGCGCCGATCAAAGGCAATGCGCCGGAAGATGCCATTTATGAACATCTGGTGCATAACCGGTTGTTCCCGGAGGACCCGTATCGTTTCGAGGGGATCGGCAACAACTACCTGGGAGATGTCCGTATCATTTTGTCGCAACCTTCCGTGTTGTCGGCAGGACAGCCGACAAAGGCGCAGATCGATGCCGCATTGGCTGCCCGGGGATTATATCCGGAGGACAAGTACACCTACGGAAACGAGTGGGTTTCCGTTACGGATGTCGAAGGCGACAATGTCCTGGTGGATAAAGACGGCCTGCTTCATTTCATCGATCCGATCATCAAGTTCAAGCGGCCTGCCCGGCAGATTCTCGAACAATACGATGGTCCGGAATCGGGCCGGAACCTCAAAGCGGCAGCGATCAGAAACCCGCGCCCGTTTCCGAGGAGTCGAAGCAGATCATCGATAAGGTAAATCGTAAGAATGCGGCCCGCAAGGACGTAATCTGCAAGGACAACACCAGCCCTTTATCCCTGCTTTTCTACCATGACCACCGCAAAAAATCGGTTGGCTTTGGCATGTCAGTATCCCGTGAATACCGGAATACTGAGACCCAAAAGATAACGGATAACTGCCCCGACAAGGACGCTGTTCAATTTCAGACAACTACTAACAATCGCTTCAAAGGTTCTTAATTGTTGCTGCGGGGGCATATTGCAAACTTGCTTGCTTTTGTACTTGCTTATTTATATCTTTGCTCCGATTTAACCTAAACGCAGTTCGTACATGCTGTTCAATTCTATCGAGTTCGCGATATTCCTGCCTATCGTATTCCTGCTCTACTGGTTTGTCTTCAACCGACAAGAGCGCATCCGCAACCTCTTCATCATCGTAGTCAGCTACATCTTCTACGGGTGGTGGGACTGGCGGTTTCTGCTGCTGATCGCCTTCACCTCGCTTTGCAGCTACCTGAGCGGCGTGGGCATCGAGAGCGTGCGGAAAAACGAGCGGGAGAAGGAAAGCCGAGCCCGCTGGATCAGCGGCGCGAACATCGTCCTCAACCTGGGTATTCTGGGTATCTTCAAGTATTATAACTTCTTCGTCTCGGAGTTCGCCGCTCGCTTTCTGGACGGAGACACCTCGGGGCTGCTGGTCCGTCTGATCCTGCCCGTCGGCATCTCGTTCTACACGTTCCAGGCCCTCAGCTACTCGATAGACGTCTACCGCCGCAAGCTCGACGCCACGCACGAGATCACCGCCTTCTTCGCTTATATCTCCTTCTTCCCGCAGCTGGTGGCCGGCCCCATCGAACGGGCGACCAACCTGCTGCCCCAGTTCTACAAGCTCCAGCGCTTCGACTATGCCGCGGCCGTCGACGGCGGCCGCCGCATTCTGTGGGGATTATTCAAAAAGATCGTCGTGGCCGACAGCTGCGCGGGGATGGTGAACCGCATCTTCGCCGACTATCAGGAGCTGCCCGGCAGCACGCTCCTGATCGGCGCCCTGCTCTTCGCATTCCAGATCTACGGCGACTTCTCGGGATACTCCGACATCGCCATCGGCACGGCGCGCCTCTTCGGATTCCGGCTGATGCAGAATTTCCGCGTCCCCTATTTCTCGCGCGACATCGCCGAGTTCTGGCGGCGCTGGCATATCTCACTCAACACCTGGTTCCGCGACTACATCTACATCCCGCTGGGCGGCAGCCGCGTGTCGAAAGCCAAAGTCATCCGCAACACCTTCATCATCTTTCTGGTGAGCGGATTCTGGCACGGCGCCAACTGGACCTTTCTGGCCTGGGGAGCCTATCACGCCCTGCTCTTCATGCCGCTGATCCTGATGAACCGCAACCGGCACAACACCGACACCGCCGCCGAGGGACGCATGCTCCCGTCGTTGCGCGAAGCCGCCTCGATGACGGCTACCTTCGCACTGGTCGTCATCGGCTGGATTCTGTTCCGCGCCGAGACCATCGGCGACGCCTGGCACTACCTTCAGGGAATCTGCTCCCGCTCGCTGCTGGCAAAGCCGGTCGGATACGGCGAGGAGCACATGCTGTGGCAGACTTTCGCCTTCATCCTCGTGCTGCTGATCGTGGAATGGATTCAGCGCAACCGCGAGCACGGGCTGGCACTCGACCGGGTTCGGTCGGCCCCCCTGCGGTGGATCATCTACTATGCCGTCATCATCAGTCTCTTCTTCGGCGAAGGAGTGGAGACCTTCATCTATTTCCAGTTCTGACATGAAACGATTCCTCGTCCGTACATTCATCGGAGCCATTCCGCTGCTGCTGCTCGTGCTCGGCTCCCTCTACTACTATTTCCGGATCCGACCCGAACTGACCGGCGACCTCGGACAGCTGGGAAAGATCGCATTCGGCACCGAATACGACGCCCGGATCGGCAAGCCCCTGCTCGCCGACCGGATGGTAAGCCCCTACGAGCCCGGCGCACCGGTCGGCCGGATCGTAACCATCGGCGACTCTTTCAGCCAACAGGAAGAGAAGGGTTATCAGAATTTTCTGGCTCACCGGCTCGGCGAACCCGTAACCAATATCCGGCTGATTCAGGGCGAGGCTCCGGAGCAGGCCGCCCTCGATCTGCTCCATGACGGATTCTTCGACACGCTGCCCGAGGTGAAATGGGTGATCGTCGAATCGGTCGAACGGGCCCTGGTCGACCGCTGTCTGAAGCTGGCACCCGACCGCACCCCCGAAGCATCGCCCCTGCTGCGCGACGGGGACGGCCCGACGGGACCCGAGAGCGGCAACGGCCTGCTGGGCCGTGCCTTCCGCCAGAGCAAGGACTGGATGCTCCTCCGTACCGGTTTGGCCGCCAGTCCCGTCTGCTCCGCAGCGCTTTCCCGACCCTGCTTCACCCTTCCCGGACGGGAAAGCACGCTCTACTTCTACCGGGACGACCTCGACCGGCTCTCCGTCTCCGACGACGAGTTAGCCGCCATGCGCGAATCGCTCCGCACCCTGCACGACCGGTTTCGGGAGCGCGGCATCGAACTGATCTACCTGATGGCCGTCGACAAATACGAGCTCTATCAGCACCTCATCGCCGAAAATCCCTACCCGCAGCGCCCGCTGGGCACCCGGCTGCGGGAGCTGGATTCGCTGGAGTTCTTCGTCGATCCTCTGCCCCGGCTGCGCGAGCGGCTGGATGCGGGCGAAACAGACCTCTATCTCGGTCACGACACGCACTGGTCGCAGAAGGGAGCCGCACTGGCAGCCGACCTGCTTTGCGAGAAGATTCTCGACCGCGAAACGGAACAGGCGACGACCGACGACGAAAATCGTCCGAATTTCAACTAAAACGCATTCGATTAGTTATCACGTAATTAACAATTTGTTGAAAATTATTTTATAAAATTCTTCCGAAATAATTTGCACGGATCGGTTTTTTACCCTATATTTGCACTCGCAATTCGGCACCGTAGCTTAATTGAATAGAGCATCTGACTACGGATCAGAAGGTTACAGGTTTGAGTCCTGTCGGTGTCACTCTTAAAACCAACCACTTACAGCGATGTAGGTGGTTTTTTCGTGTCTTGTTTTCAGCCCGTTTTCCGTCGGTTTACGCAGTTTGTGTAAACCGAAGGTCCTGATGAACAGATGAACAGACGAACAAGCGGATAAATCGTTATCTTAATTGCGAACATCTCTGCCATGATGCGACACACATTCGCTGACATGCTGAAGAGATCAGGCGTATCCAGATCCACCATTAGCGAATCAAAGGAGCACAGTTCGGAAAAGATTACACGGATCCGCCTCGATTCGTTCGAGAATTCTCAGGTAGACGCGGCGATACAAAATTCATTGCGAGCACCCAAAAGACAAACATCGTAAAAGTAGTTTTTAGCCCCTTTACGATGTTTATCCTTATCGATGTATGTTCATCGTCAAGAGGTCAGCATCCGATGCTCTATAGATGACAAAAAATTCCTCGAAATATGGAATATATAATTCGTCTAAGTTTTTTTCTCTTGCTATGCCAGCAAGAGAAACCAGCAAATCAACCCAGTATCTTATAATTTGAACAACGTATAATTGTCTATATTTCGCGACGACCTCACTTTTCCCTGCCCGAAAACTCGCATCTTCAATAGAATTGATTTCCGCTCTGTCTTCCCCCGTATGCCTAACCATCATGAAAGAACCGCTCAATCGGTCTATAATCCGTGCATTTCTTCTTATTTTTTCTTTCTGCCTTTCGGACACCCTCAAATCATATAAAGGCTCATCCACTTTATGATGCTACTCCGATATAGGATCACGCCCATAAGATTCTTCCATCAATTTATTCAGGTTTGCATACCGATCACCCCGTGCAAAGCCAGTTAAGAGTTTCATTATTTCCTTATGAATATCCGAATCTGGATAACCGTATTTAAAAGTAACGTCATTCCGCTTCGCTATATTATGGGACATTTCATATAATTTCCCCAAATCATGTCCAAACTTGCGCACATATTCTTCTTTAGGAAAACTGCCATCGCTACTAATATAATAATCGAGAAGAATACATAATTTCCCCAATCGCTCAATGCCCAGGGAAATCGAGGAGAAAGAAGAGAAATAAAGACCTCGCATGGCATAGTTCGCTTTAGCAAGTTGCGTTACACCTTCGCCTAATATATTACTTGTAAATGCAGCTTCTTCTGCAAGTGCTGTAAATACTTTATTTCCCATTGGTTCACAGTTTATTGTTCGAAGATAAGAAGAAGTCTGTCGAAATCAAAATTAAATCAAGGAATTATCCGCATCGTTTTCCTCTGTCGTCTGTTGATGCAGAAAGCGGTATTTTGTAAATTCGTCTTTGTATAAGATACAGCAACCCATTCGCAAAAACGAGGGGATTCCGCTCAATGAAAACGGAAACCCCTCGGCAAACGGCATGAGGCGTCAGTTTGCCACGGTTTTCAGGTTGAACAAATAGCGGTCCGCCGTTGAGCCGGGTTCGTCGAAGATCGCCACGATCTTCAGGACGCCTCAGGCATGGTCGACGCGTCCGAGCAGAATCACGTCGTCTATCGCCAGAGCATCCACGAACTCGTCGCAGCGGGAGTTCCCGTAGAGCGAACGACGGCCGACCGGGTAGCACCCGCGTAGTCGAAGGCATTCACCTTCGCGAACCTTACTCCGGTTTCCGACCTCCACATTCGATCCACATAGCCGTTTATCGTCCGGGCTTCGATGTCGAAGTAGAGTTTTTCGCCGCCGGTCAGGCTCGTCGCCGGCTGCATGACGAAGAGGAGCACCTCCGACGCGCAGCCGCCGCAGAGCGCCAGCAGCCCCGTCGAATAGATAATCAGTCTTTTCATCGGTAGAAAAAGGTTACGGACATCCGTCGCAGAAACGACCGGCGGATGCCCGAACGGTTATTTGAAGGCGTAAGCCCGGACTTTGGCGGTCCTGGTCACCTCAGCCCCCAGGAACAGACGAGTCTTGTGTTTGCTCTGGTTCACGACCACGAAGTAATCGGCCTCGGGATACTTCTCCAACACCTTGAGAGCCGCCCGATCCAGCCTGCCGTAGAGACCGCCGGTCAACGCACCGGTTACTTTTCATGCAGAGCGGTGCAGTGATAAACGCTTGGTTTACATATATGTATTATTTCATTTTTATTCCATAGGCAATCGGTTTGGGTCCACCTCGTCCACAAATATAAAAAAGAGCCCTCCTATTTTCCAAATCGGCCGCACTACAGCCGGTCCAGGCAGTCGAGGATCAGGGCTGCGCTGCCGCGTATCTCCTCGTCGGAGATCGTGAGCGGCGGCGAGATCCGGAAGGCCGTATCGCAATAGAGGAACCAGTCGCTCAGGATGCCGACCTCCCGGAAGAGCTCCATGATGCGGTAGAGCTTGTCGCTGCTGCCCAGCTCCACGGCCAGCAGCAGGCCGCAGCGGCGAATCTCCCGCACGGCCGAATGGCCCCCGAGCAGCTCTTCGTAAAGGGCTCCTTTGCGCTCCGCCTGTTCCACCACGGCGTGCTCCTTCAGATAGCGGAACGCCGCCAGTCCGGCCGCACAGCAGACCGGATGGCCGCCGAACGTGGTGATATGGCCCAGCACCGGGTTCTCCTGCAAGGTATCCATAATGGCATGGCTCGCCGCGAAAGCCCCCAGCGGCATGCCGCCGCCGAATGCCTTGGCAAGGCAGACGATGTCGGGCACCACGCCGTAGCGCTGCATGGCGAACATCGCTCCGGTGCGGCCCATGCCGGTATGTATCTCGTCGAATATCAACAGCGCCCCCACCTCGTCGCAGCGCCGCCTCAACGCCTCCAGATAGCCCGCCTTCGGCGGACGCACGCCCGCTTCGCCCTGCACGGGCTCCGCAAGCACGCAGGCCGTTCGGCGGGTAATGCGCTGCAAGTGGTCGAAGTCGTTGAATTCGATGGCCTGCACGTCGGGCAGCAGCGGCCGGAACGCGGCTTTCCACTCCTCGCCCTCGGGCGTGCCCATCATCGACATCGAGCCGTGAGTCGAGCCGTGGTAGGCGCGGCGCATGGAGATCAGCTCCGTGCGTCCCGTATAGCGCTTGGCAAGCTTCAGCGCCCCCTCGACCGCCTCGGCACCCGAGTTGACGAAATAGACACTCTCGAGCGGCGCGGGCAGCGCAGCGGCGATCTCCGCCGCATAGGTCACCTGGGGCGCCTCGACCAGCTCGCCGTAAACCATGACGTGCATGTAGCGGGCGGCCTGCTCCTGCACGGCCTTCACGACCGCCGGGTTGCAGTGGCCCACATTCGAGACAGAAACCCCCGCCACCAGGTCGTAGTACCGTTCGCCCTCGGGCGTGTAGAAAAACGAACCCTCGGCGCGCTCCACCTCCACCAGCATCGGCGAGGGCGACGTCTGGCCCACGTGTTTCAAAAACTGCTTTCTCAATATCTGCATACCGTTCTAATTTTTCTCGTTCGAATCCCGCTCGATCAGCGCCAGCAGCCGGTCGAGCGCCTCCTCCTGGGGGATGTTGCGCTCCACGACGGTCCGCCCCCGGTAGAGGGTGATGCGTCCGGGCGCCGCGCCGACATAGCCGTAGTCGGCATCGGCCATCTCGCCGGGGCCGTTCACGATGCACCCCATCACGCCGATCTTCAGGTTCCTGAAGTGCGACGTGCGGGCCTTGATGGTCTCCAGCGTCTGCTCCAGATCGTAGAGCGTCCGTCCGCAGCCCGGGCAGGCGATGTACTCCGTATGCGAAAACCGCACCCGGGCCGCCTGAAGGATCATCAGCTCGATCTCGCGCACCGTGCCGGCATCCAGTTGCGGCGCGTCGATCCAGATGCCGTCGGCCAGTCCGTCCAGAAAGAGCAGGCCGAGATCGGCCGCCGCCTTCACGGCCACCGTCTCCGCATCCTCGTCCCCGTAGCGGCGCTTCACCATCACGGGCCGGCGGTCGTCGCGATTCAGTATCGCCGCACGAAGCTCCGCCGTGGGATTTTGCGACAGCGCCTCGACGACCTCGAAACCCTGCGCGGGCTCGTCGTGGGTAATCGGCACCGCGACGTCGCTCCGACGACGAAATACCGTGGGCGAATACCGTTCGGGATGCAGCACCTCGAACCGTCCCTCGCGCCGTGCGAAGTGGTCCGCGAGCAGCTGCGCCACCGGAATCTCGTGCTCCGGGGCCTCTGTCAGCGACACGCGGATCGTATCGCCGATGCCGTCAGCCAGCAGGGCGCCTATGCCGACGGCGCTCTTGATCCGCCCCTCCAGCCCGTTGCCGGCCTCGGTCACCCCGAGGTGGATCGGAAAGGTCATCCCCTCGCGCTCCATCGATTCGACCAGCAGCCGGTAGGCGGCCACCATCACGCGCGTATTGCTCGACTTCATGGAGACGACCGCCTGATCGAACTCCCGCGCCTTGCAGATGCGCAGGAACTCCATCGCGGCGGCCACCATCCCCTCGGGGGTGTCGCCCCACTCGTCGAAGATCCGCCGGGCCAGCGACCCGTGGTTCACCCCGATCCGGAGCGCCACGCCCCGCTCGCGGCACTGCTCGATCAGCCGCTCCAGGTCGCCCCGGTCCAGCCGGTAGTTGCCCGGGTTGATCCGCACCTTGTCGACATATTTCGCCGCCACGGCCGCCACCTCGGGCAGGAAGTGGATATCGGCCACGACAGCCGTCCGATAGCCGTCACCGCGCAGCCTCCCGACGATGTTTTTCAGGTTCTCGCCCTCGCGCACCCCCTGAGCCGTCAGGCGCACGATCCTGCCGCCCGCCCGGTCGATCCGCTCGATCTGGGCCACGCTGGCCTCCGTATCCTTCGTGTCGGTGTTGGTCATCGACTGCACGGCCACGGGCTCCCCGCCGCCGATCACGACCTCTCCGATCCGTACCCGGTGACTCTCCCGCCGCCGGTATTGCGTCAAATCCATTGCAAAAAGTTTTTCCGTTCAGACAAAAGTAGGAAAAATTTTACAACCCCGAACCGAAATCCACCCTCCGGGGATGCAAATTGCCGGTAAACTTGTTTTTGCCCTCGCTTATTCGTATCTTTGACACCGATTCAGACCTTCGAACCGATGACGCCTTTTACCGTTCTTCTGACCGTCGCCTTGTATGTCGCCCTGCTCTTCACCGTCGCCTGGCGCGCCGGAAGGCGGGCGGACAACGCCGCCTTCTTCACCGGAGGCCGCCGGATCCGGTGGTACTGGGTCGCGCTGGCGATGATCGGCGCCCCGATGTCGGGAGTCACCTTCGTCTCGGTGCCGGGATCGGTCGCCGCCGACGGCTTCACCTACATGCAGATGGTGGCGGGATTCACCATCGGGCAGCTGATCGTAGCCTACGTACTGGTGCCGACCTTCTACCGCCTGAAGGTCGTTTCGCTCTACGAATACCTCGACCGACGTTTCGGAATCCGGACCCACCGCACGGGGGCCGCCTTTTTCCTGCTCTCGAAAACCGTCCTCTCGGCCCTGAAGCTCTACGTGGTCTGCATCGTCCTGCAACAGCTGGTGTGCACGCCGCTGGGAATCCCCTTCGCAGTCAATGCGGTGCTGACTGTCCTCTTCGTCTGGGGATATACGCGCCGGGGCGGCGTGCGTTCGGTCGTCTGGACCGATGTGCTGCAAACCCTCTGCCTGCTGGCCGCACTCGTCTCGGCCCTCATAGCCATTCCCCGTGCACTCGGCACCCCGCTGACGACAATGCTCGGCGAGGTCTTGGAGAGCCCCTATGCCAGGCTCTTCGTCTTCGACGATCCTCTCTCCGTCCGTTCGTTCGGCAAGATGTTCGTCGCCGGCATCTTCATTCTGGTGGCGATGACCGGCCTCGACCAGGATATGATGCAGCGCAACCTGAGCTGTCCCACGGCACGCGATTCGCAACGCAACATCCTGCTCACGGCGCTCTGCCAGGCCGTCGTGATCCAACTGCTGCTGATGCTGGGAGCCATGCTCTACCTCTACGCCGACAAGACCGGTCTGACGCTGCCGGACAAGGGCGACGGCGTGTTCGCCGCCGTCGCCGTCCACGGAGGACTGCCCCTGATCGTGGGGATCCTCTTCGTGCTGGGCCTGGTGTCGAGCACCTACTCCACGGCCGGATCGGCCCTCACGGCCCTCACGACCTCCTCGATCTACGACTTCGCGCACGACGTTCGCCGGCGGGACGAAAAGTCGCTGCGGCAGCTGCGGCACCGCGTCCATGCTCTGCTGGCCGTCGCCATCGCGGCCCTGATCTTTCTGTTCGAATACGGCGCGGGCGACAGCGTGATCAATCTGGTCTACCGCGTCGTCGGCTTCACCTACGGCCCCATCCTCGGTCTCTTCGCCTTCGGCATGGCGACCCGCATCCCCATCCGCGAACGCTGGGTGCCGGCAGTCTGCCTGCTCGCCCCGGCGGCGAGTGCCCTATTGCAGGAGGTCCTGCTCCGATGGACCGGATACGCCATCGGATTCGAACTGATCCTCTACAACGCCCTGTTCACGATCATCGGACTTTTAATCATCCAAAAGAGAAATGAGAAATAAACTCCTTCATACGCTTTTGTTCTTTCTGTTCGCCCTCCACGCAGAAGCGGCGGACAAGGGGCTGAACACAGCCGAGCGGAACCGCATTTCGCAGGCCCTGACCCGGATCGTCGAACGCGAGGTGAGCGGCGGAACGGCCAAGGTGCAGAGCTGCCAGATCAAGGGGCGGCGCCTGCGGCTGAACGTGTCGACCGGACTCTCCTACTACCCCTTCCGCGAGGAGAGCGTGCAGGCGATCTACGACACGGTGCGGACGCTGCTGCCCAAGTCGCTCGCCAAGCACCGGCTGGAGATCTGCACGGACAAACGACCCATCGAGGAGCTCATCCCGCTCGCCTGCCGAAGCTCGTTCGACCGGCGGAAGATCCGCACCTTCACCAACCGGAGCCCCCGGCCGCTGGTCCGCAGGCTCTCGTCGCCCGTCGAACCGACCCGCGGTCTCCAGCAGCGCCACATCGCCCTCTGGCAGAGCCACGGCCGCTACTTCGAACAGAAGGAGAACCGCTGGCGCTGGCAGCGGGTGTCGCAATGGATGACTCGGGAAGATCTCTTCACGCAGAGTTTCGTGCTTCCCTATCTCGTGCCGATGCTCGAAAGGGCCGGAGCGAACGTGCTGCTGCCCCGAGAGCGGGACATCCAGCGGACGGAGATCATCGTCGACCGGGAGAGCATCGACCCCGCCGGACGCTACACCGAGTTGACCGGAAAGACCTCCTGGCGAGACGGCGGGACGGGATTCGGCATGATCCGCCCCAGCTACGGGCCGGGGCAGAACCCTGGCCGCGAAGGCGGATGCCGCATTGCCGAGACGACGACCGACGAGCAGGGGACCTGCAAGGCGGTCTGGACCGCCGACATCCCCCACCCGGGCGACTACGCGGTCTACGTCAGCTACCGCACCTTTCCGCAAAGCACTTCCGAAGCCCGCTACACAGTACATCATGCCGGCGGCGAAAGCCGGTTCGCCGTGAACCAGCAGATGGGAGGCGGCACCTGGATCTATCTGGGCACGTTCCGCCTCGAGGCGGGCGACGGACAGCCCGTCGTTACCCTGACGAACCGCTCCGACGAGAACGGACGGATCGTAGCGGCCGACGCCGTGAAGATCGGCGGCGGCTACGGAAACATCGCCCGGACCGTCTGCGATTCGCTCCGCACACCGGAACAGGAATACCTCGAAGAGGTCAGCGGATTCCCCCGCCATTGCGAGGGGGCGCGCTACTGGCTGCAGTGGGCCGGGTTCGACGAATCGGTATACGCCCCCAAAAACGGCGGCGACGACTACAAGGAGGACTACATGTCGCGGGCCCACTGGGTCAACGCCCTGATGGGCGGCTCGGAGCGCCTGCCCGGGCAGCCCGGACTCAATATTCCCGTCGATCTGGCGCTGGCGTTCCACACCGATGCCGGAGCCCGCGAAATCGACGAGATCGTCGGTACGCTGGGGATCTGTTGCACGCGCGACAACGAGGGCCTTTTCGAGGGCGGCGCCTCGCGATACCGCTCCCGCGACCTGACCGATCTGGTCATGACCCAGATCGTGCAGGACATCCGCGCCACGTGGGAGCCCGAGTGGCAGCGCCGCGGCCTCTGGAACCGCTCCTACTATGAAGCGCGCGTGCCGTCGGCCCCTACCATGCTGCTGGAGCTGCTTTCGCACCAGAATTTCGCCGACATGCGCTACGGTCACGATCCGCGGTTCAAGTTTCTGGTGGCGCGGGCCGTCTACAAGGGCATCCTGCGGCACATAGCCGCACAATACGACTACTCCTACATGGTCCAGCCGCTTCCCGTCGCCGATTTCAGCGTGGAGCTCGACGGAGCGGGAACCGCCCGCCTGCGCTGGCGCCCGGTGGAGGACCGGCTGGAGATCACGGCCCACCCGACCGGCTACATCGTCTACACGGCGATCGACAACGGCGATTTCGACAACGGCACCCGCGTCCGGGAACCGGAGTGGAGCTGCGAGCAGGAGCCCGGGCGTCTCTACCGCTACCGCGTGAGCGCCTGCAACGAGGGCGGCGAAAGTTTCCCCAGCGAGACACTGGCCGCCTGCTCGGTCCCCGATGCGAAAGGAACCGTGCTGATCGTCAACGGCTTCACCCGCATCAGCGCCATCCCGAGCTACTCGACCGAAACGGAGGCGGGATTCCCCGACTGCGACGGCGGAGTGCCCGACCGTTGCGACATCTCCTACATCGGCCGTCAGCGGAATTTCAACCGCGCCTACTACGCCGACGAACATCAGGAAACGGCGCTGGGCGGCTGCGACACCGACTGCGAATCGGAGATCGTAGCCGGCAACACATTCGACTACCCCGCCCTGCACGGACGCTCGGTCGTCCGCTCCGGCTACTCCTTCTGCTCGACGAGTCTCGGCGCCCTGCTCGACGGTTCGTGCGACCCGGAGCGATACGCGGTGATGGACCTGATCCTGGGCAAGCAGCGCTCCACGCTGATGGGCCGCGGAGTGCAGGGCTACGAATTCGAAGCCTTCCCGGTCCGGCTGCAACAGGTCCTGCGCGACTACACGGCTGCCGGAGGGTCTCTGCTCGTTTCGGGAAGCCACGTCGCCTCCGATCTGTGGGAGAGCGAGAACAGCTGCGACGCCGACCGCCGCTTCGCGCGCGAGGTGCTGCACTACGAATATGCGGCCGGTCAGGCGGCCCGGACCGGTAAGGTCCGCAGCGTCTCGGCCCGGCTTCCGTTCGGGGAGTGCCGGTTCCGCCAGGTACCCGGCCCCGAGGGGTATGCGGCGGGTGCACCCGACGCCCTGAACGCCGTCGGCACGGGGGCTTTCCCTGCGGTCCGCTATGCGGAAAACGACCGGACGGCGGGCATCGCCTTCGACGGAGAGGGGTATCGGACCGTAGTGTTGGGATTCCCCTTCGAGACGATTCCCTCCGAGGCGGAGCGCGACCGCATGATGAACCGTATGCTCCGCTTCTTAACGCAAATCAGATAAAAATAACAACTTCAAATAAATTTCACAATGAGCTTGGAACAAACCATTTCGAAAGGCATAATGGAGGCCATGAAGGCCAAGGACACGGTACGGCTGACTACCCTGCGGAACATCAAGAAGTACATTCTGGAGGCCAAGACCGCCGCCGCGGGGGTGGAACTCACGGATGCCGACGTCGTCAGGATCATCTCGAAACTGGCGAAGCAGGGCAGCGACTCGGCCGCCGTCTACACGCAGCAGAACCGCCCCAATCTCGCCGAAGAGGAGCTGGCGCAGGTGCGGGTCATGCAGGAGTTTCTGCCCCGCCAGCTCTCCGCCGGGGAGCTCACGGAAGCCGTCAAGGCCATTATCGCCGAGTTAGGGGCCACCTCCATGAAGGAGATGGGCCAGGTAATGGGCGCAGCGTCGAAGCGCCTCTCAGGTCAGGCCGACGGAAAGGAGATCTCGGCGAAGGTCAGGGAGTTGCTCTCGTAGTCCGGTCCGAAAAATCCGATGACATGCAGCTGCTCGAAGATATTCACCGCAACCTGAAAACCATCGCCATGCCGAGCGGCATGCTGGTCGGTGCCCTGCTGTGCCGCCCCATCGCCGCGCTGGAGCAGGCCTCGCACCAGATGATCACCCCCGCGCTGATCTTTCTGATGCTCTTCATCACCTTCTGCCGGGTCAAGGTCGGCGACATGCGCTGGAGCGGCATCCACCTCCGGCTGCTGCTGTTCCAGCTGGTCGTCAGCATCTCGGTCTACCTGCTTCTGCTGCCGCTGAACGGAATCCTGGCCCAGGGCGCTATGATCTGCGTGCTGGCTCCGGTCGCCATGGCCGCCGTCGTGATCGGCGGCATGCTGGGTGCCGACATCACGACGATG
>ERZ778495.1677-NODE-1677-length-14194-cov-7.295848_pt1 | contig 14194 bp, 10 predicted proteins | sample MGYA00433100_ERZ778495 | MGnify/ENA primary metagenome ERZ778495 (study PRJEB29527, sample SAMN07138962) | mouse gut metagenome | material: feces | host: mouse | place: China:Nanjing | collected 2016-01-25 ...
CTGGATTTTACCAGAAGGATTTTTCATCTATAGACACAGAAAAATTTACAGCCTCCTACAATCTTGGAGAAATAGACAAGCAGGATGTGTCGCTTATTTTTCTACAGTTCCTTAGTATAATAAGTCTGACCGCTGTTATATGCAATCTGCTGCCTGCACAGATACAGATATTCGCTTAGCTTTGTAAACGTTTCCACCAGTCTATCCGCTTCTTTTGTCATTCTATGCCGCCGCACTGTAATCCCTTCTTCGATTGTCCCCAGCAGATGCGACAAATATGCCATGCCAAACTGCTCTGTGCGTTTTGTAATCTCCTTCAGGGCATCTATTGTGCTGTCATGAACCGTATTAAACCCGCTTTGAAATAGTTCTTCCATAATCATTTCGGCATCTGCAAGCAGATTTTTTACAGCTTCCTCTTTACATTCAAAATCCATCTTGACGCTTCTCCCCTTTGCCTCCTATAATCCATCTTCACACTTCTTCCTCTCGCTCCTATAATCCACCTTCACACTTCTTCCCTTTGCTTCTATAATCCATCTTGACACTTCTCCCCTTTGCCTCCTATAATCCATCTTCACACTTCTTCCTCTCGCTCCTATAATCCACCTTCACACTTCTTCCCTTTGCTTCTATAATCCATCTTGACGCTTCTCCCCTTTGCCTCCTATAATCCATCTTCGTACAGTTCCTCCCTCTCAAATACCGCCACGGGATACAGGCGCATCCTTCCGTCCCGATAATATAATTTTCCCAAAAAACAAGGCAGCGTTTTGGTGGTTATCTTTTCTAAATATCGAATCCCCCATGATTCCTCCTTTGAATACGCCACTTCGACAATGACCTCCCTGTTTTGTGCATCAAAAAGGCTAAGAAACAGCTTCTGCTCTGTTTCAGAAAAAACAGCCGATTCACAGTATGTTGGTCGCAGAAAAACCAAGTCTATGCTGTCTATCTGTGCTTCCTGCTCCTTTAGCCATGGTCTTTTTCTTGTCCCAATCTGCTCTGTATAAAGCGCTGCAAAATCCCGATAATACCAGTTTCCCAAATCTTCCACACATAGTATATCTGCTCCCTTTCGGTTTCCGGCAATCCACCCTCTTGTATCTTGGCTTGACGACAGCCTTCTGCGTATATCCGCTTTTGCATCTGTTAAATGAACTTTTGTTTTCGCCAATTCCTCAATCGACACCGGAAGCCCCCAAGGTGCAGCTTTTTTCTCTGGTTTGCCGCGGCGTGCTGACTTTTCATAGAAAACAGGTCTTGCCGAACTAAATGTATACCATTGTTTGGTATGTTCCTCCAAAAAATATATTGTTTCCCCCTCATACCCAGCCTGGCTCTTGTAGCGTTCCATTGCAATTCCTATTAAGTCTAATGTACCGACCGGCAGATAATCTGCTTTAAATTCGCCGGCAAGTTCCGCAAACGCGCCGTCATTCTTGGCTTCCAACAAAAGCTGTGTCCGTCGGTACAGCCGTGCCTGCTGTTCCATTAACGCTGCAACCCGAAACGACGCCTTCCGCTTAAAATAATTTTCATAAGAATCACGCAAAGCGCGCCAATACCCTTCAAAGTTGGCAAGGCGCGCGTTATGGCTGATCATTGCAAGCCGTTCCATATAGTCAAGTGCATCCGGCGAAACACGCGCCAGCCCCATATCCAGTAATTCCTCAAGGAACTGTTTCATTTGACCAGCAGCTTCATGTATCTGTTCGCGTTGAAGTGGCGATTGGTTAAAATCTTCATTTATCTCCTCAAGAGTTACAACTCCCCATTCCAACTTGCACCATAACAGCGCCGCCGCTTTATGAATGCAAAGTTCTTTTTTATGACAGGTACAAGTAGAATATTCTAACGGCGATAACAGTTTCACTCTCTGTCCCTGCGCCGCTAAATCGACCGTAATTACGCTGGAAATGGTAATTGGGGGCACTGCTTTTGCTTTCGCCTGTGTGCAAAATAATTGTAAATATCTGCTTCCTAGCGCCTTTCTTATTGCGGATAATGGATAGGCGGATATTTCTTCCTGTACTTTTATGCACGTTTGTAGTTGGATACTTAAATTATCTTTCCCTGTCTGTTCTGACTGCGAGGAATTTGGCATCTTATTCTCTGCAAAATCAGAATAATTATTGGGCTGCTTGTTTATTGCAGACGCTTTCTTATTCTCTATATTTTCTGTATTTTCCGACTGAGATACCGCTTGACTTACCTGCAGTTTTTCTTGATTTTTTTGTGGTGTTTCGGCGTTTTCGGACTGGATTCCAAACTGGATTTGTGACTGTTCTTTTTGTCTTTTTTGTGATATTTCGGTGTTTTCAGACTGGATGTTTAACTGACTCGGCTGTAGTGCTTCTGCATAGCGTTCCAACGGTGTACTGCCGGCTGCATTTCCTAAAACTTGTTCTCTTAATGCTAGAATACCAAGTATTATATGGCGGCAGATGCTGCGCGAGGGGCAGGAACAACGGCTTTCGCCCAGCGGCATTCGGATAAAGACGGTTTCACTTCCAACGTTTACTTTTGCCTCATCCTCTATGGAAAGCACTTGATAATTGTTTTCTTCTTTATCTTTATAAGCACGCTTGAGCAGCCCTTTATTTGCGATTCCCACAAGATAATCATCATCTGCCTCTGCTAAATATGTATTCCAATCCTTCATCTGCTTTATCCTTTCCATTCGTTAATCAACTCTATATTGAGCCTTATAAATTTCCTTTTAATATATCACTACCGGCATTCCTACATAGGCATCCTCATACAGTGCATAAGCATATTTTTTGGGCAAATTAATGCAGCCATGCGAACCGTTGTGTGTGTAAACATCCTCACCAAACTCACTGCGCCAGCCAGCGTCATGTAGTCCGATTCCAGAATTGGTAAGACGCATCCAGCGGTTAACCCATGTCTTGTAATCGGCGCCTGTCAAGTATTTCCCAGGAATACATTCTGATATATAGTAAACGCCCGTCGGCGTATCATGTGCCCCTTTTCGTCCAGTAACAATATCTGTTTCACTCTGCAAAACACCATCCACATAATACCACAAATGCTGTTTTTCAATCGAAACTTCTAAATAGGTACTGCCAAAAACATCATATCCTGACAATATTGGTACACGGTCTGTCTGCGAAGTATGTTCTTCCATTAATTGCAGCAGTTCTGCAGTTTCTTTATCCGTATTTACTGCCTTGCCAAACGTGCCGTAATCTACCACAATAGACTCCTCTGCTTCCGTCGGGGTAAAAATCAAGGAATTACCTTTTGTACTATAGTCCTCCTTGATAGAGCCCATTAATTCATCAAAAAATTCTTGGGGAATATCCAAGTGAAAATTTTTCACATACTGATTTAACTCTTTACCAGTAAAGCGAACACCGTTTGTATACTCAATTACAAAGTCATTGAGCCAAACTACATTTTCAAAATCCTCCTGCAAGTCCTGTGCCGTTACAGCAGGCGCTTTTAAATAGGGATCCAACACAAACGTCGTTTCTTTTTTATCCTGATAATTAGAAATTACAGCTTCTTTTACTTTCTTAATATCAAAATCACAGCCTGCGTTTTCAGGTATCAGCATCCAGCCGTTTTCCTCGTCGTGAACGATTTCGGCATTTGCGCCTTTGGTATAGAGAGAAGCCAGCTTATTGTCCAGCACTTCTTCGTCCACATAGATAGCTACCTCGTAAGTAATCGGTTCACGTTTTAGCCAGGACAGAAAAGACTGCCTTCCCATTGCTGCCTCCTTGTCAGCATAAAATACGTCTTTGACATAGTAGGTTTCCTCACCGATCATCAGCGTAAAATCAGGCACTTGATCGATAATATTATTCCATGCTTCAACCGCTGTCTGAAAAGAATAATCTTCCCCGTTTACTGTCTGATGAAACAAAAATCGTCCAGTAACATACATTATTCCCAGCGCCGCCGCGCCTGCTGAAACCACTAAAGTTACAATAATTACTACAATTTTACGCATTTTTATACTCCCAGTATGCTTTTACACATATCCATTTCATTTAAAAAACAGCAAAAATAAAACTACCGCTGTTTGCTCTATAAGTAAAATCTAATAGAATTTTCTTTTCTTGTCAAGTGGCAGTTTCATACAGTTTATCGGTATCGGTTACGATTCACCGCTTCCATCTGCTCATAGGCACAACATTTGTGTTCCTAATCTGCTGTACTGAGTTGTTAATGCGCAGTTAATGCGCATTTTAACTGTGAATCGTAACACGATATAGAACATAATCCTGCATTTCACTAAAAAATCCAGCCTGTGTCAATGCTTCCTTGGCAGTATCAGGATATTTTTTTACAACAATGCGCTTTAATAATGGAAAAATTCGTCCCCTTTGATATTCTTGAGCAAAAACTGCAAGACATTCCCGCAGATTCAGTTCATCAAATACACGCAATGTATTTCCCTGCCGCTCCAAAACAGCCACTACAGCGCCGCCCAAACATCCCACTGCTGTTCCTGTAACATTTAAAAAATTTCGTCCTTCTCTATGCGATAGCGCCTTTCCCCAGCACTGCATGGGATCTGCCGCATTTATCCAAGTAAACTTTTGTTCAGGATTTTGCAGTTTGCGAATAACGGTTCCGTAATCCTTTTTACGGATAAACTGTGCGCCAGACATTCCCTCTATAAAATAGCCTCTGCGTGCCTGTCCAGTGTACTCCCATACACGCAGCACCGACAACACCTCCTGCCAGGAAAGCCCGCAGCCAGCCGCTGTTTCCCTGCATAATATCAAACAGCGATCGAAACAATTTTCAATCTTTTCCTCTAATGCTTTCTTGGCCAGTCCCGTATTTTCAGCTTGTTTCACCGTTTCAGCCTGCTGCGTTTTTAATGGACGAACAACTGCCCAGCGTCCCGCCTGCAATGCTTTAACGCGCAGATTGACACGCTGCCGTGCTGTTGCTTTCTTCATCTTTTCCTTGTCAAGCCACTGCCGCACAGGGACGAAACTGTCAGCGCTTACCAGCCCCTTTTCCAATAAAGACATTAAGGTATCATAGGGAGAGTCTGCGCCTAACACGCCATTTAAAGACTGCATAAAACTAGCGCCGCGTTTTAATAATGCCTGATAAATTATCTGTTCCTTTTCCGATAATTCCTGCTGCGGGCTGCATACATCTGCTTCCCAGTCAATTTCCGACTGATAATCAAAGCACAGTCCGCCCTTAGCTTCCATATGCCAAAACACTTCCCCCTCTGCAAGATATGCATCCAATTGCGCAGAGCGATAATTTTTAACCCAATACGGAAGAAGAAAGCCTTCCCAGTATCCCGCCGGAAGTGTAACCCCCGCATATTGTTTTAAGATATTCCGCAGGCTTTCCTCCGCTGGTGCATTCCAATCCATGCGGGATAACAGCAATGCCGCATACGCCTCCGCTGGACAAGTACGCGCTTCCTCGCGGCGGTTTTTCATTGTCCAAACCTGTGCACGGCGGTAGAGTGTTGCATGGTAATATTTTTCTGCCTGTTTTACAGCTTCTCCACGTTTGCATAGTTCTTCTAATAGTTCCTTTGCTGCTTCGATAGCAAAACCATAGCGCTCCGCAGTCTGCACTGCATCTGCCGCTCCGCGATACCGAAGCATCCGCCGCACAATACGCAGACGCTCCCCACTCACATTTGTTTCCAATGCAATTGCATTCCCCTCTACATGCTTCCCACTTTCATTTACGTCTAATGCAATTGCATTCCCTTCTAATGCAATTGCATACTGCTCTGCTTCCTCGGCGGCAATCCATAAACCTTGTTCCAGATATACGGCTCTCCCTTCCTGTGCCAGACTATCCAGCCATTGCACTGGAATATCCAATTCTCCTGCCGCCAGATCGCCCTCTGTCATCAGCAGCGAATGAAGCCGTTTTTCATCTTGTGGAAGGCGGCTGCGCTCCTGCACTTGCAGCAGTTCCCGCGTGCCTGCCTGCAGCAGTTCCTGTTCTCCGCGCAACGCTTCTTTTAGCGCGTCCTCCACTGCGGAATGGATTTTTCGCGGCGTCGGAGAATAGTCATACATCACTGCTGATTCCTGTTCCCAAAGAAACGGAAGTGACATTGGAGAGGGCAGTTCCGTGTAAATTTCTCGCACTTTTACTGCACCAGACTGGATATCACTTAACAATTCCTTAACCCCCTCCGCATCCCATAATTCTTGTATACATTCCCTTCTTGTTTCACGGATTAATGGATGTTCTTTTTCCTGTACTACCTGCGCAAGCATCTCCGCGCTCCGCATCCTTTGCAGCCAAAGCGGCTGTCTGCTGTTTTTGCGCACACCCATCATTAAAGCTCTGCCGCTGTTATAGCGAAATGCCATATTAAAAAGCAGCGTAGCTGGCAGCAGTATTTCCAGTATCTGCACACACGTTTCCGGATCGATATTCTGCAAAATCCCTTCCGGCAAAGCACCGTTGCCGTATGCATACAACATAAATCCGTCCTCGTCGTCCACACTGCCGATCTCCATTTCAAGCAGTTCCCTTGTCCTTTGTGCTGCAAGCAGTGCCAGCGGCGCATTGATCCGCCTGCCAAATACCGAGTGAAACATTAACTGGCTGTTTCCAGAAGAATCCCGATAATGTTCTGCAATAATTGTTTTGTGGTCTGGCAAACCGCCCGTTGCCTTCATCTGCCGTTCTAAATAACCCGATGCCAGACTGACCGCTGTTTTATCTAATCCCAATGCTTCCAACGCTTTCGAAAGTTTCCCATCCTCATATGCCTGCTGCAATGCTTGATACATTTCGCCGAATGCCTCTCCTGTCCGTTTATCACGCCCCTTTATTTCCCCTTTCCAAAAAGGAAGCCTTGCCCCCTCCACTGGAGCCTGTATCACAGTGACGGTATCACGGCTGATATTGGTTATTTTCCATGCAAAAGCGCCAAGAATAAACCGATCGCCTTTCTGAGATTCATAGACAAATTCCTCGTCCATCTCTCCTAGTTTTACGCCGTCCTCAGTTTTCACCGTATACAAACCCTTATCTGGAATCGTGCCGCCTGCCGAAATTGCAAGCATCCTGCTGTAACCATCCCCCTCTACCTTTTCATGAATGCGGTCATACAAAATCCGCGGTCGTACCGGAATATCGTGTCCATGCTCATAATCCCCCGCCAGCATGCAAAGCACCGTTTTAATATCCTCCTTCGTTATATTTTGAAAAGGGTAGGCACGTGGCAGAATTTCCATTACTTCATCTAAGCTGTAGCTGCGAAATGCTGCCATTGACACCAAATGCTGTGCAAGCACGTCCAGACACTGCACAGGCGGATGAATATGTTCCACGCCGCCCTCCCGCGCAAGCTGCGCCGTCAAGCCGCACGATACACATTCTGCCGCGGTTCGTGGGAACAAATACATAACGCTGACACGCCCTGGGTTATGTCCAGCGCGCCCCAAGCGCTGCATCGTACCAGAAACCGTGCGCGGACAGCCAACTTGCAGCACTTGGTCGATTTCCCCTACATCAATTCCCAATTCCATTGAAGATGTCGCACACAATAGTCGCAGCCGCCCATCGCGCAGCGCCATTTCTGTTTCCATACGCTGCTCTTTTGACAAACTTCCATGATGCACTCGTGCGAAGTCTTCACCGCCCAGAAGATTCACATAATACGCCAATTTTTCCGCATACCGCCTGCCCTCCACAAAAGCGATAACGCTGCGGCTGTTCTGGCAATATCGAAATACCAGTGCACCCAGTTCCTCCCATATCGGGTCTTTGCGTCTGCCCTTTGCCGCGTCTGCATAAGGGCCAAGCACCTCCAAACGCCTGTGTTTTTCCATTTCAGGAGCTGCAATGGTAACCGCTTCTGGTGCTAAATACTGCGCTGCTTCTTCCAGCGGCTCTATTGTTGCTGACAACCCAATCCGCTGCAGCGGAGTGCCGCACAAATAATCCAGCCGCGCCAAAGACAGCATAAAATGCGCGCCCCTTTTTGTATCAATAATAGCGTGCAATTCATCTAATATTACTGCTTTTGCCGTCGCCAGCACATTCTGTCCCGTTTTGCTAGTTAGCATTAAATACAGCGATTCTGGTGTTGTGATTAAAATATGCGGCGGTTTTCTTACCATTTGCTGCCTATCCTTCTGCGATGTATCACCAGTACGAATCCCGACTTTAATTACTTCCTGCGCACCAATCCCCTCCAATGGACGCCTTAAATTTTCACGGATATCCGCCGCAAGCGACTTAAGCGGCGAAACATAAATTAACTGTAATTCCTGCTTTAATTTTCCTGCCTGTGCCTGCTGCTTCATGCGATCCAGAAATACAAGGAATGCGGACAACGTTTTTCCGGTTCCTGTAGGCGCAGAAACCAGCACATGACCGCCTGCCACAATATTGGGCCATGCCTCTTTCTGTACTGGTGTCGGTGTTCCAAGCGTATTTTGAAACCAGTCTGCGGTTTCCTGCGTGAAAAGCTGCAAAACATTTTCCATTTTTTCGCAATTCCTTTCCAAATACAAACAAGTTGTGAAAGCTTTCTAAGACACAGCTTTTCCAATAAATTCTGCCAATTCCTCTGGTGTCATTGCGCCGACAAAAGCCCCCATATCCGCAAGCTGCGCCGCTGCGTTTTTATCGTAACTGGGGTTTGCCTCCATATCCAATGCCGTCAATACAATCAGCTTCGCACCGCTCTCAATAATGCCTTTGCTGATATAATACATATTTTGATAACTGCCGCCCTCATACAAATCCGATACCAAAACTACCATCGTTTTGCTGGGATAGTCTATTAATCCCTCACAGTACGAAAGCGCACCTGCAATATTAGTACCGCCGCCTAGCTGAATGCTCATCAATACTTCCACAGGATCCGAAATATATCCGCTTAAATCAACGACATTTGTATCAAAAATAACAAGCTTTGTATCCAACATAGGCATTTTGGCAAAAATCCCCGCCATCACTGCACTATGGATAACTGAGTCCAGCATAGAACCGCTTTCGTCCACGCAGATAATTACATGCCATATATTAAATTTTTTCATGCGTGCATTAAAATATACCTGTTTTAGTACAAGCTGCTTCTGCTCCATATCATAGTTTTTTAAGTTCATGCGAATCGTTTTTTTCATATCCAAATTGCGCACAGATTTTACGGGACTGCTTGTATTGCGGTTTATTTTTCCGAAAAAGGACTTCTGTAGCTGCTGTTCCAATTTCCGCGTAATTTCCTCCGCTACCTTGCGCACGATCTCCCGTGCCAACGCCAAAACCTCGCCCTTCATCATATGCTTTAAGTTTAAAATCGTTTTCAGCAGTTCCTTATTCGGCTCTAACTTCCGCAATACTTCTGGATCCGTTAACAACTCTGTCATATGATAGCGCTCTAGTGCATCCCGCTCCATTATTTCCACCGTTCGCTTAGGAAACAGCTTTTTAATTTTCGTTAGCCAATAGGGAACCGTTAACTGTGCATTTCCGCTGCCACCCTGTTTATCGGTACGGATATCCTGCGCCTCGTCATATTCTCTTCCATATAAGAAATCAAGCGCCTGCTCCATATCCATATATCGAATTTCTTCTCCCGCATCACTATCCGCATAATCCTGCCCTGCACGCTGCTGCCTGTTCTCCGATTCCCCCTTTTTCCCCTGTGCGCCGGAAAAGGAAATCTGATCCGCCGCATATTTTCCCAATACAAGACGCCAGCGGTTTAAAATTTCTTGATCGTCTTTATGGTTATCACTTTCTATCTTCGTAACATTATCTACTGCAAGCTGCGTTTTACTATTTGCAGTATTTTGTAATGTGAAATTATTTGCGGTATTTTGTGATGTAAGATTATTTGCCATAATTATGCTCCATTTGTTTTCCTAATTTCCAATAAAAAGTTGTTATACGAATCATTGAAAAGACTGACACTAAGGAAGTGTTCAAAAATAACTTTTAATACCACTTGTCTTTTTCTCCGATAGCACCACTCAAAAATCAATTACATAGCCCGCTATGCGCCTGATTTTTGAGTGGCACTCTCGAAGAAAAATCCTACGCGTTATTTAAAAGTTATTTATTAACAGTTCCTAAGTCATCTTTGTCCACACAATCTCTTTTTTACAGTGCAGGCATTGAAAGTAAAATTTCTCCTCAGCCGTGCTGTCAATACGTTCCAACCTACAAAAATCTCCGCAGCAGATTTGCCAAATTTCTTCATTATCATCAAAAAGGCTGGTGCATTCAGGTGTTTGATATTCTAATTCCCTGATAAAATCCTCTGCCGCCGCACTGCACTGCTCCAAATAGGGAGAATTAAATGCCAGCCCAGTTTTGTCCGCCGCCGCACCGCTGTACAAACACGCAGCGCAGAACTGTTCCTTCTGATTTAGGAGTAAAATTTCATCTTCTGTTTCGCTGTATGCCCTTCCGATATAAAGTGGTACAGCGGTTTTTGCGCATATCGAACATTGATTCTCATCAGACTCTATAAAATGATTTTTCAATATCTGCGAATTGACATATCGAAATTGCGGCAATGATTTTGCACGTTTGCTTGGCTGGACTATCGGCTTGCTTTTGGTATGTTCTATATTGAGCATCTTTTTTATATCTTTTTTATTTTTGGGATTATATATTTTAGAGAATGCGTCTTTCGCTTTCTGCGTATATCCGACTGCCAGATATGCGTCTGTCAGCAGCGCATAATACTGCGGATCGTCTGCGGCTTTTTGTTCTAGCTGTGCAACTAATTGAAAAAATTCCTCCAATTTATTCTCATCCTCTAAACTGCCTATTCCTTGTTTAAGAAATGCAGTTACTGTTTCCTTCATATTTAACATAATTCTTTTAATTTCCTTCGCTACATCTGCATTTTTTACGCACTCCACAGTGCTATAATAACAATTATTTTATTATACCATATCTAACTGCAAACAGGGAAAAATCTTTGAAGTAAAGTTATCCGGAAACGTTTCTTTTATCCACATTTTCTAATTGGTGTAAAATAATCAATATATAAAATAAAGTCCTTTTTGTTGCTTATAATCCGTTGTCTTATTTGACGCACACTTATAAAGTGTTATATGGAGGTTTTAACGATGAAATCAGATATTAAAATCATATTGGGAAAGTGCATTAAAACCTTTCGCCAAAAAACCGGACTCAGTCAAGAAAAATTTGCTTTAAAAATAGGTATGGATCGAACTTATTATGCATCAGTTGAATCCGGTAAGCGAAACATATCAATCATTAATATCAAGAAAATAGCAGACGGCTTCGGTATTTCATTATCTGACCTTTTTTCTGCAATTGACAATTACAAGGAGGATGAAAATGACTAATTATCCACTAAATATCAAAAACAGCGGACTTTCAATCTACGATCCCATCAATTCCCAAGATCCTTTTCTATATATTCCAACAAATGAATTGGAATATATTTTATCTAACTCTATAGTAGGTCTTTCACTTGCTGGTCTGCCTCTTCGAACTAGATCTAAAGTCGTAAAGCAAGAACTATGTATGGCATTGGGATATCCTATTCCTAATTCTTTCAAAAAAACTCAACCACGTTTTATCGGTCAAAACTTTGATGTCTACACCCAAAAGGGCTTAAATGTACAAATTTGGAATGAAGATATTGATAATGACCGTCGTTATGTCTTTCTTCGTGCAAATGATAACGATGTGATTACAGGTGTTCGTGTAATTACTGGATATCAGCTTGTCAAATTTAACCATACAGGCACTCTGACCCAAAAATTTCAGGCAAGAATGCAGATATATCATCAAAATATTTGCTCTTTGAGAGATTCTATAACTATCAATAATTGGATTACCACCGATAATACATCAAATCTCTTAAAAGTCAATCCAAATGACTATCCGCACAGAAGTCAACTCCTTCGTATCACAGAAGTTTATACTAGACTTCTTCCAATAATAGGTAAAAGTATTAGTTACCTTGATGCCACTCAAGAACGCAATCGTGGTGCTGAGCTTCATGCTTTGATTTGCAAACATCTCGGTTATGGCATCTATGAAGATAATGGTACATATCCAGATATTTTCAATCAACTCTTAGAAGTCAAACTCCAGACATCACCCACAATTGATTTAGGATTACACTCTCCTGAAGATGGCGCCGTCATAGTGTCCATTAATTCCACCACTTTTTACAGTAAAGATATTCGTTACGCCATTTTTAATGGCGAAATCTTGGGTGATCGTGTTTACCTTAAAAATCTTTATTTAGTTACTGGTGAAGACTTCTCAAATTACTTTCCACTTTTTCAAGGTAAAGGGACAAACAAAAAATTACAAATTCCGCTTCCTACAAACTTCTTTGACTAACTAAACAATTTATCAACAATTAAATCTAATTCTTCCTTATAGCTGGAGTCGTTACTTATGCCTTCAGCTATAATTTTTTTCACCAATCCAATAGCCTTTTGAGCAAGTTCTGAATTATAATAGGGAATCGGGAACTGCTCAACATATTGTGTTTGATATCTTCGTTTTCCAGAATAAAGCTTTGTATTAAACTTTATGTCATAGTATTTCTCAATAAATTGACTATTTGCAACTGCAAGTGCTAAGTAAATAATATCCTCTTGTACATTATTATTAATATCAATCCAATAACAATCCCCATTTACAACAGCACCTGTTTCATCTATCCAAAATTGCGGTTTTTCAGAAATATCTCTAAAAACTATCTTACGATGCCCCCATGATGACGGGTTTTGTGGAACCCAAATTTCATACCAATTTCTGTTTGCTTTTATTACATAATTTCTACTAGAAAGTTGCTCATAATTGTCCAACAAATACTTCTTAGATTTAGGATACTTTTCGATATTGTAAGCAACCTTTTTCCCATTTTCCATTGTATGCGTATATAAAACTTTCCATTGTGAATTGTTATTGGCAACAATCTGCCCAGCATTTCTATGCGTAATAAGCGGACGAAGCAATTCAAGATTTGCCTTATCTCCTGTCCAATCATCACCAATAAAAACATTATCAGCAGTTGTCTTTATTCCAACCCTAACCTTGCCAATATCGCCAAATGTCATCCATGTGTTTGATTCGACTTTATTTAACCATCTTTCGTTTTCTACAGATGCAATAATCCATAATTCGTTTTGGTCGATACTTTTTATCATACCTTGCTGAAATTTATAACATCTTCCATCTGGTATTTTATAATCGCCCTCTTCATAGATTGCATCGAAAATATCAGCAATATTTGTATAATCTTTTTCTTCATGTTCCTCATAAACAGATGTAAACTTTACATTTTTTGGCTCTTTTGTTATTCCTAACGAAAACAAGATAATACATGGCAAAACAGATGCCGCAAAGAGCTTTGTATCTCCTAAATCCGTAACTTGATGAATTTGATAATTTCGCAACATATAGTTTCTTACCTTACTCCCTGCTTTTATCGTCAAGAACTTATTGGATGTAATATATCCAGAAATTCCAGTATCTTTCAAAACATTTCTTGTATAAACAAGAAATGCATAATATATATCAACTCTTCCAGTCAACTCTAGTTTTTCTGCAATTTCCTGAGCCTTTTCACTACCCATGATTTGTGTTCGAATGTAAGGTGGATTAGCAATTACATAATCATATTTTCCAACTTTGTCTTCTTCAACTGCACTAAGAAAATTTGCATGTCTAATATCAATTTCGACCTCAGGAAATTGTTTCTCAAGATTTTCTTGTGTGTTTTTCGCTACTGTTTCATCTGTTTCATACCCTACTGCAATAATATGTTTCTCCTTAGTAATAATCGCTTTAATCATCGAAACAAGTAGTTCGCCTTTTCCAGCTGCTGGATCTAGTATGCTAATTGATTCTCCATTTTTATTGACTGGACTGTATTTAAGCATTTCTGTTGCAAGGTAATCTGCCATTCGAGTTGGAGTATAAAACACTCCATTTTCTTTATTTTTGTTAGTAATCTTATATCTCATTTCTATTCTCCTAAAGTACATTTAAATCCTAATCAACCAATTTAATTATACCACTTACACATCCAATTATCTACTTTGATTTAAAAGCATCTCGTATTGGCGCTTAAAAAATTTAATAAAAAACCTCCCATTTTATGGGAAAATGCGCGATAATAGAATTAACAAAAAAACCAATTTTTCGCACACCCATAAAAGAGAGGATGTTTTACAATGAAAGTAAGAAAAAATCA
>ERZ778495.1681-NODE-1681-length-14167-cov-5.741071_pt1 | contig 14167 bp, 9 predicted proteins | sample MGYA00433100_ERZ778495 | MGnify/ENA primary metagenome ERZ778495 (study PRJEB29527, sample SAMN07138962) | mouse gut metagenome | material: feces | host: mouse | place: China:Nanjing | collected 2016-01-25 ...
CGGCTGCCACCGAAACATTAAGCGATCCGATGTTTCCAAACATCGGAATACCTACGCGTGTCTCGCACTGCTTCATGGCCTCCGGAGAGATGCCCACATCCTCAGCCCCCATTACGATGGCCACCGGATCGGAATACTTCCCTTCCGTATAGTTAATATCAGATTTCTCTGTCACGGCAACAACATTATATCCGTTCTCACGCAAAAACTTAGCAGCCCACGCGATCGAAGAGACACGACACACCGGAATATGATGCAAGGCTCCCGCTGATGTCTTTATCGCATCTCCACCCACCGACACACTGCCATGTTCCGGAATAACAATAGCATCAACCCCGGCACATTCACATGTACGGGCTATAGCTCCGAAATTTCTGACATCTGTCATACCGTCAAGCAGCACGATAAACGGTAATATTCCGGCCTCATACAATTCAGGTACAAGATGATCAAGCCTATGATATGTCACAGCCGACATCATTGCCAACACGCCCTGATGATTCTTACGGGTGATACGGTTGATGCGTTCCACGGGCACACGCTGCATCACAACTCTGTTGGCACGAGCCAACGCAATCAGCTCCGACGCAAGGTCTCCCTGCAGATCTTTAGCTATAAAGATTTTGTCAATTTCTTTGCCGGCTTCGATAGCCTCCATAACAGCCCTGAGGCCATAGATATAATCGTTGCGGTCCACGTCTTTATTCTATTTTCTATTATATTTGTAACTTATTCCTTTTTATTATCTCTGGGCCAGCAGGCTTCTTGCCGCCGCAATGGCCGTTTCATCAATGTCTGCTCCTCCAAGCATAGCAGCTATCGATCGTACTCGCTCTTCATCGCTCAGAAGCGATATGCGGGTGTGGGTCGACTGCTCGTCATCCTCTTTATAGACCCGATACTGATGTGCGCCTTTTGATGCCACCTGAGGAAGGTGCGTAATCGTAGTGACCTGAATATTTTCTGAAATATCCTTCATCATCTGCCCCATACGGTTAGCGACATCACCTGACACTCCGGTGTCAATTTCATCAAATATAATGCTTGGCAACTGCATACGCGAAGCGATAATCGACTTTATTGAAAGCATCAGCCGGGAAATTTCACCGCCGGATGCAGTGGCTCCAACCGGCATCAGAGGTTGATTCTTGTTGAATGCCACCATGAATTCAACATTGTCACATCCGGTAGCGGTCATATCTGCCGGAGTCACGCTGATTTCACAACGCAGATTTTTCATACCCAAAGGCATTGCTATTTCTGTCAGCCGCCGGCCAAAACGCTCGGCCTCTTCCTTTCTGGCATTGGATATTTCCTGAGCGGCCTCTCTGGCAAGCGCCTTTGCCCTGCGCGCGTCACGTTCAAGTTCTTCGATAGTCTCGTCAGAACTGTCAAGAGCCCTGAGTTTCTCTCTCAGAGAATCACGCAGATCAATCAGGCCATCGGCATCAGCCACATGATGCTTGTGGCAGAGAGAGTAGATGGCCCCCAGCCGCTCTTCAATCGAGGCCAATGCAGCCGGATCCGCTCCAAGGCTTTCGTCAAGCACACAGAAAGTCGAGGCTATGTCTGCCAGTTCTATTTTCGCAGACTCCAGACGTTCCGGAATTGCATCTGAGGCATCAAGCAGGTCTCCAAGTTCATTACATGCCTCGATTGCCTTATCCACCAGACGCAAAGCTCCGCCATTATCTCCGTCGAGCGCACCCGTAGCTTTGGCCAAGGCCTCCTTTATGGATGCAAGATTTGTCATCACATCGCGCTCACGTTCAAGTTCGGCCTGTTCGCCACGCTGCAATCCGAGTTCTTCGATTTGTTCAAGCTGATAGCGGGTAAACTCTTCGTCCTCACGCGAACGTTCTATTCTCGCCCGCGCGGTTTTCAGTCGCTTGATTGCCTCACGCAAGGCATTGAACCTTACCTGATATGCCTTAAGCCGACTGGAATTACCGGCAAGAGTGTCAATCACGTCAAGCTGAAAAGCGGGGGTTGAAAGCAGCTGATTCTGATGCTGGGAATGTATGTCGATCAAATGGAGACTGACCTCTCTCAGCTTCGCAAGAGGAACCGGGGAGTCATTTACAAAAGCGCGCGAACGCCCTGCGGGAGAAATCTCACGCCGCAGAATGCAGCGGTCATCATCCCACTCGATGTCTTCCTGCAGACAGAATTCCTTAAGCAAGGGATAGTCTTTGACTGAAAACACTGCTTCAATAACGCTTTTGGTCTCAGGGTCTGTCACCACACGGGTATCAGCCCTCGCGCCAAGCAGGAGTGAGAGAGCACCAAGAATGATTGACTTGCCGGCTCCGGTTTCGCCGGTGATAACATTGAATCCGGGATGGAAATCAATGTCAATCAGGTCAATCAACGCATAGTTCGATATGTGGAGTGATTCTAACAAATCTTGAATATTTTATGAGTGAGAGTTTCAGTGAGAGAGTAGGCTTTATACCGTATATAATATGTATATCATCTTAGCACGGAGGTTATCACTGATCGCCACGTCTGATTTTTTCGAGACGCTGTTGCTCAGTGGGAAATATCGCCGAAAGCACGTCATAGGCATGCTGACGCTCTTCTGCAGTGCCCTTTGAATATATATTTACAAGTTCGTCAAGTTTGGCATCCTTGAACATCGAAAGCCCGACGGACATTGGCGCTACCTTATAGATTTCAGTCAGTATGTCCAATGACTCGTCAATGGTCTTACGCCCTTTATCCGGACTGACCGACATCTGGTCAAGCCCCTGCAGATGGTAGCTGTAATACAGATCGCGCATCTTGCGCATTGACGGATCAGTGAAAGCCGCAAGCACGGCTGCTCTGTTCTTAGTATCTTCAAACGCTTTCCATCCGCTTTCGCCCGATGACTGGCCCTGATGTACAATCGCTTCAAGACGTTCAAAGAACTGATCGCCTCCACGCGGAGAAAACGAATCAAAATCCACAGCGAGAATCAGATAGATATAGAAATTCAGGATCTGTGTCAGCTGGCTCTCCATGCTGGTTTCGGAATGGATCAGAGGTTCGTTTTCCTGATATGAAAATTCAATCTTGTTGTCCTTGAAGTTGATCAGAGTTGTTGTGTATGACGAATTGTAGACCGGTCTGATCGACTGCACCTGAAGCGAACCTTCCATTGCTCCTGACGATTCATCATATTTCGTGATCGTGAAAAACAGGGTGCACTCAATTTTCTCGTTAGGCGAAAACTGGGCATTAGTCCACTGATTGGTGTTAACATACTCATTGACCGCATTCTGCAAGGTTTCAAAAACGCCCTTGTTTGTTCCCTCAAGCTGAGAAGTGTTGATTTCAACACGACAATTGAGTTCCTGTCCCACAGCAGAGGCAGAAAGCAGAATTGCAAAAAGGATAGAAACAAGAGTTCTCATCAACATCTGTGATCGTAAAATTAGGAAACTGTCTGTTTCTGAAGAAGCCCGGCTATCGAATCAACCACATCGGCAGCGACAGCCTGCTTCGATTTAAGTCCGAATTCAGTGCGTCCACCGTCGGCAGTCATCACAGTCACTTTATTTGTATCTGTTCCGAAACCGGCACCGGTGTCACGCAATGAATTAAGCACGATCATATCAAGATTCTTGGCTTGCATCTTACCGACAGCGTTTTCAAATTCATGGTCAGTCTCCAAGGCAAAGCCAACGAGAATCTGACCATAGCGCTTTTCAGAGCCAAGCGTTTTGGCGATGTCCGAATTCTTTACCAGATTTATGACCGGTACTTCATCGCGCTCACGCTTTATTTTCCTGTCCGCGACATCGGCCGGGGCAAAATCAGCCACAGCAGCACACATAACAGATATATCGCTCTGTGGAAACGCTTCTTCACAGGCCTGCAGCATCTGACGGGCCGATTCCACTTTTACAAGCCTGATTGCAGGGCTTTTCACCGAGAGTGAGACAGGCCCGCTCACAAGTGTGACTTCTGCACCACGCGAGGCAAATTCCTCAGCAATGGCATAGCCCATTTTGCCGGATGAAAAATTGCCTATAAACCTGACCGGGTCAATGCGCTCATATGTCGGGCCGGCCGTCACAAGTACCTTTTTACCTTTAAAATCTCCTTCTGCGGCAAAATAGGCTTCGACAGTTCTGAAAATGTTTTCAGGTTCTTCCATGCGGCCCTTGCCTACCAGTCCGCTGGCAAGCTCTCCGCTCTCAGGTTCTATGATTATATTGCCGTAACTGCGCAGGAGATCTATGTTTGCCGTGGTAGAGGGATGGGCCATCATATCAAGGTCCATTGCCGGAGCGACAAACACTTTGGACTTGGCTGAAAGATAGGTCGTCACAAGCATATTGTCAGCAATACCGTGGGCCATCTTGCCTATAGTCGAAGCTGTGGCCGGAGCGATCACCATGCAGTCGGCCCAGAGTCCGAGATCCACATGCGAATGCCATTCTCCGGTATTGGCGGTGAAAAATTCGCCGACAACCGGCTTCTGGCTCAGCGAAGACAGTGTCACGGGAGTGATAAACTGTTTTCCGGCCGGAGTGATCACCACCTGCACCTCTGCTCCGGCCTTGACAAAGAGGCGGAGCAAAGAGACAGATTTGTAAGCTGCGATCCCCCCGCAAATACCAAGGATGATATGCTTGCCTGCAAGCGCACTCATTTCATTGCGAGTTTAATGCGGGTGAAACAATCTTTTGTGTTCTGTGCAAAGTCACCTTTCATGATCCAGTCGTAATACGAAGGATCCTTGCGCAGCACTTCCGTAACGGGCTGGCCTTTGTATTTGCCGAAGTTCACAAGTTCGCGATCATTGTCATCGAGAATGATACGGCCCATGAAATCGACATTGCGGTTGACTCTGGAATACTTGCTGAGTTCTTCCATGTCATTCGGCAGATCGTCATAACGGTCAAGTTGCGCCTTAAGCACTTCATAAGTAGCGCGGGTGTCGGCATTGGCTGAATGCGCGCCGTCAAGATCCTTGCCGCAATAGAATTTATAGGCAGCCACAAGCGTGCGCTGTTCTTTCTTATGGAAAATTGTCTGCACGTCGATAAAACGGGCTTTCGAGAAGTCGAATTTGACCCCTGAACGCTGGAATTCCTGATCAAGCATCGGGACATCGAAACGGTTTGAATTGAAACCGGCTATGTCACATCCGGTCAATTCATTGGCCAGTGACCGCGCAATCTGCCTAAATGTCGGTTCTCCGGCCACATCCTCGTCTGTGATATGATGGACAGCTGTGGCTTCGGCCGGAATAGGCATTTCAGGATTGACTCTGCGTGTCTTCTCGATCTCCTGTCCGTCAGGCATTATCTTTATCAGCGAAATTTCGACTATACGGTCATGGAGAATATCCACTCCGGTGGTCTCAAGATCAAAAAATACTATGGGCTTTTTCAGATTAAGCTGCATGATCTCAAGATACTTTTAGAAGTCTGTTACGTTCATCGGCATGAGGAGCATGGTCAGACGTGTGTCTGCCTTGTCTTCAGTCGGAAGAATCACTGCCGGTTTTGAGGGATCGGCAAGTTTGAAAATGATATCTTCTGTCCAAAGCACTCCTGCGAGTTCCGACAGATATGAAGAGCTGAAACCGATAACCATATTGCTGCCGGTGAAATCAGCCGACAGAGTTTCCACGCCTGATGTGTTGTACTCGTTGTCAGACGCCTTGATGGTTACACGTTCTGGGGTGACGTTGAACTTGATCAGGCCATGACCTTCATCCACAAAAAGGCTCACCCGGCGCACGGCAGTGGTGAACGAGTGGCGGTTGACTGTGAGTGTGAAAGGATTGTTTTCAGGAATAACTCTTGTATAATCGGGATAGCGGCCTTTGACCAGACGGCTTTCAAAGGTGAAAGTGTCTGTTTCAAACGTAACACCGGTCTGCTGGTCAAGTTTCACTGTGACTTCCTCATCACGGGTGAAAACGCTGCGGAACACGTTGGTCGACTTGTTGGGCAGGATGAATGAGCCCTCGATCTCAGGTGAAAGGCTGCAGTCTTCGAAACGCACAAGTTTGTGAGTGTCAGTAGCGACAAAAACGAGTTTGTCAGGCTTGATGTCCCAATACACACCCATCATCTGCGGACGAAGCATATCTGTACCGGCCGCAAAAGAGGTGTATTCCAGACCTCTGAGAAGAGCCGAACCCGGAGCCTTGAACACCAGAAGGTTTTCCGACTGCTTGCTGCGGTCGAAATGCGGATATTCAGAGCCTTTGAGTCCCATGAATTTATAAGATCCGTTCGGATGAGACATCTCTACAGCAAGAGTGTCTTCGTCAATAACGAAATTGAGTTCCTGTTCAGGCATCACACGGAGGAGTTCCACAATGCGGCGCGCGTCAATACAGAACTCGCCCTCTCCTTCGACATCCATGATAGGAATTCGTCCGCAAAGCATGTTTTCACCGTCACATGCGGTGATTGTCAGCACACTGCCTTCTATCGAAAAGAGGAAGTTATTAAGAATAGTCAACGCATTTTTCGCATTGATCACCTTGCTTACCGATGAAGCGAAATTATGAAGTGTCTTACTTGGAACGGTAAATTTCATATCGTTTTTGTTTGAGTTTTTATCCCACAAAGTTAGCACAAAATTTCGCAATTAGCAACCGGCAAAAAATTAAATTCGTAACTTTGCACGAATTTTTGAAATAGCGTTCAACTAACACTGTCTATCATGTGGGTAATCCTTGCAATGGTATCGGCCGTATGTCTCGGCTTTTATGATATTATGAAGAAGCTGTCAGTTGACGGCAACAACGTGCTCGGCGTTCTTTTTCTCAACACCCTGTTCGGCTCGCTTTTCATGCTTCCGGTGATAATCATCGGTGTCAGTCATGGCAATTACGGACTCGGCAACACTCTGGCCGGACATGGCGCCATATTGATAAAATCAGGAATCGTACTGAGTTCATGGCTTCTCGGATATGCAAGTATCAAACACCTGCCACTGACAATAGCGGGTCCTGTCAACGCCTCTCGTCCGGTGATGGTGCTTGTAGGCGCACTGCTGCTTTTCGGCGAGAGACTCAATGCCTGGCAATGGGCCGGTGTAATCCTGGGGTTCTGTTCGCTCTATTTCATAAGCCGCGTGGGTGGTAAAGAGGGGATTTCGATGAAGTCAGACAAATGGGTATGGATGGCGATCGGAGCCACCGTCATGGGGGCTGTAAGCGCTCTCTACGACAAATATCTTCTCACCCGCTATGAACCGCTGGAAGTGCAGGCCTGGTATTCGCTCTATCAGATGGTGATCATGGGCATCACAATCGGACTGATACTGCGAGGCAAAGGCAGCGTCACCAGACTGCAATGGCGATGGACCATCCCTTTGATCTCCCTCTTTCTGACCGTGGCCGATATAGCTTATTTCTATAGCTTGTCGCTTGATGGGTCGATGATTGCTGTTGTCTCCATGATTCGCCGCGGAAGTGTGATAGTGTCATTCTTCTATGGTGTTATAGCACTCCATGAAAAGAACATCAGACTTAAGATTATCGACCTCACCCTCCTGCTTGTAGGTCTGACCTTCCTTGTAATAGGAAGCCTTTAGAGCGTTTTGAAAGTCCGGGTCTGTCGCTATTTCAACCGCATTTTTGAAAATCTCACTGTTGTTTTAAGCAGCGGAAACGAGAGCGAGAGTATCGCATCGTCGGTCACCTGCGCATGAACATCTCTCGTTATCGGCTCGAATGTAGAGTCGATCCACTCAAGATCATAGTGATCCAGAAAAATTGTAGGCCTGAGACACCCCTTTCGCATCATGGGCTGCCATTCGGAAGCATATGTCTCGGCTCCCCCTACGTAGATTATGTCATATGCCTCGCCAGATTCATTTCTGACGACTGCAAGCAGATAGCGTCCACCCAAGCGGGCATATTGAGGATTATTTTCCCTGTCAAGATATTGCCAATAGCCTTCAAGCGGGTCAGCCGAAGCCTTCAGATATTCTTCAAGCGCCTTGCTGTCCCAGCCGGTGGCCAGACTTCCGGAAGGGCTGAAAGTCGTCTCTACCGAATATGATGACACTGTCAGCTGTCCTTTGCTCCATATGCTTACACACTCCGGAGATCCCGTCATGTCAAGATCAGTCAGGAATATATCTGTCATCTTCTTGCCTCCGCCACGCAGTTCCAGCCGTCGCTGTCCGCGGTCAACAGACAACTGCAGCGTATTATAGCAGCCTGAAGCATTGTCAAACGCGCCTATATCCTCACTCCAGACCACCTCACCGCCAATTGTCAGAGTCAAAATGCTCTGACGCTTATCAAAGATATCCCCGAAGGAAGTATTGCCGTGACGCAACATCAATCCGATTGTGTCATTCGGGAAAATCACCTTCATCCCCCAATAGTTCGGGGCCATCCCTACCCTTTCGCCTATTCCGGCCATCGCTCCACGCACATCAATCAGATATGTATCTGCTTCCGGCGGAAGCAGCATCCGGCTGGAGGAATCCGTCAGTAGAAAAGGAGTGTCGGCATACACCCTCTCGGCACCCGGCCGTCCGCAAATGACAGCCGGGTGCATGAGGGTTATCGATACCAGAGTTGCAAACATGACTCCCCTGAGGAGAGAGATTGGAGTAGCCATTATATTCTAATGTGTTATGTCAGGGAGCCTGACCTATGAATGATATTGAAGATCAGCGCTTGTCAGCATTGCCTTCATAGAAATTGACATATGCACGGTTGACAAGACGCACACCGCCGGGAGTGGGATAATCGCCTGAGAAATACCAGTCGCCAGGACATGTCGGTATTGCCTCCCGCTGCCCTTCGAGCGTCTGATAGATAATATCCACCTCGGCGTTTATCGAACCGTCGGCAGTCAGCATCTCTACGATCTTGCGCGAGATCTCTTCCTGAGTGAAAGGTGCATAGATGTCTTTCACACAGTTGCGCATCTCTATATCCAGAAGTTTTTCCTGCTGCCGGCATTTTTCATAGGTCTCATGGAGCACATTTTCCATGCCACGGTCTTTAAGCAGTTCTACAGCGGCACGGAATGCGATAAATTCGCCCATACGTGACATATCGATACCATAGTAGTCAGGATAGCGGACCTGTGGCGAGGATGACACAACCACAATCTTGCGTGGATGCAGCCTGTCAAGCATCTTAAGAATAGACTGTTTGAGGGTTGTGCCTCTGACAATACTGTCATCAATAACCACCAGATTGTCTACGCCGTTCTCGACTATTCCATATGTCACATCATAGACATGTGCGGCAAGATCATTACGGGCTTCGCCTTCGGCAATGAAAGTACGGAGCTTTATATCCTTGATAGCCACCTTCTCCACTCGCAGGTTTCGCTCCATGATCTCACTCAGGCGCTTCGGATCAAGAGTGCCGTCGGCCTGCGCAGCAAGAATCTCCCTCTCTTTAATGATGTTCAGCTCCTTGTCAAGCTGATCGACCATACCGAGGAAAGCAACTTCAGCCGTGTTTGGGATAAACGAGAATACCGAATGGGCCAGATCATTGTCTATGCTTTCCATTATGGCAGGCACCACATTTCGGCCAAGCTGCTTGCGCTCACGATAGATGTCTGCGTCACTGCCTCGCGAGAAGTAGATGCGCTCAAACGAGCAACGCTGGTTCTCTGCCTCGCCAAGCACATCCGTCACCGAAACCTGCCCGGCTTTGCTGACAATAATAGCGCTTCCGGGAGTCAGTTCGCTCACCGCACGGCGCGGCACATCAAACACCGTCTGGATAACAGGGCGTTCAGATGCCACTACCACCACTTCGTCATCGCGATAGTAGAATGCCGGACGAATGCCGTGGCGGTCACGCAACACGAACATATCTCCTGAGCCGGTGGCACCACAGATAACGAATCCCCCATCCCACTGCGGGGCTGTAGGAGCCAGAACGCGGGTCATATCAAGATTGTCCTCGATGGTAACGCTGAGTTTCTGGCCTGACAGAGAATCGCGATACTGACGGTAGATCCGGTGATTTTCCTTGTCAAGCGCATCGCCGAGCTGTTCGAGAAGCACCACAGTGTCGCTGTAGATTCTCGGATGCTGACCGCAGGCCACCACTCCATTGAAAATGGAATCGACATTGGTCATATTGAAGTTTCCGCACATCAGCAGATTGCGCGAGCGCCAGTTGTTTCTGCGCAGAAAGGGATGACAATACGAAAGACCGCTTTTGCCTGTGGTCGAATACCGCAGATGTCCCATGTAGATCTCTCCGATAAAAGGAGCGTAGCTGTCCACCCACTCCGGATCATGCCCCGAAAGACCTACTGCGGAAATCTTGGTCTTGACAGTTTCGAATATCTCCTGAATGGCATCCTTACCGAGGGCTCTCTCACGGAAAACATATTCATTGCCGGGATATGCGTGCATCTTGACAACCCCGATGCCCGCACCCTCCTGCCCGCGGTTGTGCTGTTTCTCCATAAGAAGATAGAGCTTGTTCAGACCGTAGGCGTAGGTGCCATACTTTTCTTTATAATATTCCAATGGTTTGAGCAGGCGCACCATCGCTATGCCACACTCATGTTTGAGAATCTCCATTTTGCCGGACGAGATATGATTGATTTTTATAAGTTGCAAAGATAATGATTTGACATCACATTTCAAACAGAAATACCCCTGCGAAAGGGCTGTGTCAGAAGCTTTATTTCGCAGGGATATAATGTGTAATTCTATACTTGTCTCACCTTATCAACGGATAAACAGAAGTTCGCGGTATTTAGGCAGAGGCCACATTTCATTATCGACCATAAGTTCGAGTTTGTCGATGTGGTATCGGATAACTTCAAGCGAGGGAGACACGTGAAGCGAGTAGGCCAAAGCTTTCTCACGCTCTTCAGAAATACGATTGGCATCCTTGCGGGCATTGACCATCTTTGCAACCTCTTCTTTGATTATCGAGCAGTGGTGCATGATCTTCTCTACAGTAGCCGCATCCTGCGAAGACAGTTCCTCGCCCTTGTTTCCGGGGAAGAGTGTGCGGATCTTGACCATATTGTCAAGCAGAATCGAGAGATAGCGTGTGGCCACAGGTATGATGTGGTTGATGGCAAGATCTCCGAGCACACGGGCTTCAATCTGGATCTTCTTGGTGTACATTTCCCACTTCACTTCATTGCGAGCCTCAAGTTCGACGTGGTTCATGACGCCGGTCTTGCGGAACATTTCGATTGACGACGGACGCAGGTAGGCATCGAAGATAAGAGCCGGATTGGTCTCGCAGTCAAGTCCGCGATGGGCTGCCTCTTCTTTCCATTCGTCTGAATAGCCGTTGCCATCGAAATGGATGGCTTCGGAATACAGAAGAAGTGCCTTGATCTCGGCAAGGAGCGCATGCTGCAGACCTTCGCCTGCCGCAAGACGCGAGTCAACCTTCTGCTTGAAATCGGCAAGCTGTTCGGCCACCGCTGCATTCAGGGCGATCATGGCAGACGCACAGTTGGCGCTTGACCCTACGGCACGGAACTCGAAACGGTTTCCGGTAAACGCGAATGGTGATGTGCGGTTGCGGTCGGTATTGTCAATCATAAGTTCCGGAATCTGAGCCACACCGAGGTCAAGTTTCTCTTTACCGGCAAGTGCGATCAGTTCGTCTTTGTCTGAATTCTTGATCTTGCTGAGTATCTCTGCAAGCTGGCTGCCGGTGAAAATCGAGATGATTGCAGGTGGCGCTTCATTGGCTCCGAGACGGTGGCAGTTTGTGGCCGACATGATAGATGCCTTGAGCAGAGCGTTGTGACGGTGCACGGCTGCCATGACATTAGCCACGAATGTTATGAACTGGAGGTTCTCCATCGGAGTCTTTCCGGGAGCGAAAAGCAGTGTGCCGGTATCGGTTCCGAGACTCCAGTTGTTATGTTTGCCTGATCCGTTGATTCCGGCAAACGGCTTTTCGTGAAGCAGGATGCGGAAATTATGGCGGCGGGCCACTTCGGCCATCACCGACATGATCAGCATATTGTGGTCATTGGCCAGGTTTGTTTCTTCGAAAATGGGAGCAAGCTCAAACTGGTTAGGCGCAACTTCATTGTGGCGGGTCTTGGCCGGAATTCCGAGCTTGTGAGCTTCGATTTCAAGATCAAGCATGAATGCCTGCACACGCGAAGGTATAGCTCCGAAATAATGGTCTTCAAGCTGCTGATTCTTTGCCGATTCATGGCCCATCAGTGTGCGGCCGGTCATCACGAGGTCGGGACGGGCGGCATAGAGAGCCTCGTCAACGAGGAAATACTCCTGTTCCCATCCGAGGTTCGAGATCACATGCTGTACGTTGGGATCAAAATAGCGGGCCACGCCTGTACCGGCTTTGTCGACAGCTGAAAGCGCGCGCAGAAGCGGGGTCTTATAGTCAAGCGACTCTCCGGTGTATGAGATAAAAATTGTCGGGATACAGAGTGTGTTGTCAAGGATGAACACAGGCGAGGAGATGTCCCATGCGGAATAACCGCGGGCCTCGAATGTGTTACGGATTCCGCCGTTGGGAAAACTTGAGGCATCAGGTTCCTGCTGCACAAGCAGTTTGCCTGAGAATTCCTCTACGATTCCGCCCTTGCCGTCATGCTCGATAAATCCGTCATGCTTTTCGGCTGTGGTCTCTGTCAGCGGCTGAAACCAGTGTGTGTAGTGGCGCACACCGTTGTCAGTCGCCCAGCGCTTCATGCCTTCGGCCACACTGTCGGCCACTTCCAGTGAGATAGGCTCTTTGTTGTCAATCGCATTGATCAGCGCCTTGTAGGTATCCAGAGGAAGATACTCATACATTTTTGCGCGGTTGAACACTTTGCTGGCATAGTATTCCTGCGGACGTTCCTTGGGAATGTCAACCTCAACTGCTTTGCGGTTTGAAGCTTCTTCAACTACCTTGAATCTTAAACTTGACATAGTTGCACGTTGTGTTAAGTATTTATAAATCGTGATCTTTATTTTCTATCGGTCGCGCCGAGGCGTTCGATGCACCGGCGTGTATTTTCGTGAGTGTTGAAAGCGGTCAGCCTGAAATAGCCCTCGCCTGAAGGTCCGAATCCGCTGCCGGGAGTCCCGACAATGTGGTAACGGTCGAGCAGGTAATCAAAAAACTCCCATGAAGTCATTGTTCCGGGCGTTTTGAGCCATATATATGGCGAATTGATTCCTCCTACCGCCTCATAGCCGGCCTCTGCGAGCCCTTCGCGGAGCATGCGGGCATTTTCGAGATAGTAGTCAATGGTTTCTTTGACCTGACGCTGACCCTTTTCTGTATAGAGAGCTTCGGCCGCGCGCTGGGTAAGGTAACTTGCACCGTTGAATTTGGTGGTCTGACGGCGACGCCAGAGACCGTTAAGCGCGATCTTGTTTCCTTTCTCATCCAGCCCCATGAGCTCTTTCGGCACCACGGTGTAACCGAGACGGATGCCGGTAAAGCCCGCGGTCTTGGAAAAACTGCGGAATTCGATGGCCACCTCTCTGGCTCCTTCTATTTCATATATTGAATGCGCCACATCTTCTTCGCGAATGAAAGCCTCATAGGCTGCGTCGAACAGCAGCAGAGCGCCATGTTCACGGCAATAATCAACCCACGCTTTCAGCTGGCGGCGGGTCAGAGTGGTTCCGGTAGGATTGTTCGGATAGCAGAGATATATCACATCGGGATTGTTGACCGGGAGGGCGGGCACAAAACCGTTTTCAGCCGTACAGGGCAGATATTCGATCTCAGTCCAGCGGCCGTCGGCTCCAAGATCCCCGGCGCGGCCTCCCATTACGTTCGTATCAACATAAACAGGATAGACAGGATCGGTTACAGCCACACGATTGGCCGTCGAGAGGATATCGCCAATATTTCCGGTGTCGCTTTTGGCTCCGTCACTGACAAAGATCTCATCGGTGTCTATTTCTATGCCTCGTTCGCGATAATCATAACGTGCTATTTTTTCGGCAAGAAACGAATAGCCCTGCTCAGGACCATATCCGTGAAAAGTTTCGCCTGCCGCCTCATCGTCCACCGCTTTATGGAGCGCCTCGACAGCTGCCTGACACAGCGGACGGGTCACATCACCGATGCCCATGCGTATTATGTCTGCGCCGGGATGGCTTTCGGAATAAGCATTTACCCTGCGGGCCACCTCACTGAAAAGATATGACGCAGGAAGTTTGGTGAAATTATCGTTGATTCTAAACATCTGTTTTACTTTATATTGTA
>ERZ778495.1699-NODE-1699-length-14052-cov-4.396085_pt1 | contig 14052 bp, 11 predicted proteins | sample MGYA00433100_ERZ778495 | MGnify/ENA primary metagenome ERZ778495 (study PRJEB29527, sample SAMN07138962) | mouse gut metagenome | material: feces | host: mouse | place: China:Nanjing | collected 2016-01-25 ...
ATGTATCGCTGAGCCTCGCGCAGACTTGAAACCGCATGCTCCGCGCATTGAAACGATGACCATTCCTAAAGAATTCATCGGTGCAGTTATCGGCCCGGGTGGAAAGATTATCCAAGGCATGCAGGAAGAGACCGGAGCAACCATCACTATTGAAGAAACTGATGGCGTAGGCCGCATCGAAATTGCCGGAACAAACAAAAAATGCATTGATGACGCCATGCGCATGATTAAAGGCATCGTTGCCGTTCCCGAAGTCGGTGAGGTTTATGTAGGTAAAGTTCGTTCAGTGATGCCATACGGTGTGTTCGTAGAATTCTTGCCTGGTAAAGATGGCTTGTTGCACATCTCAGAAATTGACTGGAAGCGCCTTGAAACAATCGAAGAATCCGGTTTGAAAGAAGGAGACGAAATTAAAGTAAAACTGCTTGATATTGATCCTAAAACGGGCAAATTCAAACTTTCCCACAAAGTATTGCTTCCTCGTCCTGAAAAACAGGATAAGAAATAAAAACAGAATATTTTCCTGTTAGCACAAAGTGCCATCCGAAGCTCTAGGCAGGATGGCACTTTTTTTGTTCCTAAAAATCAATCATTATGGCATAAAATCAGTCCTTTTCTTATTCTTCCTGAACTTCAAAATCCTCCTTGCCTACGCCACAAAGAGGGCATACCCAATCTTCAGGAATATCTTCAAATGCCGTTCCTGGTGCAATTCCACCATCTGGGTCTCCTTCAGCAGGATCATAAATCCAGCCACATACTGTACAAACATACTTTTTCATAATAGTCTTCGCTTTTTAAGTTATTATTCATTTTCATTTTTAAGTGCTTTCTTATTTATATAAACATGCACAGAAACGAATTTGTTCACACAAAATGCATAATAGGTATTGCTAATCATTTCAAAGCAGTTCCTTAAGGCTTTTTATCCCGCCGATTAGTATATCGCAATGCTGAAAGATATACATCTTATTATAGAAAGACATATATCGCACCATGGAAAGATATACATCGCACGCCCGAAAGACATACTAATATCCTGCAAGAAACGACTTATCCATGTGACAAAAATGTCTTAGGTTACGGCAGGAAATCGAAAGGGACATGAGCAGAAACGACCAATACTGTTTCTGTGCGTCAAAACACCGGAATGGAATGAAGCAGCCTCATAAACTCCTCCACCCCCTCGGAAGCCCCCTTCCGAATGACATGTACCGACCGTCCTGATGCGACAGACACCTGATTGGGATCTATCAGATAAACAGGCACACCGACAGGCACATAGTTCAGCAGCCCAGCTGCCGGATAGACATTCAGTGATGTTCCGATAATCAAGAAAATATCCGCCTTTTCCACATAATCAATGGCAGTTTCGATCATAGGCACAGATTCGCCAAACCACACAATGAACGGGCGGAGCTGGGAGCCGTCCTCTGCCAAGTCACCCATGCATACTTCGTACTCTTCCGGTTCCAGTTCCCGAATATAAGCCGGATTACCGGGCTGACGGCTGGAGGTCACTTTCGTCAATTCGCCGTGCAAGTGAATCACACAAGTGCTACCAGCACGCTCGTGCAGGTTATCTACGTTCTGGGTTATCACCGTCACACGGAAATGATCCTCCAGCCGTGCCAACAATTCATGCCCCCGGTTAGGCTTTACTGTGAGCAATTGCTTACGACGCTCATTATAAAAATCAATCACCAACTTGGGGTTTGCCGCATATCCTTCCGGAGTGGCCACCTGCTCCACCGGATATTTGTCCCACAAGCCGCCTGCGTCACGAAATGTACTGATACCACTTTCGGCACTCATTCCCGCCCCCGTTAAAACCACTAAATTCTTCATTTTTAGTCCTCCACTTTTAACTAAACATACAAAAATAAGAAAAATTAAATTGATGAAGATAGATTCATTCAAATAAAACACCTACCTTTGTGCGTTTTGTATAAAACATCTTATAAAATAAACAGTTATGGATAAATTCAGTTACGCCATCGGCCTGGGTATAGGCCAGAATTTACTGAGCATGGGTGCTCAAGGTATTAATGTTGAAGACTTTGCTCAAGCAATCAAAGACGTATTAGATAGAAAAGAAACGGCTATCAGCCACACCGAAGCACGCGAAATCGTAAACAAGTATTTCGAAGAACTGGAAGCCAAAATGAATGCAGAGAACATTGAAAAAGGGAAAGCATTTCTGGAAGAAAATGCCAAACGCCAAGAAGTGGTGACACTGCCCAGCGGCCTGCAATACGAAGTGATCACAGAGGGCAACGGAAAGAAACCGAGTGCTACTGACCGCGTGAAATGTCATTACGAAGGTACATTGATTGACGGAACACTGTTCGACAGCTCTGTCAAACGCGGCGAACCAGCTGTGTTTGGTGTGAACCAAGTAATTAAAGGATGGGTGGAAGCACTCCAGCTGATGAGCGAAGGTGCCAAATGGAAACTCTTTATTCCTTCGGAGCTGGGCTACGGAGCACAACAGGCAGGCGAAATGATCCCTCCTCACAGCACATTGATTTTTGAAGTGGAATTAATCGAAGTATTATAATTATAAAGCATTTAAGGCAAATGAAAAAAATTAGTTTTTTTGCAGCCATTGCTGCAGCAGCCAGCTTGGCTTCTTGTACAGCTCAAGCACCGAAAGCAAACATGAAGAATGACGTAGACTCACTTTCTTACATGATGGGTATCACTAACACACAAGGCTTAGATATGTATATGAGCCAGCAACTGGGTGTTGACACAGCTTATATGGCCGACTTTATCAGAGGCGTAAAAGAAGGTACCAGCAAGACAAGTCCTAAAGACGTTGCTTATATGGCAGGTCTTCAGATTGGCCAACAAGTTGGCGGACGCATGTTCGACATGATGAGCCAACGTCTTTTTGGAAATGATTCAACTCAAAGCTTAAGCAAAGAGAACTTCCTGGCAGGTTTCATGGCTGCTTTGCAAAAGAAAGGCCTGAACGTTACTATGGAAGAAGCCAACGCATACGTTCAATCTAAAGCAGAAGTAATCAAAGAAAAAGCTACCGAAGCACAATATGCAGAGAACAAAGCTGCCGGTGAAAAATTCCTGGCTGAAAATGCAAAAAAAGAAGGTGTTAAAACTACACCTAGCGGTTTGCAATATAAAGTGATCAAGGAAGGCAACGGTGCTGTTCCTACCGACTCTTCTACAGTAAAAGTACACTATAAAGGTACGCTGATTGACGGTACTCAGTTCGACAGCTCATACGACCGTAAAGAACCGACTACTTTCAAAGCCAATCAAGTAATCAAAGGTTGGACAGAAGCACTGACAATGATGCCTGTAGGTTCCAAATGGGAACTTTATATCCCTCAGGATTTGGCTTACGGCTCACGCGATGCCGGCCAGATCAAACCGTTCTCTACACTGATTTTCGAAGTGGAACTGGTGAATATAGACAAGTAACATAAAGCTTGATTCATAAAAAAGCGTGAGATCCATCCCGTATCTCACGCTTTTCTTTTGTACCTATTGCAGACTGAGAAAGTCAGTTCTTCTTTTCCTTCATATCTGTGCGAGCCTCCACCACATTCACTACATAATCTCCCAGTTTCTCACACTCGCTGATAATATCCATATAATGTACCCCCATCTGGTAATTATATTCCTTATTATTCACATCCAGCACATTCTGATTCTTCAACTGATTGCGGTAGTTATTTATCTCATTCTCTATATTGAATGATTTGTTAGGATCCACCCAATGATGCTCATCTTCTTCCAAAGATACCATTTGCAGCAACGCGTCATCCGTCAGCTGAAGCATCTGATGAATATGGTCATACTGCTTTTCGGTAAAATCTTCATTCCCCCTAAACTTATGATTGATGGTACGCGCCAGATGGTAACAACTGTCACCTATACTTTCCAACTCCGTCACCTCACGCAGCATAGTACGTATCTTCAACTTACTTTCGGAACTCAGACGCCCTTCAGATACCGCATTCAAGTAGTTAGCTATCTCAAGTTCCATATTGTCGCTGATGTTTTCATATTTCTCAATGCGGCTAAACAGTTTGTTGAAATCATTCTCATTCGTAGTATGCAACAAATCACGCACCATGCCAAACATACGGCGGGTACGCTCGGCAAACAGATTAATCTCTTTTCTTGCTTGAACAATAGACAATTCGGCTGTAGACAACATGCCTCCAGTAATAAAGCGCAAACGGAATTCCTCCTCATCCTCTTTCGGCTTGATGACCCAACAGACCACCTTCTCTATCGGTTTGATAAACCAGATCAAAATCAACACATTACAGATATTAAAAGCCGTATGAAAAGCAGACAGCTTATAAGTGACCGCCACTTCGGACGATACCCCCGGAAAGACATTATCGACAATTCCGCTCACCATATCCACAAACGGATGAAAAATGCACAGAATCCAACACACACCAAAAGTATTGAATATGAAATGAGCCAATGCCGCACGCCTGGCCTGCGCGTTTGCCGTCAGAGCTGCAATATTGGAAGTAACCGTAGTACCAATGTTTTCGCCCATCACCAACGCAATGCCCAAATAAAGGTCAAGCACACCACTGGAACACAGAATCAACGTTATAGCCATGACTGCCGCCGAGGACTGTGCACACATCGTTATGATACCGCCTATTAACAGGAACAGCAAAATGGAAAAACCACCCCATTCCTTGCAGGAAGTGATAAAACCGATAATGGCCTCATTGTGTTCCAAATCCATGTGCATGGCATTCTCGCGTAGTGTGGTCAACCCCAAGAACATGAACGCAAACCCAAACACAAATTCCCCAAATGATTTCTTCTGACTCTTCTTGGAAAAGATAAGAGGAACAGCCAACGCGAAAAGAGGAAAGATCAGATTGTTCATATCAATCTGAAAGCCAAAAACAGACATGATCCATGCAGTCACCGTAGTACCAATATTGGCACCCATAATTACAGAAATAGCTTGCCCCAAAGTCAGCAATCCCGCATTAACAAAGCTGACAGTCATTACTGTAGTTGCAGTAGAAGACTGTACAGAAGCTGTTACAAAAGTACCGGTGAGCAATCCGGTAAAACGATTGGTGGTCATCGCACCCAGAACATGACGCAGATGTCCTCCTGTCAGTTTTTGCAAGGCCTCACTCATCGTCTTCATGCCATACATCAGAAGTGCCAGTGAGCCTATCAGTTTCAAAAAAACAAATATTGACATGTAGTTTCTCTTTTATTTATACTCTCTTCTTTATTATGTTTCATCAAAAAAGACACAGAGGCACAAAGCATTTTAACCTTAACAGATTAAAACTTTGTACCTCTGTATTTACGTCGTTAGTGCCGCCATCAGGTCAAGCTTTCTTTTCCCTCACATTACTGCTGGCTTCCACCACGTTGACCACATAGTCTCCCAGTTTCTCACACTCACCTATGAGATCCATATAATGCACCCCCATCTGATAATCATATTCCTTATTGTTTACGTCCAATACATTCTGGTTTTTCAACTGGTTACGATAATTATTGATTTCGTGCTCTATATTAAACGATTTGTTCACATCTACCACATGATGTTCGTCTTCCACCAATGCCAGCATTTGTGCCAACGCATGGTCTGCCAACTGGAACATCTGATGGATATGTTCATATTGTTTTGAAGTAAAATCCATTTCGCTACGATGTTTGCGGTTAATGGTACGTGCCAAATTGTAACAACTGTCACCAATGCTTTCTATCTCGGTCACCTCACGAAGCATGGCCCGAATCTGCAATTTACTATCCGAACTCAAACGCCCATCGGATACCTGGTTCAAATAGTTGGCAATCTCCACCTCCATATTGTCACTAATGTTCTCGTATTTTTCAATACGGCTGAACAATTTATTAAAATCATTATCATTCGTTGTATGAAGCAGTTCCTGTACCATACCGAACATACGATGAGTACGCTCAGCAAAGAGATTAATTTCCTTGCGTGCCTGCAAAATGGAAAGTTCCGCAGTAGAAAGCATACCACCGGTAATAAAACGTAAACGATATTCTTCGTCCTGCTCTCGCTGAGGGATAATCTTACAGACAGTTTTCTCAATCAGCTTTACAAACCAAATAAGGATCAACACATTGCATATATTAAAGGTAGTATGGAACGCAGACAGTTTAAAAGAGACGGCAACAGCCGGATCTGCCGTTCTCATTATATCTTCCACAAACCAAGAAACACCCATCGTCACAGGTTTAAAAAGACATAACACCCAAATAACACCAAAGATATTGAACACCAAATGAGCCAATGCAGCCCTCCTGGCCTGCGTATTGGCTGTCAATGCAGCCAAATTGGCTGTAATGGTAGTACCAATATTCTCACCAAGTACCAATGCAGCTCCCAGTTCAAAACTGATCCAACCATTGGCACACATAATTAAAGTAATAGCCATTGTTGCTGCCGATGCTTGCACAATCATAGTCAGTATTGTACCAATGACAACAAACAAAATGACAGAACCGAAGCCCATATCGGTATAGTTCTGAACAAAAGACAGCATTTCAGGGTTTCTACTTAAGTCAGGAGCATTCGTCTTCAAGAGAGAGAGGCCCATAAACAAAAAAGAGAAACCGAATATAAATTCCCCGATGGATTTACGGTTACTCTTTCCTGAAAACAATAAGGGTACGCCGACAGCCAATAATGGAAGCGCCATAGCGGCAATGTCCACTTTGAAGCCCAGCGCGGATATAATCCATGCAGTGACCGTGGTACCGATATTCGCACCCATGATGACTCCGATAGATTGTGAAAGCGTAAGGAGGCCTGCATTCACGAAACTTACTACCATAACAGTAGTAGCAGAAGAGGATTGAATTAACGCAGTGATAAGGACACCGGTTAATACTCCGGTTACCCGGTTGGTGGTCATCGCCGTGAGGATTTTACGCAGTCTGTCACCTGCAAACTTTTGCAACCCCTCACTCATGATTTTCATTCCATAAAGGAATAGCGCCAGTGAACCTAGCAGCTTTAAGAAATCATAAAAAGAATACTCCATCTTTAATTAATTTGGTAGGAATTGGCTAAATTCCCTTTTATTCAGTAAATTTCAAGCCGTTTCACTACGTTAGTAATAATTATTACGATTATGTTACAAATCTGTTGCAAAAATAACAATATTTCAAAGAACTTCCCAATCGGAAGCTCACTTTTGGATATTTATAATGGTTTTAATCTAGATATCCCGTATGGGCCGGTCAGTGCCAAAGTCAATAACAAAGTCGAAGGTCTCAATTACCGGGCTTATAACAACAAAGATGTAGAATTCCTGAATATGCTGAATCCCTCGGGAATGCGCACTTACGTCCGTTCGCTCTGCTTCATTTTGTGCAAAGCAGTGGAAGATCTATACCCCGATGGAAAAATCATGCTTGAGCATCCTGTATCCAAAGGATATTATTGCTACTTACAGATAGGACGCGAAACCGGATTGGATGATGTCACACGTATCAAACAGCGAATGAAAGAAATTGTGGAAGCCAACATCCCTTTCCATCGTTTTGAATGCCACACGACAGAAGTCGTGGAACTATTCCGCCGGAAAGGAATGATGGACAAAGTAAGGCTGCTTGAAACTTCAGGGGAGCTCTACTCCTATTATTATACCCTGGAAGATACCATTGACTACTATTATGGCAGTTTGCTGCCCAGCACCGGATACATCCGCAATTTCGATATTGTGAAATACTATGACGGCTTGTTGTTGCGTGTCCCCAACCGCTTGAATCCGGAGGTATTAGAGGAAGTGGTGAAACAAGAGAAAATGCTGGACGTATTCAAAGAACATCGTCGTTGGAACCAGATTCTAGGCGTAGGGACTGTGGGAGATTTCAATGTGGCCTGCAATAAAGGTCATGCCACCGATCTGATTAATGTGTCCGAAGCCTTGCAGGAAAAAAAGATTTCCAATATTGCCGATGAAATATACCACAGAGGAAAAAACGGTCAAAGAGTCAAACTGGTTCTCATCTCCGGTCCATCCTCTTCCGGCAAAACGACTTTCAGCAAACGTCTCAGCATCCAACTGATGGCAAACGGTCTGAGGCCCTATCCCATCTCCCTGGACAACTATTTTGTTGACCGGGAAAAGACACCGAAAGATGAACAAGGCGATTACGATTACGAATCATTATACGCATTGGATTTGGAATTCTTCAACAAGCAGTTGCAAGACCTGCTTCATGGAGACGAAGTGGAACTGCCACGTTTCAACTTCACCACCGGAAAAAGGGAATTCAAAGGAGACAAACTTAAGGTTGACGACAACATGATATTGATTCTCGAAGGGATTCACGCACTTAACCCCGAGTTGACCCCCCATATTCCCGCCGATAATAAATATAAGATATATGTATCGGCATTAACCACTATCCTGCTGGACAATCATAATTATATCCCGACTACCGACAACCGTTTGTTGCGCCGTATTATCCGCGACTACAAATACCGTGGCTATTCCGCAGAGGAAACAATCAGAAGATGGCCCAGTGTGCGCGCCGGAGAAGAAAAATGGATCTTCCCATATCAAGAAAACGCAGATGCCATGTTCAATTCCGCCCTGTTGTTTGAGCTGGCCATTATGAAAGATTACGCCATTCCTATTCTGAGAAATGTCCCCAACAACAAACCAGAATATTCAGAAGCATGTCGTTTACGCAAGTTCCTGGAATATTTCGCTTCGGTGCAAGATAAAGAATTGCCCCCCACTTCCTTACTGAGAGAGTTTTTAGGAGGGAGCAGTTTCCGGTATTAATCTGTTATTAAACAGCATATAAGGTTTGTTTATATGCGAAACAAGCAGTAATTTCGCATATTATTAAACAGGTATAAGCAAATGCACTCCAAAGGCTATAGAAAACTGTTCAACTGCCTGATGTTCTATTGTTAAGAACATTTCTACTCCGGGAGGGTATGCCAAAAGCCGGAAGGCTGTAACATTACGCCACCATAAAGATGGATTGAATGACAGCGTATCGTACTTTTGGCATACGTTCCACACTATTGATGTCTTCTTCTCCTGCATATTAATCGCCGGATTCATCAATCTGTCCTTATGGAAACATCTATTTATGAATAAATAAACCTTATTATAACTCTTATGGAAACAACAACCCACGGAATGACAGACCGTATCCAACGCCTGCGTCAGGAATCTTTTGACGCACAACCTTCCCTGTCCATAGAACGCGCCCTGATAGAAACCGAATTTTACAAAGAAAACGAAGGGAAATATCCGATCCCTATTTTGAGGGCACTGAACTTTCTTGAAATCTGCAAGCGGAAAACCATCTATATAGGTAAAGACGAACTGATTGTAGGCGAACGCGGACCACGTCCCAAAGCCGTATCCACTTTCCCAGAACTGACCTGCCACAGCGTAGAGGACCTTCATGTATTGAACACCCGTGAATTGCAGCGTTACACCATCAGCCAAGAAGATATAGACACCTACGAACGCGAGGTCATTCCTTATTGGAAAGGACGCACCCAGCGCGAACGCATCTTCAATCATGTCCCCAAAGAATGGAAAGAAGCCTATGAAGTCGGCATGTTCACCGAATTTATGGAACAACGCGCCCCCGGTCATACTTCCCTGGACGGAAAAGTTTATCAATACGGAATGCTGGATCTGAAAGAACGCATCGCCCGCGAACTGGATAAACTGGATTTCATGAATGACCCCGAAGCGACTGACAAACAGGAGGAACTGACCGCCATGTCCATCTCCTGTGACGCCGCCATCATTTTTGCCGAACGCCATGCCGAACTGGCCGGGAAAATGGCCGGAGAGGAAACCGACCCGAAACGCAAAGAAGAATTAAAAAAGATAGCAGAAATCTGCCGTTGGGTTCCCGCCCATGCCCCCCGTACTTATTGGGAAGCCATACAGATGTACTGGTTCGTCCATCTCGGCACCATTACAGAGCTGAATGGCTGGGATGCCATGAATCCGGGACATTTCGACCAGCATCTCGCCCCTTTCTATGAAAAAGACCTGAAAGAAGGGATCCTGACCCGTGCAGAGGCCAAAGAACTGATGTCCTGCTTCTTCATCAAAGTAAATAACCAGACGGCACCGCCCAAAGTCGGCATCACCGCCAAAGAAAGCGGCACCTACAATGACTTCACCAATCTGAATATCGGAGGTATCAGACGCGATGGCAGCGACGGAGTCAGCGAAGTTTCCTATATCATGCTGGAGACAGTGGATGACCTTCATCTGCTACAACCCGGAAGCGCCTTGCACATCAGCGTGCGCACCCCGGAGCGTTTCCTACGCGAAGGCTGCAAAGTGATCCGTAAAGGATACGGCTATCCATCCGTATTCAACCCCGATACCTACGTCATGGAACTGATGCGGCAGGGAAAGACACCGGAGGACGCCCGCGAAGGCGGATGCAGCGGCTGTATAGAAGTAGGCGCTTTCGGAAAAGAAGCCTATGTACTGACCGGCTACCTGAACGTACCCAAAATATTAGAAGTCACCTTACACAACGGAACAGACCCTGTGTCAGGCAAGAAAGTAGGGCTGGAAACAGGGGATCCCCGTACCTTCCGGACTTACGAGGAACTTTATGACGCTTTCCTTAAACAGATCCATTATTTTGTGGATATGAAAGTACGTGTCAGCAACTACATTGACCGGATGTTCGCCAAGTATGCCCCCGCCACTTTCCTGTCCTTGTTCATTGACGACTGCATCGCCAAAGGAAAGGATTATTATAACTGCGGACCGCGTTATAACACGACCTACATTCAATGCACCGGGTTGGGAACAATTACCGACAGCCTTTCCGTTCTGAAAAAACATGTATTCGAAGAACGGAAATTCAGCATGGAACAAATCATCCATGCCACCGATACCAACTTCGAAGGACAGGAAGCCATGCGCCAGTTCATACTGAACCGCACCCCTTTCTTCGGTAACGATGACGAGTATGCAGACCGCATCGCCGTCCAGGTCTTTAATGATCTTTACGATGCCATCGAAGGAAAGCCGAACACCAAAGGTGAATGTTTCCATCTGAACATGCTGTCCACCACCTGTCACGTTTATTTCGGCAAAGTGATGAACGCCACGCCCAACGGCCGTCTGGCAGGACGCGCCATCAGTGACGGTACCTCACCCTCACATGGAGCAGATACCCACGGGCCATCCGCTGTGGTTAAATCATTAGGAAAACTGGACCAAGTGAAGAGTGGAGGCACTCTATTGAACCAGCGCTTCCTGCCTTCCCTGCTGAAACGCGATGAAGACATTGCCAAACTGGCAAGCCTCATCCGCAGCTATTTTGCTTTAGGCGGCCATCACATTCAGTTCAATATAGTAGATACCGCTACCCTGCATGCCGCCCAGAAGCATCCTGAAGAATATCGGGACCTGTTGGTACGCGTAGCCGGATACAGTGATTATTTCAATGATATGAACGCAGATTTACAATATGACGTAATAGCCCGCACGGCACAAGAAACCTTCTGACAAGATGAGTCTGATTTTCGACATCAAACGCTATGCGATCAATGACGGACCGGGCATCCGCATCACACTTTTCATGAAAGGATGCCCGCTCTCGTGCGTATGGTGCCATAATCCCGAAGGTATTCGCAACGGAAAAGACAAACTATACACAGCCAAGAAATGCCTAGGCTGTGGCACTTGTCTGAAAGTATGCCCCAACGGGGCACTGACACTGACTCCCGAGGGTATTGTCACCGACAAACAAAAATGCGTGTTATGCGGACGCTGTGCCGAAGAATGTCCGGCAATGGCTATCGAGATATCAGGAACGGAATATACCGCCGAATACCTGATGCATGAAATAGAAAAGGAAATCCCCTTTATGGACCAATCGGGCGGCGGAGTCACTTTTTGTGGTGGGGAACCGTTGCTTCATCCCGAGTTCTTGATGGATATGCTGAAACGTTGCGGACAACAAGGAATTCACCGGGCGGTAGATACCACCTTGCTTGCCCGCAAAGAGACAGTAGATGAAGTCATGCGGAACTGTGATCTATTGCTTATCGACTTAAAATCAATGGACAGTGCCGTACACCATACTTTCTGTGATGTCCCCAATGAATTAATTCTGGAAAACATCCGCAGAGTAGCAGAAGCTGACTTTCCTTATTACATCCGCATTCCATTGATTGAAGGAGTGAATGCCGATGAAAAGAACATAAGGCAATCAGCCGGATTCTTGGCCGGCCTTCCACGGCATCCTGAGATAATCAACCTGTTGCCTTACCATGATATAGGAAAGGGAAAGCATGAAAAGCTAGGCAGTATTTATAACCCCAAGGGATATAAAATGCAAACGCCCTCCGAGGAAGTACAACAGCAATGCTTACGGATATTGTCCGGTTACGGCTTAAAAGCGACCATAGGCGGATAATCACATATATCGGAACAGATAAAAGCCGGGGCAGATAAAAATACTTCCATCTGCCCCGTCCTGTTCTATCTCAACGCTTCCACTTCTTCTGTAGTCAAAGGAATCTTCTTACCTAAAAGGCGTGCCCCGTCCTCAGTTATCAAATAATCCTCCTCATTACGCAGTCCTGTAAAGTCACGATAACTCTCCAGCTTATCATAATTAATAAAGTCCTCAAAGCGTTTTTCCGCTTTCCAATAATCAATCAATTCGGGAATAAAATAGATGCCCGGCTCTATAGTCAGCACAAATCCCGGCTCCAAAGGTCTGGCCAGCCTCAATGACTTACGACCAAACTGAGTACTTTTCGGTTGTCCGTCATAGCCAACCCACACCTCTCCCAGATTCTCCATATCGTGCACATCCAATCCCATCATGTGTCCCAGCCCGCAAGGGAAGAACATGGCGTGCGCACCGGCAGCCACAGCATCCGCAGGATCCCCCTTCATAATGCCCAGTCCCTTCAGTCCCTCACAAATCACCCGGCAGGAAAGTTCATACACCTCCTTAAAAGGCACCCCGGGTTTCAATGCACGGACCGCCGCCGTGTGTGCGGCAACCTGAATGTCATATATTTCTTTCTGACGGGCAGTAAACGTCTTATCCACACAAATTGTAGACGACATATCACCAGCATAGCCCATTTCCGTTTCCGCACCGGCATCCACCAACAGCATATCTCCCGGTTTCACCGTGTGCCCATGATAATGATTATGCAAAGTCTGTCCGCACACTGTGGCAATAGTAGGAAACGAGAGTCCGCAGCCATTGGCCTGTGCCACCGCTTCCAGTGCAGCGGCCACTTCACACTCCTTCATGCCTGCACGCAGCACTTTCATGGCAGTAATATGCATATCGGCTGTCACATTACAAGCACGTTCTATTTCGACCAGCTCCTCAGCAGTCTTATAATTCCTCAAGTTCACCACTCCGCGGATAAACGGAACAGACGGTTGTTCCGTTCCAGGCTTTATACCCAGCCAGTCCAGCAGCTTCAGCCTGTGCTCCGCACGATAAACAGGCAAATAATGAATCTGCTGTTTTTTAGCAACCGCCTTCTCCAGATACTTTTTCAAATCCGCCGCAGGACGAGTTTCCATCACCCCCACCCTCTGTGCTTTCTCATGCAAAGTAGGCTGAGTTCCCATCCATACAATATGATCCATAGTCAGTTCATCCCCAAAGATAATTTCCTTATCCTCATCCACATCGATAACGGCAGCCAATCCGGCATAGGGCAGACCGAAGAAATAAAGAAATGTAGAATCCTGACGGAAATGATACGTATTATCCTCAAAGTTCATGCCACTCTCCTCATTGCCCAGAAATAGCAAGAGTCCCGTTCCCACGCTTTTTTTCAAGCTGTCACGTCGGGTTGTATAAGTTTCTTTCGCAAACATAATCTTGTGTTTTTATATTAGATGACAGGCAAAGATAACCATCCTCTTAAAATAATCCCAGGAAAAAGGAAGATTATTACAATACAATTTCCTATTTTTGTCCCGATAAACAAGGAACTAAAAATATTATGGCACAAGGCTCGCGTCAAGTACAAACACAAGCCCAGCAACA
>ERZ778495.1705-NODE-1705-length-14036-cov-6.097275_pt1 | contig 14036 bp, 10 predicted proteins | sample MGYA00433100_ERZ778495 | MGnify/ENA primary metagenome ERZ778495 (study PRJEB29527, sample SAMN07138962) | mouse gut metagenome | material: feces | host: mouse | place: China:Nanjing | collected 2016-01-25 ...
TTTATTTCGATTATTTTTCATCCTTTTATTTCGATTATTTTTCATCCTTTTATTTTGATTATTTTTTATCCTATTATTTCTTTTATTATTCGCTTTTTTATTATTTATCCTTTTTTCGTCCTTTTATTTTTTATCCTTTAACTTTCGTCCTTCTATTATTCTTCTTTTTATCTTTCGTTTTTTAATGTTTCATCCTTTTTATCCTTGCAAAAATTGTCTAATTTTTATTCTGATATGGCACGTAATTCCCCATGCAATGCGCTATAATAAGCCTGTAAATCAAAGGAGGTAATAAAAATGTGTAAAATAAAGAATTTTTTCAACACACTCTTAAATTTTTATGCAGATTATTTCAATCATTTCTATCGTGCATAACCAGCACCTTAATAAAAAGGCGCAATACAAAGGAAAAATATAAGCATTACCTTAAAATATGTCATATAAGGCAATGCTTATATTTATAATGTCAGAATCATACCGTTTTCGTGTTTCGTCCGTTAATTATCATTAATAGACTATTTATCCAATGTCTGAAAATATTTTTCTTACATAATTTTTTCTTTTAACTTCCGATTGGCGTCCTCCACATTCATGCGGGAAAGCACCAGTGTTATTACAAGACTTATCAGCATAGGAAGCCAAAGATACATAAAATGCAGCATTTTCATGCAGGATTCCGGTTGTACTGTCGCTAAGCCGTCATATCCGCTTGCCGCAAGCATCCAGCCAGCAATTGCTGTGCCAAGTCCGCCGCCAAGTTTCACACCTAACGAAGTACAGGAATACATAGCACCGTCAATCCTTTTTTTCTTAGTTAAATAGGTGTATTCAGAACAGGAAGCAATCACTGCATTCATATCTCCCTGCCAAGGACCTTGCCCCAACGCCGCAACCGCTGTAAATAAAAGCATAAGCGGAACACTGCCCAAATATCCAGCTACAACGACCATTGCCCTTCCAAATGTACCTAACATATATCCTCTAAGGTTTAATTGATACATTCCTTTCCACTTTGCAACAAGTGTTGGCGTAAACACTAATGCAATAATCAATGGAATGTTTACTGCCCATGAAAATACGCCAAACAAATTTTCATTCTTCAGTACATAGGTCATATAATAAAGACCCATGTTCACCATCGCGGTATAGACCTGCTGTAAAATATACACACCGCAAATCATTAAGTAAAATTTATTGCATACCAATAATTTCGCTGCTTGGATAAGCCCATATTTTTCTTCTGTCTGTGCGGATTCTGCATTTTCATCCTCTTGCAGCTCCTTCTCTGGAAGCTCCTTAACAGACAGTACGGAAATCGTATTTACTACAAGTCCAATAACAGCATATATTATCGCGATTGTGCGCCATCCTGCTGCACCGCCTCCAAAAACGGAAACTGCTTTTACAGTAATTGACTGAATCAACAGGCTTGTAGAAAAAGCAAAGATAAAGCGGTAAGAACCCATCTGCACCCGCTCCTTGCTGTTTTTCGTTACCAGCGCTGTCAATGCAGAATATGCAATATTATTGGCAGTATAAAACACTGCATTTAACAATGTATATGCGATAAAGAACCATGCATACTGTGCCGTTTTTCCCAAGTTCACAGGAATCATAAAAATTGCAACCAATGTCACAGCACAGCCAATATAAGCATACAGCATCCATGGTCGTGCCTTGCCCAGCCTGCTCTTTGTCTTATCGATCATCGCGCCAAAGAACACATCTGTTACGCCGTCAAAAAACTTAGAAGCTGCAATCAGCGTTCCAACCACGCCTGCATTCAGCCCAACTGTATTCGTTAAATAAATCATTACAAAGGATGACAATAATGCATATACCACATTTCCCGCGATATCTCCTGAACCATAGCCAACCATATTGTACCATTTTAAATATTTCTTTTCTTCCATACGAAGAATCCTCCTTTCATTACACCTGATAAGGCACCAATTTCATTGGGAAACGAAATGTTTCCGCATCAAGCCGGTACTGTTCCATTACATTAGGGCCGCAGCTATTAGAGCCAATTCCATTCTGTCCGTAGTCAAGACACAGTACGGTACTGCCCGAGGGCTCTAACTCATAATTATGTGCTTTTCTCTCCAGTTCCTCCTGTGTGTAAACAGAAGCCTGGAAGGAAAACGGCTGACCAGAAGCTGCTGCCATACCATATTGACCATTTTCAACAAGCATATAGTCACAGTCTATATGGCTTCCGTTTTCCTGCGGACGGATATAATCTTCATGCAGTTCCTCTATCTTTGCATGGTATAACCCATGTGTAGATGCCTGATGCTTGTCTGCATAACTCTCATAAGGGCCCATACCATAGTAAGAAACATTGTTCAATATTTTATTTAAAAACAAGCGGATTCCAAACCGTGGCAGCATTGGAAGTTCCGTATTGCGCACCGCCGCAATATCAAAAGCAATCCCGCCGTTTTTATCAATTTTCCAAACCGCTTCCAAATCCATGATGCGCTGTATAGAGGGCGCAGAAACAGACATCGTACTGCGGATTTCTAAAATATCGTCCGTTTGATGTACTTTGGTGTGATATGCACGTACTGACGCCTGCGGATACTGCGCACGCTCCCACTCCTTTTTCAAATACATATCATTGTCTGTAGGCGCACGCCAGATATTAAGCTCCATTGGACGATTCAGATAATCCCTTTCAAAATAATTTATCTGTGAAAACAATCCTGTCCGTTTATCATACACATATGTAAATACTGTCTGATCCTCAAAAACACTGTTTTCATTATATTTTTCCTTATTTGCTGCTATTTTTCTTTTCCCTATACAGTAGATTAACGCTGTTGTTTCCGTAACCTGAATCGACGTTTCCTTGTTCTTCTCCTGCGCAAGCCACCGTTTTGCAGTCTGGTTTTGATTGTCCTGTGTCTGTAGTAAAATCTCCTCATACCCTAATACACTTCCCTCCAATGCCAGCGCTGTACTTTTCCGCAGATGGTAGTACAATTTAAGGTAGGAATGCCCGCTCTTTGGTATTGTGATATGCAAAAATGTACTTCCAATTTCTTTTGGTTTCACAGAAAATGCTGGAATTACTCCCGTTTCCATATTATATCCGTCACAGTTTACCTCATAGCGGATTTCCGCATATACTGCCAAGTCTGTAAAATCCATATAATTTTTTATACGCAGTTCCTGTGTTTCCTGATCGAACGAAACCACACGTGCAGGACGGTTCACATTTTTGTATTCCAACAACCCTGTATGCGGCATACGGTCAGGATATACTAGGCCATCCATGCAGAAGTTGCCATCATGCAGCCGCTCGCCATGATCTCCGCCATATCCATAAATTGTTTTTCCCTCTGGCGTCGTTCCTTGTGCAATTGCTTGATCACACCACTCCCAGACAAAACCGCCGCACATTATATTATTTTTCCAAAATACTTGAAAATAGTCCTCATAATCACCAGCACCGTTTCCCATGGAATGACAATATTCACAAAGCAGCATTGGTTTTTGCGGATCTTGATCCAAGTACGCATGGATTTCTTCCATTGTGGGATACATTCTGCTATACAAATCCAAATAGGAATAATTATACTGTTTGCTTCCTTTGCGGTAGCGCGCACTCTCATAGTGTGTTAGTCGGTCTTTGTCGAATATCTTTGTCCATTGCAGCGCCTTCTCAAAATTACAGCCGTAAGCACTCTCATTGCCCATTGACCAAATAACAACACAGGGACGGTTTTTATCCCGTTGTACACAGCGTTGTACCCGATCCAAGATTGCCTCCTCCCATATAGGATTATCCGCAATCGGTTCATTCCAATGATCAAACTTATTGGCATCGCTGTTATCCTGATAATAAAGTTCAACCGGCCCATGGCTCTCAATATCTGCCTCATCAATAACCATAAATCCATATTTATCGCATAGTTGATAAAATACTGGCGCATTGGGATAATGGCTTGTCCGTATCGCATTAAAATTATTCTGTTTCATTAACCGTAAATCCCGTTTCATCTGCTCTAAGCTAACCGTATATCCTGTAACTGGGTCAAAATCATGACGGTTTACGCCGCGAAACTTTATTTTTTCGCCATTTAAACACACTGCTTTATCTATAATTTCAATACGGCGCATCCCTATATAGTCCACAATTGTTTCATGCTCTGTTTCTATTACAAGCGTATATAAATATGGCGTTTCCGTATTCCACAAAACCGCATTGTGGATATGCATCCGAAGATAATACACAGCCGTTTTCTTTTTTATTCCACCTATTTCTTGAATTCCTTTTATTTCTTGAATTTCTTTTATTTCTTGAGTTTCTTTTATTTCTTGAGTTTCTTTTATTTCTTGAGTTTCTTTTATTTCTTGAGTTTCTTCTATTTCATGAGTTTCTTTTATTTCATGAGTTTCTTTTATTTCATGAGTTTCTTTTATTTCTTGAGTTTCTTTTATTTCTTGAGTTTCTTTTATATCATCAAACTCTAATTTTGTTTGATCTACTATATTATTTTGTGCATCATATATGGATATTGTTGTCGGTACTGCATTTTCAAAATATTGGAGCTGTATAGAAACCTTTGCCAATTCCCCTTCTATTGCAGTTTTGGTAAAGTAGTCCCAGACTGCCTGCTTAGGACGTTTCAGCAAATACACATCACGGAATATCCCGCTCATACGAAACTTATCCTGATCCTCCAAATAGCTTCCGTCACACCATTTCAACACCAAAACTGCCAAAGTATTGCTGCCTTCTGTAATGACACTGCTTACATCAAATTCACTTGTAGAATGCGATACTTGGCTGTATCCAATATACGTTCCATTCAGCCAGACATAAAAGCAGGAATCCACACCCTCAAAGTTTAAATATACATTTGGTGCGCTTTTTTCCTCCTGATAATCGAATGTATGTATGTATACTCCACATGGATTATCCTGCGGCACATATGGTGGATCAAAAGGAAACGGATAGCGAATATTAATATACTGATGACTGTCATATCCTGCCATCTGCCATACACTGGGAACGTTCAACCAATCCAAATAAGATGCATCATAATTTTTATCATAGAACACTTCGTTTACTTCATAGATACTTTTGTAATAGCGAAAACGCCATTTTCCATTTAATAACTGTATTCTGTCGGACATTTCCCGATTATCGACAAGTGACTCCATACGCCTAGATGCTGGAATATAATAAGCCCGCGCCGGCAGCGTATTTTCATGCAGGATTGCTAAGTTTTCATAATGCCGTGGTATTATCATTGCATACCCTCCTTTAAGAACTGCACAGAAAGCATATTGCCGATTTTCGGCAAAGTGTTCTGAATATTCCATTGGTTAAAATTAATAGTTTCCGCTGCGGCCGCTTTGCTTTGTTTGTGACTTTATTATATTTTTTTTGACATAAAATATCCATAAACTACATTGGACAAAATATGCACAAAATGATACAATATAGAAAATAAATGTGATAGGGGGAATATATTATACTGTTTGTTCAAAATATTACACTTTACTGGTCAAAAGAAGGGCGCAATTCAAAGGGCGCACAAGTACGGTCGCAATTTCCGCAGGCATATCTTTTAGAAATACCACCGGCTGCAATTTTAAAACATTATCAATCCAATCCCTCCGGTATTTTAATGCAGCACCTTTATTTTTATCAGGAGGAACACCAAATTTTAAATTATGCACAGCATGAGCAAAAGCACTTTGGGAAATACCTATTAGAGCAGGGCAGAACACCGCAGCAGGTTGAGGAAGCGATTTCATATAATATTTTAAATATGCGCAACAGACAATATGAATTTTATTACTCCGACCTTAATCTTAAAAATCTGCATATAAAAGCCTTCGAAGAACCATCACAGGAAAATTCCTGCGAAAATTCTCCTAATCATTTTGAAGTAACGTTTTGCTATTATAACGGTATGCCCATCCGACATGGTCACAATAAAGACTACTGTAATCCTGATTCACGCTTCTATCACCAAGACTTTTTAAATGAAACTGCTTTTATACTAAAACCACAGCAATATGGGCGCATCCTTTGGAATGAACGCCTAACAGACTACGATACCGGAGAATGGTATTATTATCTGCATTGCATTAATTTCTTTTACAAAACACAAAAAACCAGCTTATGGGAACCTGCTGTTTTTACCAGGCAGCAGCCGGATTATATTTACAAACAGATGGCGCAATTGCGTTAATGCAGCTAACTGAAACTGCTTTATTTGCTATCTAAACCAGCACCTTTTTCGCAGGCTGAACAATACAGAACTCAAAAAAACAAGAAAGGAGCTTTTTGACCCCATGTATATTAATGCTGCATATTTAAACAACTCCTTAATTGATTTTAAAGACAAGAGCAAGCCGCTGGTTGTCGGAAGCTGCGGAACGTACCGGCTTTACAAGCACCCTAGGCTGCCAACGCATCGGCCACGCGGACGGCTGGATTTTCAGATATTGTATATTGCCTCCGGCAAAGTTCATTTCTACTTTGATAACAGCGAAACGGACACCGTGGTTTCTGCTGGAAATATGGTTCTTTACCGTCCAAAAGAACCACAGCGATATGTCTATTTTGGTACAGATCAAACAGAAGTATTCTGGGTTCATTTCACAGGCGGAAATGTAAAAAATATTCTGCGCGGTTACGGCATTCAAGATAATATGCGTATTATCAATACAGGTACTTCGCCAGAATACACGCGGCTTTTTAAGCAAATGATTCAAGAATTACAGCGCTGTCAAACTGATTACAAGGATTTGTTAGTGCTTCTGCTGCAACAGCTTTTTATCTCCATTCACCGCCAGATTACCAAAGAGCACAAACTGAAAAATGAATATCTCGATTCTGAGATGGAAATTGCGATGCAATATTTTAATGATCATTACAATGCAGAAATTAATATTGAAGAATATGCTGCCTCCCGCGGCATGAGCGTTAGTTGGTTTATCCGCAATTTTAAGCTTTACACAAATACTACTCCTATGCAGTATATCGTATCTCTGCGCATTGCCAACGCGCAGATGCTGTTAGAAACTACGAATTATAATGTTACAGAAATTGGTAATATTGTGGGATATGACAATCCGCTGTATTTCAGCCGCATTTTTCGCAAACAAAAAGGCATCTCCCCCTCAGAATACCGCAAAGGACACCGAACCGAGTAGGGGAGATGCACGAAGCTGCGGATTTCCTTTAGACTTCCGCCAGCAATGCCTTTAATATCATAATATGATATTCTTCATCCATAATAATCCGTGTTAAAACAGCGTTAACACAGTCATCTTGTATCATTCCGATATGTAGTTGATATTGATTGATTGCTGCCTGTTCCGCTTCAATATCTGCCAACAACATCCTTTTGGCATTTTCTGGTAATGTCAGATATTCTGGTGTCCAAAGCATCTGTCTGCCATTGCGTAGTCTTGCTGTAAAATCAATATTACCGCCTAACAAAACGATTAATTCGCCCAATTTTTCCAAATGCATCATTTCAGCCATTCCAATTCCTAGAAGCGTTTTGGCAATGGGGCAGTTTTCGCAAGAAAGGCGGTTTTCATTGTTTATATACTGTGTAATCGCCGATAATTCGGATACCGCGCCACAATAATCAATGCTTAACAAATTCGCATAAGCCGTGTTCTGCCCTTGTATCTGAATCGGCGGATACGGCAAATCCACCATAATCGGCTTCGTTCCCGCAAAGCTGCAATTGTTGACAATCGGTTTTTCTTTTATTTCCATTTGATTTCTCCTATACTTACGAACGATTTATACCACTTAACTGTTAAAATTTCCAAGTAACCTGACTACATAACGCCAGCCATATACGTTTAACCAGTGCAGTACGGTAAATTCTGGCGTTATGTAGTATAATTTTCCCTTCTGCGCCGCGCGTATTGTCCGATTATGTAAAATAAGCTGTGCAAAATTTGGAAATTTTAACATTTGTCAGTATGATATATCACTGTTTCTTATAGTATATTAGCGTTAATGCCGTTTGGTGCATTTTTCAGAAATAATATAACCGGTCTTTCTCGAATTTCACAAAATCCAAAATACCTGTACAAACTGCCTTTGTCGTTTGCATAACATTTACAAAAACGAATTCGTTGAACATCAAAATTTTGGGAATTATAAATCATACTGTATTACTTCTATAACATTTAACTCTTATCTGTCAATACGTTTTTACAATAATCCAGAACTTCTGCCAATGCCTCTTTGTTAGCGGAATAATAGACTCTCTTATCCCTGCGCGTTACATTAACCAACGCCGCAGCAAGCAATGCACTCATATGGTGCGAAACCGTTGCTGTTGTCAGGTTTAAACGCTTGGCAAGTTCGCTCCCATATGCTTCTTTATTATGAATATAAGAAAGAATCTCAAACTTGCTCTTATCTGAAAGTAGTTTTAATACCTGCATTACATAGTTTTCATATCCAATATCTTGATGGAAACGCCTTGTCCGCATGTCAAAATCCGTACCGAATAGAATCCCCATTCGATAGATATCTTGTCCGCAATATGTCTTGCCGTCATCCTCTAAATTCGAATACATTATAAATGCATTGGCACGAATAACAGACGGATACAGACAAATACCATGTGGATTATCTCCAATTTGAACTCCTATCACGTCTTTTATATAATCAGCAAAATTTTCCTCTTGCAGCATCGCTTCCCAATACTGCACAAATCCTTGCGTCAAAAAAGAAATTTCATTTTGAAACCGCATAAGCAGCGCACATGCCTTTTCCAGCAGACGCAGCACTTTTTCCTGATGTTCTGCCCGATGGATAAATATATTCTGCACCTTCCATTTTTCCTCATCTTTTATTTCCATCTGCATTAAATACGATATTACGGCAAGCGGCTCATTTGTTTTTACCATTTTAGAATCATCACACTCAATATTCTTATATGTCTGCAAAAGCATCCCAAATTTTTTATAAAATTCATTCTCGGGTATCCCATCAAGATACGCCTTAAGCGCCGCAATATCCGCAAAACGCTCCTTCTGAAATTCCTCCCACAACAAGGCAAGTCTTCCTGCACAAATCGAATCTTCATCCTCCTCTGTCCCAAAATAATAGCAAAGTTCCTCCTTATCTTCCAGAAATACTGCTTCTGCTTCCTGCTCAATCTGGTTTAATCGTTTCCACTTTTCAAGACCTTCCTCAAATGGACTGCCATACTTTTTATCAATCTTTTCCTTTAAAATATAATATTTTTCTTCCCTGCCCAAATGCTGTAAAAGCGCCATTCCCTCTGCAATATAATCAATCTTTTGACACACTTTTATTTTCATCGTTTCGCTCCTTATTCTAATCTGACATGCACCAATGTCATAATTAAAAATATTATAACACAGATTCCCCCGCTAAACACAAATATTTGCGAAACACTAAAAATTGCTGTAAAGACGCTGACTGCCAACGATGCGACTGGTGTTGCCGCAGATGCGCCTGCATTAAAAATTGCCCCAACACGCGCAAGATACTCCTGCTGCACTGTTTTCATAAATTGAACGCTTAAAGCAGATACCAAAATACTGCAAGTCATTCCAATAAAGAATGAAACAATTATCGTTAATGCATAAATGGCAAATATATTTGTCTGAAATCGGCTTCCCCAAGTATAACTGTACATTTCCAACCCCATAAGCATCCCAAAACCTGTAAACTGAATGCGTACAGGCATTTTACTACTGATAAACGGATAGACAAACGAACCGACTCCCATTCCTGCTGTCAATGCTATTGAATAAACACTAAGTAATTCGCTGCCTTGCCCCAATACCTCCTGCACCAACGGACTTTGCAAGGAGTTAAGCGGCACAATCGCAGCATTGAGCAAAACAGCCAAAAGACAGAAATTGCGGATAACTGGCTGTTCTTTTAAATACACCACCCCTGCCTTTAATGCCGCCACATATTCCTTTACATGAAGCTTATCCCGACGCAGATTTTCTTCCCTAATCTGTAAAAAACTTAAAATAAAAGCGGAAGCAAAGAAAGAAACGCTGTCAATTACAATTGCTGTACCAATTCCAAATGCACCGATAATAAAACCTGCCGCACCAAGCCCGATTAATTGTACAATTGTACTTAATGTAGAATGAAGCGCCGTACCATATGCATAATACTGCTCACCTAAAATTTTAGGCGTTACTGCAAGTGCTGCCGGAAGCCGAAACGCCTCCACTGTTGAATTCAGAAGCGTAAACACAAGCATAATCCACGGATTTAAAATATCTAAAACATATAAAACAGCAAGCCCTATGGTAATAACGCCGCGGATAATATCCGTTACGACCATTAATTTCTTTTTGTCCATTCCTTCCACCAGCGCACCGGCAAACGGCTGCACCAGAACCGAGGGCAGTTGGTTTGCCGCAAATACCAACGCCGACCACTCCGCTTTCCCTGTTAAGGCATAAACCATCCATGTAAACGCAATCGCATCAATCGAATCTCCAAAACGGTTAATTAGGCTGGCTAGGACAATTTTAAGGTACTCTGTTTGCTTTAAGATTTCTTTGTATCCGATTTTAGATGTTTGTTCTTCTTTCATAGTAATTAGACTTCCTTTCTTTTATTCTCTATAATACCAAACATAAAAAAGCCCTAAAAAAATTTTATCCCTATATTATCACTTCTATCAATTATTTATATTAGATGTTTATCTAATATAATTCTTATATCATATTATTAGACACTTGTCAATAATTAATATTAGATTTTTATCTAATATTAATGTAATTGATTTTTTTTCCTTGATAACTCTGTTCGCATCAAAAAAGGAGTTGTCGGAACATCATATGAATTTCTCTTTCTATATCATGTGATTCATTCGATATCACTGCTATATATTGTATGAGAATTCCATTTTCCGACAGCCCCTTTTATTCAGTCTGCCTAAAACCTTATTTCTGTCATTTTATTTATGCAATTTCGTTAGCAACCGCCCTAAAAAACGCAACGTGTTTTAACTCATACCCCTTTTCCATAAAATTCGGGTCGGCACTGGTCTTTACGATTATTATTTGTTTGGAAGGATTTACATAAATCCATTGACCGTAAACTCCTATCGCCATAAATTCCCCTTGATTTCCTTCCGGCACCCACCATTGATATCCATATCCAATCGCATTGTAAGCATCATGATTCGCACCCGGCTTAGAATAAGCTTCACTGATATCCAAACTGTCCTTCACCCATTGCTTATCCAGAATCTGTTCGCCGTTGTAATTTCCTTCCTTTAAATACAATCTTGCAAATCGCGCATAATCTCTTAAAGAAACGCTTAAACCGCCCATAGCAAGTTCTTTTCCATTGCTTAATGTCCAATATGCATCATGGGCAGCGCCTATTTTTTTCCAAAGTTTTTCCTCCATATATTCAGCAAGACTTCTGCCAGTTGCATTTGTAATAATTTCCCCTAAAATTTCAGTGTTAATACTCAAATACCGACGATAGGTATATGGTTCCTCCTGAATGCCATACCTTGCAATTACTTTCATTGCTGGTGTTCCCATCAACGTTCGCAAGGAAAATCCACTCATATCTTTGTCTTCGTTAAAATCAATTCCAGACGCCATTTTCAGACAGGCGCGAATTGGAATATTTTCTAATGCAGTTCCAACAAATTCTGGGATGTACTTACCAATTGGGTCTTCCACACTGCTGATATCTCCCTCAGCTACCGCAATCCCTATTAAAGCCGACACAAACGATTTTCCCATTGAATTAGAAGAAAACAACGTAGCTTCGTTTCCGCCATAGAAATAATTTTCATACTTAATCACATCATCTTTTATTACAATCATTGCGGATGTTTTGGATTCCTGCATAAATTTGTCTGAAGAATAGAATACATCATCATATGTAAATCCCTCCGTTAATGCAATATTGTTCTCCTTTGTAAATTCAAATGGTTGTTGCCCTTTGCAGATTTTCTTCGTCGGCTGTATCTCTGGTGTATGCTGAAATGTATGTGCTAAATTTTTGTCTTTAAAACTATTGAGTGAAGTATAAAGCATCTTGACTTTCTCCCCAAAACCAATCCACAGCACACCGGCAACCGCCGCAACGCCAATTGTTACCACACAGAATCGTTTCATCTTTTTCATCTCATTTTCTCCTTTTCTACTTGCCATAAAACAGTTTCTTGTATCTCGTTTTTCTTATCTTAAACCATACAGTAACTGTATGGTCAAGTGGTAATTTCAAATTTTTACAAACAAAATGACTGGCACAGCATAGTTCCACACTGTCCAGTCTTCTCTCTTCATCATTCTTTTACAAACATTGGTTGTCCCCTGTGAATAGCTTTGTTCCCTGCCAAAGTCAAATTAAGTTCATCTAAATTTTCGTTGATATTCCATTACATAGCACTTCAATCATTCTTTAGAATCTAGTTTGGAATTAATTTCTTTTAATAATTTTATAGTATCTGATTCTTCCTCTTCTTGATGCACAATTCCTTTATATATCATATTTTCTTTTCTCAAGTCACAAGCTCTTTTAATTTTTTCGGCTACATCCACATAACGCTCAACAATTGTATCCTTTTGTAATTCGTAGTCATAATCCCCAAATTGGTCAGCAAAATCTTTAAGTTGATAATTCGTTAACAGCACAGCATATATTGTACTATCATATTTTCTTATTTCTCTCAAAACATCAATCCCCTTATAAGTAACTTGCTTATCCAAATAATAATCAATAATCAAAAAATCAACATCTCTTTTCAAGACAATATCATAAAAACCTTCTAATGTTGCTGGCAATTCATTGATACATTCAAGGTGTAAGCCTTCTAATGCAAATAATTTTGTGTAAATATCTATATTTGCTACCTCATCTTCTATAAATAAACCTTTTAATTCCCTCATTCTTCATTATCTCCTTTCGGCAATAATATGACAAATTTGGAACCATACAAGGTTTCTGATTGCTCCACTTTTATTTTTCCCCATAGTTTTCCACAATATCTTTTACAATATTCAAGCCTAAACCAATACCTTCTTCCTTAGTTGTTTCAAATGGTCTGAATATATCCTTTTCTTTCCCCATTGGAACCCCATTTCCAGAATCTTCAAAACTTAGTATAATATGGGAGAAACTTTGCTCAATGTATATTTTAATCTGGCGGATTTGCTTGCCCTTTACTGGTTAGAAGGCATTAGTAATCATATTAATAATAATTGACTCTAAATCAATTTGTTTCATTGTATAAACAATCTTTTGACTACATTTTGTATCTAAGGAAATATCAAATGAATTTACAATCGCTCTGTAAAATCTGCTTACTTCATCTAATACGTTTCCAAATTCTATGCTTTCAAAGTTCCTTCTCTGTCCCACCGCTGCAGGGTTTTCACAGAAACGCCAATGAGTTCAACAAAATCTTTTGGTTTATAATTTGTGATATTTGAAGTGTTCATGATATTACTTCTATGAGTATATTTAAACACATTTGGCTATTGATGTTAATAAATTTAATTACTTACAATTTCCTCCTGCTAAAGCAGAAATAATTTTATAAATTTCTGACTGCATAATTCAGTTAGCCCCTTCACAAATTTTTCTTGGCATTAAATCTCATTACCAAAATTTAAGATAATTATTCAACCTAAAATTCCGCTAAATTATACACAGATAGAAATATTTTACGATTTTCTCCTTTGCAGACAACAGACAACCTCCACATGGAACGAGCGGATAGCAAGTCTGTCATTGCTCTTTGGTTATTTAAGGAAATGTTTCTATGCCTGTTTTTGGGGTAAGCCTGTTTGAGGAAATATATTTACTTTTTCCTATTTTCCATAACATTCTAATAACAAATTATTAGCTCAGATTCACTAATCAATTTATTGAAATCTGTATTACCTGTCACTATTTATTCTAATTCTTTTAAAAATTGTTCCGTTGTATAATCTTCTGGAGTTTTTTGAATAACTGAGAATATATTAGATATTCTCTCAAATTCCTCTTGTTTTCTGTTTTTAAGATT
>ERZ778495.1710-NODE-1710-length-14015-cov-5.284169_pt1 | contig 14015 bp, 11 predicted proteins | sample MGYA00433100_ERZ778495 | MGnify/ENA primary metagenome ERZ778495 (study PRJEB29527, sample SAMN07138962) | mouse gut metagenome | material: feces | host: mouse | place: China:Nanjing | collected 2016-01-25 ...
TGATTGATTTATAGTTTTTTATTATTGCTTTTTTGGATGATTTGCTTATGTCATACAGCCATATTTGTCTATTTAGTCTATCTGCCAATGATATAATAGTTTTGTCATCTATAGTCTCATCTGTTTTCGGATATTTATTAAAATATGATTTATAATACATTTCAAATTCAGTATGAGCCTGTAATTTCTTATTCAATAATTTTTCATTGTTATATTGATCTGAAATAGATTGGTCATGTATTCTGAATTTAAATAAGACTTCATTGCTCATGACAACTCCAGCTTCAGATAGCGCCATCGTTGTCACATCGTCAGCAAACCATGCTGCCGGCATACTTTGATATCCTCCGACTTCAAGTAGTTTGGATCTGCGAAAAATCCAAAATCCGATACCGGTGGAAATATATCTCTTAAAGAAGAAATACAAGAATAGATTTCGATTGGAAAACTCTGGCATATAACATTCAATACCAGATTGATTGTTGTTCTCGTCAATGTGGGTTATCCTTGGGCGAAAAGCATTTACATGAGGATATTTATAGACAAGAATACTCATTTTTTCTAGATAATCAGGAGCATATTCATCATCGTCGGTAGCAAGTATTACAAACTCTCCGGTAGCAAATGAAAGGCAGTGATTCCATTGCTTGACAAGATTCACGCCACCGATATTAGTTTTGTTTCTGTGATACTGTATCCTGCAATCTGAGTATTGGTTAATTACAGAATCAATATCTTCTGGTGAAGCATCGTTGACAATTATTAACTCAAAGTTGCCAAAACTTTGAGCAAGAATGCTATCAATAGCATTCTTGAGATATTTTTTCTTATAGGCAGGTAGTATAAATGTGTATTTTGGATTTACCATAGTTCAGAATTTGTTTCAGTATATTTATGCTCCGATATCTACTTATATTGATATTATAAACATGATTACTTTCGCAGACTCAGATAAGATTTATAAAATTGTCGACATAAAGGATATAATCCATACGAAGATAAAATTATAAGCATTTTTAATTGTTTATTACAATTCATTGCTTTGAGAGCTTTTCTCTCTGATTTGAACTCACGGTAGAATTCCCTGCCGGATAAAATGTTATTTGTAAATACCTTAATTACAATGTCGCTGAGATTATCTGCATATTGTTTAAAGGTTAAACGTGAATATGCTTTTGGTAATGCGCGATTAAAAGCCCTATATGAATAATACTTCTCTTTTGTAAATTTACTGCTGGTTATTGATGTGCCTCCGGACTTATCGTAGTTATACAATGCTTTATTGACGTGTGAAACCGGGAATGCCGGGCCATTGCAAATCTCCGACAGAAACAGGACATCTTCACAGTAATTTATATCAGGCTGGAAATTACCCCCCCTGTTTTGTATAAGTCTCTGTGAATAAGCTTGTTGCAAACTCCGCCTAATAGTCTGCCTGAAAATATGCCGTCCATCATAGATAGTGAGTCCAATCTCTCTGGTTTTTGGTCTATATAAGTCACACCCGAGTTATCAATCAAAGAATAATCACAAATTGCTATCAATGAGTTTGTAGACTTCGATGAATTGTACATCAATTCTAAAGTGTTGTTTTCAATCCAATCATCCGGATCGACATGTATCATGTATTCTCCTTGAGCAATATCTATGCCGCATTGACGCGTGGCGGCAACACCTTCATTCTTTTTGTGAATTACTTTGATTCTGTTATCACGTGAAGCATATTCGTCACATATTTTTGAGCTGTCATCCGTGCTGCCGTCATCAATCAACAGTAACTCCCAGTCTTTGACTGTCTGAGAAAGAATACTGTCGATACATTTTTTTATAGTATTTTGTGCGTTATAAACGGCGCATATAATTGAAAATATCGGCATATCAATAAATTTAGAGTTATGATTTTATCGTGATATTAATTTGCTGTATAATTTCATTGGCAATATTGCTGTCAGTTTGAAATAAGTTTCAGAATTGAGTAGCGTTGCTATAGATATCCATATTTTCAACGAATTAGGTACAGTCGGTAGATTTTTAATTTGCTTTAATAGCGAATAATGTTGGCTAAAGAAGTTTTTTCTGGTTGTATTGTCAACTTTCGGTATTTTGGGCGTGTATTGTAGAAGATTACCGATCCATCGTTTAATCCACGATAAATCCAATTCCTTTTTGCACAATGAAATATTTTCCATAATCCCATTGTGCAGCGACATATAATCATCTTGTCTTTGTTCCGACCATTTGTTGCTTTTAGCCGACCCCTCACGTTGGAGATACAGGTATAAACGAGCATCAAGAGCCACATAATAATTCGCTTTTAGCGCGAGACTATTACAGAAAAGCACATCCTCTCCGTTTTTAAGAGGTTCAAACCGCAAATCTCCAAGAATGTCCCGTCGAAAAGCTTCAGTCCATACCATATAATGGTTTAAAGCTCCGAAGCATACTCGACGGCTGCAATCATTTATAGTTTCTTTGCAATAACAGTCATTGTCATAACAGTTATTGGCAATATTTTCATTTATATTTCCTAAAGAAATATTCTCTACTTTTTCAAATCCGTAACCTATCAGATCGACCGACGGATGGCGTTTGATGCAACGTGATAGTACATATAGCGTGTCATTGCTGATTGCGTCATCGCCGTCAACAAATACTATCCATTCTCCGACTGCATTTTCCAGCCCAAGATTACGTGCGGCGCTGACTCCTGAATTCGGTTGATGGAACACTCGTATGCGTTTGTCATTTTGTTCCATTTTGTCAAGTAGCTCACTGCTTCCGTCAATAGAGCCGTCATCAATAAGTAACAGTTCGAAATTAGAATATGTCTGGGATAGAATAGAACCGACAGTAACTTCAATATAATTACTGACGTTGTATACCGGTATTATTATTGAAAATAACGGAATATTGGAGTTGCCCATTACGTTCTTTGCTAAAAGTATTGTATTGTTTAAGAGAAAAGCGACTTTTTAACATCTTCCATAAATATATCTGCCCCTGAAGTATCATTTATTCTCTGCCTAATCAGAGCTTTGCTGTATTGAGCTCTCAAATTCGGGTTGTCAACCAGCTCTTTTATGGCAATAGACAATTGATTAATGTCGCAATCAACGATTTTTCCACATATCCCCCCTTCCAATTGCTCGTTAGCACCATCAAAACGTGTCGCTATAATCGGTCTGGCAAACACTCTTGCTTCTGCCACAGTCAAACAATATCCTTCATAGCGGGATGGTTGTATATATATGTCACATGATGCAAAATAAGGATACGGATTTTCTTTTATTCCGCAGAATGTCACACAATTGTAAACGTCCAATTCTGTAAGGTGTTTTGATATGTCTTTTATCATAGGTCCATCACCTATGATGAGCCATTGAAAATTTATATTTGATTTCCGGAGGTTGTGTGCAATATCAGGAATAAGATCAAAACCTTTCTGATATTGTACACGTCCTACGCTCAATAGCCTAAATCCGTTTCCTTTCCATTCCGCCTCGAACTTTTCAGCCCATTCCTTCATCATTCTGGTGTTGAATATATGGGGGAAATGTTTTATTCGGTCATTGAAGTCAGGAAGTTTGTTTTTAAGAGATAGAGTCAGATCTTCTGAGACGCAATATAGAGTATCGAATTTGCTGAAAATTTCACAATATCTGTTTATATCTTTTGTCAATCCGTCAAGTTCGGTATGAAAAAAAGCAATTTTCCGCTTCGCACTAATCTTGTCACAGACTAAAATCATTTGCTCTATATTGGCATACGCTACCGCTAAGTCAAAATGAGAAGAAAGAATATTGTCATCAATAATTCCATTGTGATAACGTCTGTAACGGTGTATTAATCGGTCATCTTCCTGTAATCGGCTTTCTTTGCGCAATGACAGGTACTGTTTGAACGAATAAAATAGCCTTAAATTGCGAATATTTTTTTTAAGCAATTGTTTACGGCCTAATTTTTTTTCATCGGAAATATTTTTGTTATATGCAATCTTATGGACATTTACCCATTCGGGAATAAACTTCATGAACAGTCCTTTTTGTTCATTTAGGATTAGTGTAATATCAACTTTTGAACTATCCAAAGCATTCAGTAGCGACAATAGAGATTTCTCTATTCCACCACACATCATGGTGTCCATAGCGACTAATATTTTAGGCTTGGCAGACATTTGATTATGTTTTTGGTGTTATTAATATTACGCCGGATCGTAAGACTTCGTAATAACTGGTTTTATCCGATTATGTGCATTTATAAAAGCCCAAAATTTTTTCGGGTGTTGAATATGTCTCGCACACTTTAAAAATATTTTAGTCCAAAAATAGCCATTTTCAGCGTAAAATTTTATCGCTCTTTCATAAACTGTAATATCTTTTACGGTTGCCGCAAAAAAAGCCCAATGGCGGAAGAATGTGAAATAACTTCTTTTTTTAGCCTCCTCTTCTATTTTGTAGTTGGTTGAAAAATAGTCTATTACCGTAATTATAGAGCGCATCCATTTGATTTTCTTCACGTTATCGGTAAGATTTGATACCCCTCCAGAATTCAGTCGATATATTGCCATTGTATCGCTCAGTCTCATGCATTTCCCTTTCGTAGATAAGTATAACCACAATTGGTAATCTCCAAATGACAGATTAAATTCGTTTGAAGGAAATTCTAGTTGAAATGAGTTGAGGTATTTCACACTTGTCATCACTGTGCATGTTTCTATACAGTTACGATATATAAGATACTCAATTCCGAATGTCCCTTTTTTTTTATATTGACATTCTCTGAGTGTTTCATATTTCTGTATATAGTAGTCGGCATTGCAGCACACAAAAGAATAGTCCGGATGGCTTTCCAGGAAATCTACCTGTTTCTGTAGTTTCAACGGATCTGTCCAGTAATCGTCGCCCTCGCAGTAAGCCACATACTTTGCCCCGGTTGCATTTATGGCCTGTAGCATTATTTTCTGCAACGGACCGCCGGGTTTGCGGTATTGGTTTTCGGTTTCAAAAATCGGCTTTATTATGTCGGGATACTTTTCTGCATATTCGCGGATAATTGATGCGGTATTGTCGGTTGATGCATCGTCATGAACGACAGCAACAAATGGGAAATCCGTTTTTTGCATAACGAATCCATCCAAAGTATCGCGTATATACTTTTCCTGATTGTAAGCTATGCAATGAATCGAAACCATGACTTTGCGTTTGTCAAGGTTGTCGCTGTAATAGTTCTCATTATTTCTGTAATACATATAGTGTTTGCTTATAATAGTTAAGCATTAATGCCCGGGACATATTTTTAAATTGAATTCGGATAGCAACTTGTTTATTTTCAATTCGCTTTCTCTTGCTTTGTCCTTGTCTCCGCCCGGTAGCTTTGTAACCGTTTTCAATCCCGGTATCAGGGCATCGCCGGTAAAAAGGTAGTCATCTATGTGCCAGGTTATGCAACTCTGATTGTGCCCCGGTGTAAATATGGCTTTTGCTGTTATTCCATCTGTAATCTCCAGCTCTTCACCGTCTTCAACGATTACAATATTGTCGTGATGCAAAAAAGTAAACGGCTTGTCGTGATATGTCGACATGTTCTTTTGGGGGTTAAGTAACATTTGTCGTCCATAATCGTTGGTGAAGACCTTGACATCTGGCCATATATGCAACAAGTCGTTCAACCCGTATATGTGATCAAAGTGTGAATGTGTCAATAGCACAGCAGAAATAGAATCGGCCATGTCGCAAAATGACTCTATATCACCGCAGTCAATCAGAAAAATAGATTTTTGCGCTTCTATAAGATATGTTCGTGATGAAAAAAAAGAATTTACGACAAACGAGACATTAATCATACTTCGATAATATCGGAAATTTTCAGGTCATGAAACGGGACTATTGCCGACGCCCATGTCATGCCCACACCAAATGCGCTAAGGAGAAGTTTTTTATCTCCATTCATTTTCCCTTTAAGCTGATCGACTATTGTCAGCGGAACAGAAACTGACGATGTGTTGCCATATTTTTCAACTGTCGACGGTATTTTTTCTGTTTCAATATGCAACTTTTTGGCAAGATATCGATTGATAAAGTTATTGGCTTGATGAAAAACACAGTAGTCGCAATCGACTATTGAATTACCTGAATTGGCAAGTAACAGCTTGATATCTTTGGGTATTTCAGTTATTACAAAATTGAATACATCGCTGCCGTTCATGTATCCTTGCTCGTCAGAGCGTATGTTGCCATATTCGTCGACTACTTTTTCTTTGACCGTCTCGGCAGAAGACGGCATGCGGTATCCTCCTGCTTTAATCTTGATTAAGTCACCTCGCGAACCGTCGGAATTGAGTGAAAAATAACTCGTTCCAAATCTATTGTCCCGCTCTACAAGTGCCGCCACTCCTCCGTCTCCAAATAAAAAAGCCGTGCGCCTGTCTTTAGGAGAATATACCTTGGAACGGGTCTCGCCGTCTAAAATCAAAGCTTTTTTAAAATTCCCGGACGAAAGCATTGAATATGCTACTGACAGGCCGTAGAGAAACGCAGAGCATCCGAGGTTTATATCAAACGCCACCGTAGAACTCGGAAGTCCCAATCTGTCTTGCAGCAAAACAGATGTGGCTGGCATGCGGTAGTCGGGAGTTTGAGAAATGAATATCAACAAGTCGATGTCCGATCTGTCAATATTATTGTCCTCAATTAGCTTACTGGCGGCCGCAAAGCATAAATCTGACGAACAGGTATGCTCGTCTGCAAATCTGCGCTGATATATTTCAACCTTATCTACCACCTGCTTTACCTGCTCTTTGTCAAAGTAGCGTGTATAGTTATAATTATTGATTATAGTGCGGGGTACGGCAGCGCTTAATGCCGTGACCCCGACACTGTTGAAAGTCAAGTAAGACATCTAAACAATTTAAATTGAGATTCCTCCGTCAATAAATAAACTTGTTCCGGTCACCCAAGACGATGCATCGCTGAGCAAGTAGATAGCTCCATTTGAAACATCTTCCGGGCGGCCATATCTGCCACAAGGATAGCGTTTGGCATCCTCTTGAAGTTGTTCCTCAGTTAATGTGCCCGTATGTATGAGCGGGGTTTCTATCATTCCCGGACAGATACAGTTTACTCTTATTTTTCTTACAGCAAACTCAAGCGCACAATATTTTGAGAACGAGTTAAGAGCCGCTTTTGTCGCCCCGTAAACAGAATTTCCCGGAGAGACACCGGTAATGCCTGCAATAGAGTCTATTATGACAATAGAGGCATTCTTTTTAGCTTTCTTGCTTTTATAAAGAAGTCTTATTAATTCGGCGGTTGAAAAAAAATTGATTTGAAATACTTCATTCATCTTGTCTGGAGATGAAAACTGTACCGGGCGGGTAAGTCCGCGACCGGCACTAAGCACAGCTCCGTCTATTCCGGCAATTTGAGATACAAGGTTTTCAATCTGCGACATATCACTCAGATCGGCAGTCAAAGCCAAGTGCCCTTCTCCGGCAAGATTTGACAATGTCTCGTTTAACCTTATTTCATCGCGGCCGGAAATGATTAGGTTGGCGCCCATTTTTGAACAGTCAATCGCAATCTGCCGACCTATCCCGGAAGATGCTCCGGTAACAAGAATCGTCTTGCCCTCGAGTGTGAACGGATTATAACAAGTGCTCATCGCTGTTTACTTCTATGAGATTAGATATGACAAGATCTTTGGCTTTGAAGGCAATCGTACCCCATGAAAGACCGACGCCAAAACCGCAGCAGATGAATGATGTCTCCTTTACATCGGCTATCCCCTTCAATTGTGACACGATAGTAAGTGGAATAGAGGCCGAACTTGTATTCCCGAAATGAGACATGCACATAGGAGCTTTTGCCTGATCAATTTTTAGTTTGCTTATAATCTTTTCATTCATCTTCAGATTTGCCTGATGGAAAATGAAATAATCATAATCATTAAAATCAAATGAATATTTTTCGGCGAGTTTCTTGACTGATTTAGGGGCTGTAGATATTCCAAATGAAAACACATCCATTCCATTCATGCGAGTTTGGAATCCGTTGTAATATTTACCATCAATTTCCTCAATGTTAAATTGTTCAGTACTCATTAAGTTGCGCGTGCCCCCATATGGCTTTATTATCGCATTATATCCCGAGCCATCTGTGCCGAAATGACATTTAAGACCATCATTTCCCTCGTCATACTCTATCGCGGTCACTGTGCCTGCATGTCCAAACAATGGGTCTCCGGTGTTGCTCATTACATATTGGGGACGGGCGTCTCCACAACAAAGAAGAGCTTTTTTTATATCTCCGTTCTGAATAAGACCGGCCACTGTGCTGACCCCGTATGTCCATCCCGAACAGCCAAGTTGTATATCTTCAGCATAGCATTCTTTAGACAGACCGAGTCGATCCTGAAGTATACAAGCTGTAGCAGGTAAAATAAAGTCAAGAGACTGTGAAACCATGATGATGGCATCGATTTCACCAAGTTGCCAGCCAAGATCGCTTATAAGTTGTTTTGCAGCTTTAAAGCATAAATCTGATGTCGTGAGGGCGGCGTCAAAACGGCGTTCGATTACGCCTGTAGTGGCGACAAAATCCTTATTCTCGTAATTAGGCGAGATACGCTCTTCAGCTGTTAGATTATTTATAATATTGGCAGGGACGCCGGCAGATATTCCGGCGACCCTGACGTTCCTGAAATGAAAGAATGCCATTATGCTTTAGATGCTACTTTGTTAAAAAGATCTTCTACGGTTACGGCGTTTTTAATGTCGTCACCTTTCAGTGCAACATCATATTCATCGTCTACCATTGCAAGGATTGACAATGAGGTCAGAGAAGACCATTCTTCCAGACTTTTGAATTCAGTGCTTGCTTGAATTTCTTCAGGAGCAGTCTCTTCAAATTGCTCTGCGAACTTTTTGATGAAATCGTTTAGTTCCATTTCTTGTAGTTTTAGATATAGTTAGTAAATTAATTATGATGAAATGTCATTCCAGTTATATTACAGTGGTGTATAGTTTTGTGTTTATTCATAGCTTTTTTGCGGGAATCCCAAAAACAGTCGTGTCAGGACTGACATTTCTAACGACTACACTTGATGCACCAACTATCGCATTGTTGCCTATTTTCTTGTGTGGAAGGATATTGACTCGTGGATGCAGTGTTACGCATTGGCTTATATGCGTCCCACCTCCAAGAAATCCAAAAGCCCCGATATGGCAACAATCATCTATGACTGCATCATGACCTATGTTTGTATATGCTCCGCAGTAAACGTGCTTCCCAATCTTCACATCCGGTGAAATCGTGGTCAGAGTGTTGATGATACTTTTGGCAAGATATCGATTGATAAAGTTATTGGCTTGATGAAAAACACAGTAGTCGCAATCGACTATTGAATTACCTGAATTGGCAAGTAACAGCTTGATATCTTTGGGTATTTCAGTTATTACAAAATTGAATACATCGCTGCCGTTCATGTATCCTTGCTCGTCAGAGCGTATGTTGCCATATTCGTCGACTACTTTTTCTTTGACCGTCTCGGCAGAAGACGGCATGCGGTATCCTCCTGCTTTAATCTTGATTAAGTCACCTCGCGAACCGTCGGAATTGAGTGAAAAATAACTCGTTCCAAATCTATTGTCCCGCTCTACAAGTGCCGCCACTCCTCCGTCTCCAAATAAAAAAGCCGTGCGCCTGTCTTTAGGAGAATATACCTTGGAACGGGTCTCGCCGTCTAAAATCAAAGCTTTTTTAAAATTCCCGGACGAAAGCATTGAATATGCTACTGACAGGCCGTAGAGAAACGCAGAGCATCCGAGGTTTATATCAAACGCCACCGTAGAACTCGGAAGTCCCAATCTGTCTTGCAGCAAAACAGATGTGGCTGGCATGCGGTAGTCGGGAGTTTGAGAAATGAATATCAACAAGTCGATGTCCGATCTGTCAATATTATTGTCCTCAATTAGCTTACTGGCGGCCGCAAAGCATAAATCTGACGAACAGGTATGCTCGTCTGCAAATCTGCGCTGATATATTTCAACCTTATCTACCACCTGCTTTACCTGCTCTTTGTCAAAGTAGCGTGTATAGTTATAATTATTGATTATAGTGCGGGGTACGGCAGCGCTTAATGCCGTGACCCCGACACTGTTGAAAGTCAAGTAAGACATCTAAACAATTTAAATTGAGATTCCTCCGTCAATAAATAAACTTGTTCCGGTCACCCAAGACGATGCATCGCTGAGCAAGTAGATAGCTCCATTTGAAACATCTTCCGGGCGGCCATATCTGCCACAAGGATAGCGTTTGGCATCCTCTTGAAGTTGTTCCTCAGTTAATGTGCCCGTATGTATGAGCGGGGTTTCTATCATTCCCGGACAGATACAGTTTACTCTTATTTTTCTTACAGCAAACTCAAGCGCACAATATTTTGAGAACGAGTTAAGAGCCGCTTTTGTCGCCCCGTAAACAGAATTTCCCGGAGAGACACCGGTAATGCCTGCAATAGAGTCTATTATGACAATAGAGGCATTCTTTTTAGCTTTCTTGCTTTTATAAAGAAGTCTTATTAATTCGGCGGTTGAAAAAAAATTGATTTGAAATACTTCATTCATCTTGTCTGGAGATGAAAACTGTACCGGGCGGGTAAGTCCGCGACCGGCACTAAGCACAGCTCCGTCTATTCCGGCAATTTGAGATACAAGGTTTTCAATCTGCGACATATCACTCAGATCGGCAGTCAAAGCCAAGTGCCCTTCTCCGGCAAGATTTGACAATGTCTCGTTTAACCTTATTTCATCGCGGCCGGAAATGATTAGGTTGGCGCCCATTTTTGAACAGTCAATCGCAATCTGCCGACCTATCCCGGAAGATGCTCCGGTAACAAGAATCGTCTTGCCCTCGAGTGTGAACGGATTATAACAAGTGCTCATCGCTGTTTACTTCTATGAGATTAGATATGACAAGATCTTTGGCTTTGAAGGCAATCGTACCCCATGAAAGACCGACGCCAAAACCGCAGCAGATGAATGATGTCTCCTTTACATCGGCTATCCCCTTCAATTGTGACACGATAGTAAGTGGAATAGAGGCCGAACTTGTATTCCCGAAATGAGACATGCACATAGGAGCTTTTGCCTGATCAATTTTTAGTTTGCTTATAATCTTTTCATTCATCTTCAGATTTGCCTGATGGAAAATGAAATAATCATAATCATTAAAATCAAATGAATATTTTTCGGCGAGTTTCTTGACTGATTTAGGGGCTGTAGATATTCCAAATGAAAACACATCCATTCCATTCATGCGAGTTTGGAATCCGTTGTAATATTTACCATCAATTTCCTCAATGTTAAATTGTTCAGTACTCATTAAGTTGCGCGTGCCCCCATATGGCTTTATTATCGCATTATATCCCGAGCCATCTGTGCCGAAATGACATTTAAGACCATCATTTCCCTCGTCATACTCTATCGCGGTCACTGTGCCTGCATGTCCAAACAATGGGTCTCCGGTGTTGCTCATTACATATTGGGGACGGGCGTCTCCACAACAAAGAAGAGCTTTTTTTATATCTCCGTTCTGAATAAGACCGGCCACTGTGCTGACCCCGTATGTCCATCCCGAACAGCCAAGTTGTATATCTTCAGCATAGCATTCTTTAGACAGACCGAGTCGATCCTGAAGTATACAAGCTGTAGCAGGTAAAATAAAGTCAAGAGACTGTGAAACCATGATGATGGCATCGATTTCACCAAGTTGCCAGCCAAGATCGCTTATAAGTTGTTTTGCAGCTTTAAAGCATAAATCTGATGTCGTGAGGGCGGCGTCAAAACGGCGTTCGATTACGCCTGTAGTGGCGACAAAATCCTTATTCTCGTAATTAGGCGAGATACGCTCTTCAGCTGTTAGATTATTTATAATATTGGCAGGGACGCCGGCAGATATTCCGGCGACCCTGACGTTCCTGAAATGAAAGAATGCCATTATGCTTTAGATGCTACTTTGTTAAAAAGATCTTCTACGGTTACGGCGTTTTTAATGTCGTCACCTTTCAGTGCAACATCATATTCATCGTCTACCATTGCAAGGATTGACAATGAGGTCAGAGAAGACCATTCTTCCAGACTTTTGAATTCAGTGCTTGCTTGAATTTCTTCAGGAGCAGTCTCTTCAAATTGCTCTGCGAACTTTTTGATGAAATCGTTTAGTTCCATTTCTTGTAGTTTTAGATATAGTTAGTAAATTAATTATGATGAAATGTCATTCCAGTTATATTACAGTGGTGTATAGTTTTGTGTTTATTCATAGCTTTTTTGCGGGAATCCCAAAAACAGTCGTGTCAGGACTGACATTTCTAACGACTACACTTGATGCACCAACTATCGCATTGTTGCCTATTTTCTTGTGTGGAAGGATATTGACTCGTGGATGCAGTGTTACGCATTGGCTTATATGCGTCCCACCTCCAAGAAATCCAAAAGCCCCGATATGGCAACAATCATCTATGACTGCATCATGACCTATGTTTGTATATGCTCCGCAGTAAACGTGCTTCCCAATCTTCACATCCGGTGAAATCGTGGTCAGAGTGTTGATGATACAACCGTCGCCGATTATTGTGTTCTGTCCTATATATGCTTTAGGTGATATCAACGATATAAATTTTCCACCTTTACGTTCTATTATCTCTGTATAATATTTGACCCATTTTGGCTCACCCAACGCGCAGATGAATACGTCATGCTCTTTGGGCATAAAATTCTCGACTGATGCTATAACCGGCGGGTATCCATTGTAACCGTCAAGTGCATCAGACTTATCGTCTAGAAATCCTACACATTCGATATCTCCAAGAGATTCTTTGCATGATTCAAACAGAGAATATGTTTCGCGACCACAACCTCTGGCTCCTATTATATATAAATGTTTCATTTTTTTATCTGTTCCAAAATCCTGTTAATGTCGTCAATGCTCAATGCGTGGTGCATCGGCAGGCATATCACCGTATCAGCCATGCGGTGAGCTTGAGGAAGATTTTCTTTGGCTGCTGATGGCAGGCCGCGATAGGTAGTGAACTCTGAGATCAGCGGATAGAAATAGCGGCGACCCAATACGTTGGCTTCTCGCATCTTGAAATACAGTTCGTCACGCGTCATGCCGAAGCGGTCGGCGTCAATGAAAATTGGGAAGTAACTGTAATTGTGGCGTACGCCGGGCATGTCGTCAAAGAACGTAATTCCATCGACGTCGCGCAACGCCTCGCGGTAGTGTATCGCCACCTTATGACGAGCCTCGATGGCTGCGTCGACCTGTCGCAGATTGAGCAACCCGTAGGCTGAGCGCACCTCATCCATTTTGGAGTTGATGCCGGGAGCCACAACCTCTGTTTCACCCGCAAAACCGAAATTCTTCAGATAGTCGATGCGCTGCTTCGTCTTGGCGTCATGCATCACGAGCGCGCCACCCTCGATGGTGTTGTAGACCTTCGTGGCGTGGAAGCTGAGTGTCGACATGTCGCCGGCTCTCAGTATGCTCTGGCCGTTGACCTCCACTCCGAAAGCATGAGCGGCATCGTAGATGACCTTAAGCCCGTATTTGTCGGCTATGGCCTGGATGCGTTCAGTGTCGCAGGGCTTGCCGTAGACGTGCACCGGCATTATGGCGGTTGTCTTTGGAGTGATGGCAGCCTCAATTTTGTCAGGGTCTATATTGCCCGTGGCCGGGTCAATGTCGACGAAAACAGGCTTGATGCCGTTCCACCATAGCGAATGGGTCGTGGCCACAAAGCTATATGGCGAAGTGATGACCTCGCCGGTGATGCGCAACGCCTGCAATGCCGTGATAAGCGGCAGAGTCCCGTTGGTGAAAAGCGATACGTAGGGCACCTTAAGATATTCTGCAAGAGCACCCTCAAGTCGGCGGTGATACTCACCGTTGTTTGTAATCCATTTCTTTGCCCATATATCCTTGAGCATATCTGTAAATTCGCCCAGGTCAGGGAGTAAAGGA
>ERZ778495.1720-NODE-1720-length-13922-cov-5.577630_pt1 | contig 13922 bp, 9 predicted proteins | sample MGYA00433100_ERZ778495 | MGnify/ENA primary metagenome ERZ778495 (study PRJEB29527, sample SAMN07138962) | mouse gut metagenome | material: feces | host: mouse | place: China:Nanjing | collected 2016-01-25 ...
AAGCTGCCTGGCCTTTTTGAGCACAATCTCTTTCAGGCCCATATCCGCCACTGTCCCGGAAAAGAAACCGACGACAGTCATGAACAGTGGCATATGAAATGAATAAATAGCCAGAAAGATGCGGTTCTCCGTGAAATCTCCTGTCTGGAAATACGCCAGCGCGTGTCCCCAGACAACCAGGAATATGGCAAAAAGCTTTACTGCATCGAAGACTATGTTTCGTTCTTTGACCATGGAGTTGTCTTTCAGTTTCCGGGCACAGGGACTTGCCGCGTAAAGCGGTAAAGACGGACTGTACGCCGCAGAACCGGGCGGGAGGAATCGTAGAGATGAGTGAAGCTGTAACCTTCCTGCTCGAAGCGGGGTAGGTAGATGGCCGACTCGGCCTCGGGTATCAGCAAATAGCCCTCGGCGGGTTTGTTTTTGACGAAGTTCTCGATTCGGTCGCCCAGATAGAAATTCAGCTCAAAGAAATGAACAGGGTCGCCGACAGCGAGTTCCGCCTCTTCGATGAATTCGTAGATGGTGCCGGAGGAGGCTGGAGCGATAGCATCTATCTCCATGGCTACGGGGCGTTGAGACTTTGCGTTCAACACTCGTGGCTGATACGCGCCGTCAAGAGCCATATAGAGACCGAAGGTCAAGAGGCAGATGGCGAACAGGCTGGCGTAATCAGCGCCTTTGTCGCGGCGCATGAATATGAACCATCCTATGGCGAGAATCGGAGGCAACGCCACAAGCACCCATCCGAAGCCGTCAAGCCGGGCGACCTCCTCCATCATAGCTATGTTCTGGGCGGCATGACGGCCATGGAATATCGAGGTCGGGACTGCCCCGCATTTCACCATGACGAAAACTGCCGTCAGCAAAATCCCGGCAACCGCAAGAATCGACCCGTAGACCTTGATTGCTTTCGACTTGATGCTGACGAGCCATATCATGTATTTCGCGAGGAAATAAGCGATGAACGGATAGATGGGCATCAGATAGACGCTTCTTTTGCTCTGCGGGAAGCAATAGAAGAGGAATATCACAACCACGCAGACCGCAGAAAACAGGTCGACCGCGTCTGCCCTGCGTACGCGTCCGACAAGCCGCGACCAGACGGAGCCACTTCCGGATGCGCCTTCCCCTTTTGCTCCGTCGGGCAGTCCTGTGTCCGACCGAAGGGAGGAGGTTTTGCGAAGCCGCCTCCTGATTTTCCCGAAACTGAAGAGCGAAAGGATGACCAGCAGAATCCAGGGGACATACCCCGCTATCAGGGTCACGAAATTGTAATGCCAGGGATTGACACATGAGTCATAGCTCATCGTGTTGGTCATACGGCCAAAATTCTCCTCCATAACGAGATCGAGGAATTCCTGCCCCCCGTCGAGCCACGCGGCGTAATACCAGCACAAAGGCAGTATGAAGGAGGCGAGCCCCCAGGCGGCAAGCAGCAGGAACGCCTTCAGTAATTTCTCTCCTCTCAGCAACAGGAATACTCCGAAGGCAAGACAGGGAATCAGCGAGCCGACAGGCCCTTTTGTCAGCGTGGCGCAGCTCATCAGCAATATCGCAAGCCACGGGACACCTTTCAATCCACGCTCATAATACCTGTAAAACAGATACAGCGTGCAGACCGTAAGGGCCGTCAGCAACATATCGACACGGCAGTTGGCGCCCGCCCGATGAAGTTCAAACGCCGTCAGGGATACAAACGCTGCCACCAATGCGACCATCACGCCTTTCCTCCGGGCATAAAAAAGGAATCCGGCAAGCGTCATCGCTATCAAGGCAATCGCCGAAGGCAACCGCGAGGAGAACTCGCTGACAGCCCCGCCGGTCAACACGGAACATACCGCGACAGTCCAGTGGAAAAACGGCGGCTTGTAGGGAATCTCGCCGCCGTTGTTTCGCGGAAGGATCCAGTCGCCGCTATCCAGCATCGAATACGCGACGACGGCTTCCCTCGGCTCTCCTTTGGTATGGAAATCCGCGAGTCCGAGAAACGGAAGTATCGTGACACAGGCGACAATCAATAACAGCCAGAAAGCATTGCGGGTGGTAAGGGTCTTCATAAGGATAAGGGATTCTCATAGAGAGCGGACAACGGCAACCGGTCTCCGAAGAGGAGGTGACACGCTGTTAACTTTTTATTAAGTTTACGCAAAGTTACGAATTTCCATCCTTATCCCTACACAGTTAGCCCAAAAATATGTAATTTTGTCGTTGCAAATGATACTGCTTAGTTTCGACACCGAAGAATTCGATGTGCCTCGGGAAAGCGGGGTTGAGTTCTCCCTCGCCCAAGGGATGGAGGTCTCCCGCTACGGCACCGAAAAGATTCTTGACATCCTTGACCGCAACGGGGTCAAGGCCACCTTCTTCTGTACGGTCAACTTCGCCGAGAATGCGCCCGACATAATCCGGCGCATACTGGACTCGGGCCACGAGATCGCCTCACATGGCTGTGACCACTGGAGGCCGGAACCGTCTGATGTCTTCCGTGCCAAAGAGAGGCTCGAGGAGCTGACCGGCAAGCCGGTGGAGGGCTACCGCCAGCCGCGCATGTTCCCCGTTTCTGACGATGACATCCGCCGCGCGGGCTATCTCTACAATTCATCGCTCAACCCCTGCTTCATCCCCGGCCATTACAACCATCTCGACAAGCCCCGCACATGCTTCATGCGCGACGGAGTGTTGCAGATACCCGCATCGGTGACCCCATGGCTGCGCTTCCCGCTATTCTGGCTGGCCCTCCACAACCTGCCTCTGTGGCTTTACAAGGCATTCGCCCGGCGTACAGTCAGCCGCGACGGCTACCTCTCGACCTACTTCCACCCCTGGGAATTCTACCCCCTCGGAGAGCATCCCGAATTCAAGGTGGGCTTCGTCAGCCGCAACCACGCGGGCAAAGAGATGGAACGCCGCCTCGACAGCGTCATTAACATGCTCAAGGCCCAGGGGGAGGAATTCACCACATACTCCGACTTCGCCCGGTGCAAAATCACAGAACTGAAATGACAAGACTCGCAATAGTCTCCCCGTGCTACAACGAGGAGGCGGTACTCGACAGCTCGGCCCGCCGCCTTGACGCGCTGTTTGACCGCATGACATCCGACGGCCTCATCGCTCCCGACAGCTTCGTGCTGTTTGTCAACGACGGCAGCCGCGACTCCACCTGGGAGATAATCAGCCGCCTCCACAAAGCCAATCCACACCGTTTCAAAGGTCTCGACCTGGCCCGCAACGTGGGCCACCAGAATGCCATTATGGCGGGCATGATGACCGCCCGCGACATGGCCGACGCGGTGATAACCATCGACGCTGACCTCCAGGACGACCTCGACGCGATTCCACGCATGGTGGAGGCTTTCGCCGAGGGGTACGACGTGGTGTATGGCGTGAAAGTCGAGCGCACAGCCGACCCGGTGCTTAAACGCCTCTCCGCCCAGGCCTTCTACCGTCTCCAGGAGAAGATGGGGGTCAAGGCCATCTACAACCACGCCGATTTCAGGCTGCTCTCGCGCCGGGTGCTTGACGAGCTGTCGCGCTACCGCGAGAAAAACCTCTACCTGCGCGGCATAATCCCACAGATAGGCTTCCCCTCGACCACCGTCGACGATGTCATCTCCCCCCGCCAGGCCGGAAAGTCGAAATACTCCCTGTCGAAGATGCTGTCGCTGGCACTCGACGGAATCACATCCTTCTCGGTCAAACCGCTTTACGCCATTCTCTATCTCGGCCTGATTTTCATCCTCATCAGCCTCGGCATCGGGGTGTATGTCATCTACTCGCTCTTCGCCCACACCGCCGTCCACGGCTGGGCGTCGCTGATGCTGTCTGTGTGGCTCGTGGGGGGCTTCATCCTGATTTCTCTCGGCGCCGTCGGGCTGTACGTCGGCAAAATCTACCAGGAGGTGAAAGACCGTCCGCTATACCACATAGGCCAGTTTCTCGACTGAAACTGAACTGCCATGCCCCTCCCAAGTGTTATTGAGAAGAGTATAACCACAGATTTCAACCGTTTACCTAAAATGTCAACACAACCACAGCTTACCGGACTCACCTCCACACAGGTCGAAGAGAGCCGCCTCAAGCATGGCAGCAACATCCTCACCCCGGCCAAGAAAGAGTCAGTCTGGATCACATTCCTGAAGAAATTCCGCGACCCGCTAATCATAATCCTGCTGGTAGCCGGAGCCTTGTCTGTCCTCATATCATTCTACGAGTATTACGGGCTCGGCAAAGGATTCGCTGTCTTTTTCGAGCCGATAGGGATATTCATCGCCATCATCCTGGCCACGGGCCTGTCGTTTTTCTTTGAATACCAGGCCGAGAAAGAATTTGCCATCCTCAACCAGGTCAACGACGACGAGCCGGTGCAGGTCATCCGAGACGGCAACTCGATGGAGATACCCCGCAAGGATGTCGTGGTGGATGACATCGTCATCCTCAACACCGGCAACGAGGTGCCCGCTGACGGCCAGCTGATAGAGGCCGTGTCGCTCAACATCGACGAGTCGACCCTCACCGGCGAACCGCTCTGCCACAAGACCGTCGACCCCGATGACTTCGACCCCGAAGCCACTTTCCCATCAGACATGGCGATGCGCGGCACAAAAATCATGGAGGGACACGGCATCATGCGTGTCACCGCCGTCGGCGACCACACCGAGAACGGCAAGGTATTCGAGGCCGCCCAGATAGATGACTCCGTCAAGACCCCGCTCAACGAGCAGCTCGAACGCCTCGGCAATCTGATTTCCAAGGCAAGCTACGCGATAGCCGCCCTGATTGTCGTCGGAAGGTTGCTGATGTACTTCATCAACCCTCAGCTCCAGTTTGAGTGGATCGACTTCCTGGCCTATTTCCTGCAGACGCTGATGATTGCCGTCACCCTCGTGGTGGTGGCTGTGCCTGAAGGGCTGCCGATGGCCGTCACCCTGTCGCTGGCCTACTCTATGCGCCGCATGCTAAAGACCAACAACCTCGTCCGGAAGATGCACGCCTGCGAGACAATGGGAGCCACCACGGTCATATGCACCGACAAGACCGGCACCCTCACCCAGAACCAGATGCAGATCTACCAGACCGATTTCTTCGGGCTTAAAGACCAGCGTCTCGGCGATGACCCGCTCAGCCACATCATCGAGGAGGGTATCGCGGTGAACTCCACCGCCATGCTCGACCTCTCAGACCCGGCCCATCCCAAAGCCCTGGGCAACCCCACGGAGGGGGCGTTGTTGCTGTGGCTCCACAAGGCAGGCATCGACGCGCGCGCTCTCAAAGAGCGATGCACCGTCGCGGAGGAACTGCCATTCACCACCCAGCGCAAATACATGGCAACCGTCATCCGCGATGCCGCCGGCCGCCGTGTGCTGTATGTAAAGGGCGCGCCTGAAATCGTATACGCGCTCTGCGGCAAGTTTCCCGACGGAGCCACGAAAGAGGCTGTCGACAAGCGGCTTCTCGCCTACCAGCAGCAGGCGATGCGCACCCTGGGATTCGCATACCGCCTCCTTGACGAGGGGGAAGAGGCAATCGCAGACAACCGCGTTGTGGCCCAAGGACTTGAATTTCTCGGATTCGTGGCGATTTCAGACCCCGTCAGGGCCGATGTGCCAGCCGCCATACGCGAGACCATCGACGCGGGCATCAAAATCAAGATTGTCACCGGCGACACCACCGCCACTGCCCGCGAAATCGGACGACAGATCGGCCTGTGGACCCCGGAGGACTCTGACCGCAACATAATCACCGGCCCTGAATTCGAGAAACTCTCTGACCAGGAACTGCTCCAACGTGTCGGCGACCTCAAAATCATCGCCCGCGCCCGCCCGCTCGACAAGAAACGCCTTGTCGAGGCCCTCCAGACCAACAACGAGGTGGTGGCCGTCACAGGCGACGGCACCAACGACGCGCCCGCCCTCAAGAGCGCCCATGTCGGACTGTCGATGGGCGACGGCACCTCCGTGGCAAAGGAGGCGTCAGACATCACCATCGTCGACAACTCATTCGCCTCCATCTCCCGCGCCGTGATGTGGGGACGCTCGCTGTATCTCAACATCCGCCGTTTCGTGATGTTCCAGATGACGGTCAACGTCGCCGCCTGCCTCATAGTGCTGGCCGGCGCGTTCATGGGCACCGAGTCGCCGCTGACAGTCACCCAGATGCTATGGGTCAACCTCATCATGGACACATTCGCCGCCATGGCCCTCGCGTCGCTCCCTCCCGACCACTCGGTGATGAAAGAAAAACCGCGCAAACGCTCGGCCTTCATCATCAACCCGACCATGTGGCAGGCGATCGTCGGCACCGGCGCGTTGTTTTTCTTCATCTTGCTGGGCCTGCTCTGGTATTTCGAGCACACCGACCTGCAGACGCTCACCGACATGTTCCGTGTGCCGTTCCTGCCTCAGAACAAGGGGCTGTCTCCTTACGAGCTGTCACTGTTCTTCACCATTTTCGTCTTCCTCCAGTTCTGGAACATGTTCAACGCCCGGGCCTTCGCCACAGGCCGCTCGGCCATGCATTTCGCCCATTGCGGAGAGTTCCTGCTGATAGCCGCAATCATCTTCGGCGGCCAGCTGCTCATCGTGGAGTTTGGCTACGGCTTCTTCAATGTCGTGCCGTTGAAAGCCGTCGACTGGGCAATAATAATCGGCTCCACCTCCCTGGTGATGTTTGCCGGTGAAGCCTGGCGCTTCTTCCGCCGCCTAAGCCGCTCAGGCCACCACGGCTGACAGTCTTCTGAACTATGCTCGACACCACGCGCCACCCCGGCGGCCACAGGCCGCAGAGGTGGCGCGGCCTTTACCCCCCTTGTAATCATACCGTAATCATCTGATTGCAACATTGTCAGAATTTCTTTGCAATTTTTGAAAATTAATTGTAACTTTGTGGAAATCAACAGACTCTCTGAGCCAGTCAAAATAACACAGCATGCGCGCATCGTCGTCACAACCACCCATACCCTATTGGCCTTCAATAATTTGTCTATTGACGGCACTCATAATCACCACCTCACAGGCTGTCGCGCGCAACCAAAAGGAAAACATGCGCATCGCATGCTCCGACCAGGCTACCAAACAGAAAGTGATTGACAGCCTGCAGACAGTGCTTTCGCGCCTCTCCACCCCCGACGACTCTGTCACCGAGCTTTTCAACATCTATGACCTCGCCGTCGCCCCTGAAAAAATCGAATACGGCAAGAAACTGGCTGCCACGGCCCGTCGCGCAGGTCGCCCGGGAGTGGCCTTCGACGTGATGCGCAACATCGCCAACAACAACCAGAGAAACGAGGAGGTTCTTGAAGAGGTAATCAGCATGGCGAAAAGCTATCCCCAGTCTGAAGACCGCGACAACACCGTGACGTTCGTGAGGATACTGCTCAACTCGGCCCGCGCCAAGTCGGCGGCTACAGCCGAAGAACGCGTGGCCCAGATCCAGGAACTTGCCAAGCAGCTATCGGCAACCCCGGCCGAAAAGCTCGACGACCGCATCGTCACACTTCACGCCATATGCCTCAACCTCTCGGAGCTGTCTGAAGGCGACCTGCTCGCCGACTACCTCCACCGCCTCGGGAAACTTATCGAGGACACCCCCGGGGAAAACAATGCCCTAAAGAATGTGTATTACGTCTGGGCATCGATGATATACACCAAAGTAGGCCAGCACACCCTGGCCATACAGGCATGCCGCAGTCTTCTCGACGCGATTGACGCCCTTGACAGGCGCAATGTCGAAATCGGCAGGAAATACCGCTGCTACGACGCGAACCGCTACATCGTCTACACGCGCCTGCTGGAAAACCACGAGGCCCTCGACCCATCGGAGGAGGAGCAGTATTACGAAGAGGCCATGCGACTGGCCCGGACGGCCCCACGCGCCACCGCCACTTACGCGACGGCTCCCCTGCCATCAATCTACCATCATTTCTATCATAAAGACTACCGCAAGGCCTTTGACCTGATTAGCGGCTGCATTGACAGCCCGTATCTCGAAAGCCGCCGTCTGCAGATGATGAAGATGTATATCGGGGCCGCCACCGCCACAGGCAACCGGCAGGCTCTTCTCGAGGCTTATCCCGCGTATGCAAGGATACTTGAGGAGGAACTCGACAGCCGGCAGCTCGAGCGCTACCGCGAGCTGCAGGTGATATATGATGTCCATGAGATAAAGCTGGAAAACCTGCGACTTAAGGAACAGGAACAGCAGGCCCGCAAACAGATGTGGCGCACAGTCACAATCGTCTGTGCCGGGCTGCTCCTCGCCCTCGGAGCCTTCATATTCTTCCTCATCCGCCTCAACCGCCGCAAGGCCGTCATAGCCACACGCCTGAAGGTGGCCAACAGGCAGCTGCGCAAAGAGAGCCGCGAGCTCATGGAGACACGCGCCAGGCTTGAGGAGGCCCGGGACAAGGCGCGCAGGGCCGACAACCTCAAGACCGACTTCATCAACAACATGAGCCACGAGGTGAAGGTCCCCCTGCAGGCCATGGCCGAATATGCCCAGATGATACTGGAAAACACCAGCGACGAACACAAGAAATATCTCGCGACATTCGCCGACCGCCTGGTGCTTAACTGCGATCTGGTCAACACGATTGTCAACGATGTGCTGCAGCTGGCCGAAATCCACAACTCCACGCTCCAGCTGAAAAAGAAGCCCCACAGCCTGCTGCCGACATGCGAGGCAGCGGCCGACGCTGTAAGGCACAAGCTGCGCCCAGATGTCAGGCTCAGCGTAGAGGCCCCAAAAGGCGACCTCATAATCCTGACCGACCGCCACCGGCTGATACAGATACTCTCAAACCTGCTCTCGAATGCCGCTAAATTCACACAGGAGGGGGAAATCTCCCTCAGGCTCGACACATCGGCCGACGGCAGGCAGGTGGTGATATCGGTCACCGACACCGGATGCGGCATCGACCCGCACAATAGCGAGGTGATATTCGATCGGTTCACCAAGATAGACAGGTCTGTCCCCGGTGCCGGCATCGGCCTGACGATAGCCCGCATGCTAGCCGAGATGCTGGGCGGCGCGCTCATCCTCGACACCGCCTACACCGACGGCGCACGGTTTATCCTCACCCTGCCCAACAAGGCCTGACAGCCTGCCGCATCCGGTCAGAACGGAAACAGCAGCGGCAACACGAAAATCATAAGCACGCCGAGAATCACCTGCAAGGGCGCGCCGACCTTGAGATAGTCGGTGAAGGTGTATTGGCCGGCCGACATCACCAGGGCGTTGGGAGGTGTCGAGAAGGGCGAGGCAAAACATAGCGAGGCTCCGAGGGTCACGGCGAACAGGAAGGGCAACGGGCTGACACCGTAGGCCAACGCGCTCTGCAACGCGATAGGCGCCATCAGCAAGGCTGTGGCCGTGTTGGAGATGAAAAGCGTCATCAGCGACGTGGTGAAATAGAGTCCGGCCAGAAGCCAGTGTGGGCCGAGAGAGCCAAGATGGGTGACCAGCGCGGATGACACCATCTCAGACACCCCAGTCTTCTCAAGGGCGAAACTCATCGGCATCATCGCGGCTATCAGCACGATGCTCTCCCAGTTGATGGTCTTATAAGCGTCGCCAACCGAACGGAAACATCCCGTAAGCACCATGGCCAGCGCGGCCATTATCACCGTCATCACAGCCGGGACCGTGTCAAGCACGAGCATCACAATCATAGCCGCCATAATGACAGCCGCCACCGGTGCCTTGTAATCAAGCGTCACTTTGGAAGCCTCCGACAGGGGCTGCCCGAGGACTACCCAGCGGCGGGTGTCGCCGCTCAGCTCGTCAATGGCTTTCCATGGCCCCTGGACGAGCAGCACATCGTTTTTCCTGACCGTAAGGCCGCCCAGGTTCTCTGTAATGTAGTCTCCGCCACGGCGTACACCCAGCACATTGACGTTGAAGCGGTTGCGGAAATCAAGCTGGGCGATGGTCTGTTTTAATATCGGCGAGTCAGGCATCGGAACTATCTCGGCAACTCCGATGTCGTAGAATCTAAGGTTGTGGCGGGCCTCGTCGGGATTGGTGTCAAGCTGCAGCCCGTAATGGGTCGCGAACAGCTCCACCCCCGCCTCAGGGCCGCGCACAAACAGCACGTCGCCCGGGTCGACAGTCGAGGTGGCCGTGGGGGCCTCCTGCACTATGTTCTTGATCAGCCTGCGCGAATGCTCGCCAGTGCGCAGCTCCAGCACATCGAGGTCATAATTCTTGCGCAACGCGAGAGTGCCGAGCGTCAGTCCGGCTATGGGCGAGGTGGATGGGACTGTCACCCTCCACAGGTCATCGTTAAGGCCGTATTCCTCCACAATCTCCAACGGTGAACGCGAACGCTTCCCCTCCGGGGAATCTTCGTTGCCGCGCTTGCGAGCGAGCGAACGGCTCAGGGGTATCAGCAACAGGGTACCCGCGACAAGACAGACGACTCCGGCGGGAAGAAACGAGAACATTGTCAGAGGGCCGTTGCCGGCCTCCTCCCACACCTCAGCGATGACAAGGTTGGGCGGTGTTCCGATAAGGGTCAGCATTCCTCCCATGCTTGAGGCGAACGCCAGCGGCATAAGCAACCGCGAGGGGGAGGAACCAGCCGCGGCTGCCATCGACACCACGATTGGCAGCATCAGGGCCACAGTGCCGGTATTGCTGACAAAACCGCCTATAAGGCCTGTGGCCAATACAACGACAAGAAAAAGCTTGGTCGGATTCCCTCCTCCGAGCTTGAGGAGCCTTGCCCCGAGCATCTTTGCCAGGCCAGTGTTGAAAATCGCACCGCCAACCACAAACAGGCCGACCATCATTATCACAATGGGGTTGGCAAACCCCGACAGGGCTTCCTGAGTGGAAATCACACCGCTCACGGCCAAGACAACCAATGCCAGCAGCGCCACGACATCGGCCCGGATTCGTCCCCAGACAAATCCCGCAACAGCCAGCCCAAGAGTCAACAGGGAAATCAGCATATCCTTTTCCGGTTTCCTTTTGATTTTAAGTTACTGTCTTTATCTTCGGCAAAGATACGACAATTCAGTCTCAATCGCAACCCCTCCCCAATACAAGAATCCACAGAGGCACCCCCGGCCGCAGTCCGACGGGATGCCTCCATGTCCCAGCCTGGTTATGCGCCAGGCCCCGGCAGCAGCTTCCCTACCACCGCTGAGATTCACCGAAAGTCAGATAAGCTTGCGCTTCTTCTCCATCTTTTTCAGGCGATGGTGGATTCGGTCGAGTTCATGGACGGCCAGAATCGTCGTCACGAGGGTAGCAGTCTGGAGCGCCACATTCAATATGAAGCGGACACAATGACGTTTACATTTTGCGGAATTGTCCATAATTTACTTGTTTTCAGGTTATGTTTTACTTGTTTTCAGGTTACATATGTCGTGTCGGTCATCCGACAGTCTTTAAACGCTCCCGACTCCCACAAAGTTTAAAGCCGCCCTTCATTATATCTTTTAACTATATTTAACTATTAGGGAGGGTAATTTGCAGCCTTTTGCCTAATTTTGCGCCGGATTGTAGGCATACCGACCCTGTCAATCACGCTAAAGCTTCAACCCAAAAACACAAATCTTTAACCGTATGAAAAAACTTTTACTTCCTCTGGCGTTGATGGTAGCCGGTATAGGCATTGCTCACTCTGAAAGCTATACCATAAATTTCAGCTCCACTGCAAAAACCCCAACTACACTTGCCACTTCAACCAAGGCGACAACGTTTATAGCAAAAAGCTCTCAGGAATATGTAGAGGCATCTCCTATATCCAGTGCGACCTCAGCCTACTACGGCGGCAATACCCCAGAAGAAAAGACCTGGATACGCATAGGCAAAAGTAAGGCAGAGGGGGCTGTCACACTCAGGTTATCTGAAAAAGGACAGGCAAATGCCACTACGATTATTGTTTCAGCCAAGAAATACTCCGCTTCAGACGAAGATGCGACGCTTACATTGAATGGCAAATCTGAAAACATCACATCAACAACATTTGAAGACAAAGTTTTCACATTCAGCGGCGATGCAACAGTAAAAACTCTTGCGTTTTCCACAAACGCGCCGTCTTCCTCCTCTTCGTCAAACCGCATATACATTCAATCAATCACCGTCAACTACACAACAGGTCCTGTCGTCCTCGGTGGACTTACCGCAACATACGATGATAATCCCATCGACAACGATGGCATTGCGACCATTTTCCAAGGCACCGCTGTCAAGCTCCACGCAGACAATGCCTATTCATTTGAAATCACTGTAAACAATGAGACACCCATCCATTTAGACGCATCTAATGATTCGGCCGACTGGATTCCTGGCATCTGCGATAATGCATCAGTCAGCGTCATCGCCAAACGGGAAGCAGATGGTGAGGAGGTTCAGACATCAGACACACTGACTTTCAACCTCACCGTAAAAAAAGCAGAATACTTAATTGCAGACTGGATTGTAACCGGCATTGACGCGACAAATGGAGGCTCTGTTCTTAACAAACCTTTGATTTGCACAGAGACCAGCTCAAAAGGAACATGGCAAGCATATCACGCAACTGCTTATTCTTCAACTTCTGGCAATGCAGCTCAATTGGGGTCATCCACCGCCGCTAATACCTTTAACGGCGGAACACTGACATTATCTGATTCTGATATTCCTGACAATGCCAATATCCTCTCCATATCATTGACAGGCTATAACAACAGCACCACACCTGCCGTATGGAGCATAAAAGTAGGAGAAAAGACATCCGACAACACCATTACATTCAGCAACACTGTCGATACGCATTCAGCCTCCGTCGGCCTCTCTGGAAACAAGATAGTCCTCACTTGCAAGGCTGTCACTGACAATGGGAATATCAAACAGACCTACATCAGCGGCATATCTATCAAATATGAAATCCCTGAGGAGGAAGACCAGCCCGGAGAGGTGACCGTTGATTACATTCCCCAATATTGCCTGGAAGCCAACGATGACAAGACCGAACTGACTGTGATGGACGGCACAGAGCTGACTTTCACCTCCCTGGGAGCCGAGCCATGCGGATAACCACAGAAGATGAGGGCGTTGAATTGCCAGAGGCCACCAATGGCGACAAGATTTCCTGGACAGTCCCGGCTGAGACCATCGCCACCATAAATGTGACCGCATCCAGCGAATCCGGGGAAAAGACCACGGAATGCGTCTATACTATCGCTTCGGAAGAGATTGAGCCTGCGACACCTGAATACATCTTTGAGACAGACTCAAAAACGGTTTTGATAACCACGTATGCGGGAGCATTGATGATTATGGCCGCACCCTATACCCAGACACCGGAGGCAAACGCAACAATTATGGCAATCGAACCGCAGGGATGGGCATTCACCACAGGCGAAGACCCCAAGTCACATGAATTTTCTTATGACGGTATGGAGTCAACAATGAATGTCAGCGTGAAATCCGCTACTCCCACCAAAGAATCAAACGCGGTATCATTCTATGTCAGCAATGACGGCCTGGTTTCCGGCATCAAGAATGTGGCCGCAGACAACGATTCCGCAGAAGCAGTCCACTACAACCTCCAGGGTCAGCGCGTCGAGGCTGACCGCCCTGGCATCTACATCCGCGTATTGGGCGGCAAAGCTGAGAAGTTTATCCTCCGCTGATTGCCCTGAACAATCAAAAAAACGTAGTCTTAACTTATTTTAACAATTGGGGGGGGTAAATCGGATTGGTTTAGCTACCTTTGCCAATCCTCTCCCACATCTCAAAAATATTTACAGCCGTGAGGCTGCAAGCCCAAAAAAGTTTAGTATAATTGAAAAGTAGGGAGGCCCCCATATGGCGGCCTCCCTTTGTTTTGTCATCCTGCCTGATGGCTGCCGTCACGCTCTGCATTCGCGGTTAGGGGGGTCAGCGGATTTTTCCGGTGGGCGGGAGAGAGTATCAAGAGTATAGTGTTA
>ERZ778495.1722-NODE-1722-length-13914-cov-8.148928_pt1 | contig 13914 bp, 12 predicted proteins | sample MGYA00433100_ERZ778495 | MGnify/ENA primary metagenome ERZ778495 (study PRJEB29527, sample SAMN07138962) | mouse gut metagenome | material: feces | host: mouse | place: China:Nanjing | collected 2016-01-25 ...
CTTTTTGAAACATCAATGTACCTGCATCAAGACGGGATAAAACAAGCAGGGATTCTTCTAAATGAATCAGTCTGTTCAACTGTTTCTTTATCTGTTCCACCCTGTCTTTTTCATATTCTTTTTTCATCGGCATTTCAGATAATGTCTGCAGTGATAAAGAAATGGCGGTAATAGGAGTTTTTATCTGATGTGCAATATTGGATAGATTCTCGGCAAAATCATTTTTGGCCTGTACCGCCGCATCCTTTGTCTGATAAAGAAATGTCACAGTCTTATATATTTCATCTTCCAGTTTGGAAAAAAGATCTTCTCCTGAACCAGAGAGGACAACCGCTTTTCCCATATTAACCTGCTCCAGATAATCTGACAGCTCTTCTATTCGTTTCGCTTCTGTTTTGTTACGGAATGCATAAGTCATAGCAAAGAGAACAATACCTGCCAGGAACCCTATTGTTGCGAACATAATATCATATGTAACGGAAAAATCAGAAAAATCAGATATGTCATATCCTAAAACGGACAATACATCCCCCATTGCCACACCATCGGCATTTCCACCCGTATATTCTTTCAATGCAGCAGAAACGATATGCTTCATTTCCGGCTCTTGTTCCAGCACTTCGCCGCAGATCACATTTACCAAATCAAATTGAAGCCTGCTGTAACGGCAGGAAATCAGCATTGCCGTAACAGCAGAAGAAATCAGGCTAAAGGCTGCCACAAATCCAAAGAGAATCACTAAATTTTTTCGCCCGCTCATATGGTATCCTCCATGCGGTATCCCACACTTCTGATTGTTTTTAAACAGGACGGTTGGTGCAGTTTGTCCCGGAGCCGTTTCATAGTCACTGTCAATGTATGATCATTCACGTAGTTTCCATTGACATCCCATACCTGTTCTAAGATTTTTTCTCTGGTAACAGTCTTTCCTTTATTCTGCAGGAGGTACAAAAGCAGCGCATACTCTGATACGCTTAAATCGATTTCTTCCGTGCCACAAGTAACTGTCCTGCGGTTTAAATCTATCCTGATCCCATCACAGGACAGGTACTGCACCGCCACATTGCCCGTTCTCCGAAGTACCGCCTGAATCCTTGAATACAATACGCTTAATTCAAAAGGCTTTACTACATAATCATCCGCACCATTTTGAAAACCTGAAACAATATCCTGGGAATCATCCCGGACCGTAAGGAAAATAATCGGCAGTTCCTTCCATCTGCCACGTATCCATTGACAAAGACTATCCCCACGGCCATCCGGCATATTCCAATCCAACAAAATAACCGTTGGCACATGAATTTCCAAAGCTCGTCTGACCTCTGAAATTGTATGATATATTACTACCTTAAAGTTTTTCTGTTCCAAATATTTTTTTACAACATCTGCAATATGAGCGTCATCCTCAGCATAAAATAATTCGACCATTTTCAATAAACCACCTATTTTTTTGTTTTTATTATACCAGAAAAATGTTACAACTTCGTTACTCACTCCCCATACAATAAAAGTTCTTTTACTGCATCAAGGAATCCTGTTCCATACCGTATACTTTTATATTCCGGAAAACGAATCCAGTTTGTCAAGCTTCCAATATACCTGTGCAGCCTTTCTCCAACATCGGAGTGCCTTTAGCCAGTAAATACAGCTTTGTATTCAGCCATTCCTCCCACAAGCCTTCAAAGAATGCTGTGCTGTCCGTAAAAGTTATTGCATCCTTAAAACCATGCGGCAACTTCCGGGTGAGATTGCAAACCTGACGACGCGGCAATCCATTTCCTTAAATCCATCGACACTGTGCCCGAGTATGCCTCACAGTTTTTGGTCATTGCTGTTGTTTCCCATTTTGCCTGACTTATAATTACTCTGGTTGCCTGTCACAGAATTAACCGATATAATGATATGAGAACAGAGAAAGGAAAAGGTTCCAGGACACTAATCTTTCCAGATAACCGTGTCCTGAAACCATCATTAAAAACATGGTTATTATATCAAAATATAAAGTGAAATACAAGAGGGTGAAGATATTTTTAATTAACAGTAAAGAAGAATGCATCTGTCCCTGCTGTAGAAGCCCCCTTAAATACAGGGACAGCAGGAAACATATGCACAGGATTGCGGGAGGCGGATAAGCATTATTCCCTTTGCGGCTACCGTCATAATCGTTAAATCCCGTGTACAAGATTGGTGAATTTTCTAAAATTACAGGGCTGACAGTTAAAGCGTTATGATACTATGATGAACAAGAAATTTTAGTACCTTCCACAAGGTGCGAAAATAGTTATCGTATTTATAATGAACAGGATTTTGAAAAGGCAAGAATGATAAAATTATTGCGTTCTTTTGATTTTTCTATATCAGAAATAAAAGATGTGTTGAGCGTTTGTAAAAGTATTGATGATTTATACTATGTGTTGCGTGAAAAGCAGGAAATGATTAAACAATATATTTTAGGTGAGAAGAAACGAATGAAGAATTAGAAAAGTATCTTTCTAACATCATCAAGAGAAATATATATACATGGTTCAGGAATGTTGTTTATAATAAATAATTCATATAGTGTTCATTTGCTATACTTGTATTCTTTGAGAAAGCGAAATATAATATAGAATATTATATTGAAGGTGCATTATGGATTATATGAGCTTAAACAGGCAGGCGAAAAATGGGAACAGTTTGGAGGATACCAAAGGACGCTGAAAAACCCGTAGACGGAAGATTAAAAGAAAAGCGGGGGAATTTGAAATGAAACATATTTTGATTATTGATGATGATATTCATATCGGGAATATCATTAAAGAAGCACTTATCAAAGAGGACTATCAAGTATCACGGGCTTATTCGGGAACAGAAGCATTATATGTGCTGTCTGCGTCAAAACCCGACCTTATTCTGCTTGATTTAATGCTTCCCGGTCTTTCCGGTGAAGAAGTGTTGCCACAAATAAAGGACATACCTGTTATCGTTGTCAGTGCAAAGATTGATGTAGATGATAAGGTTGAACTTTTACTTGGCGGTGCAGCAGACTATATTACGAAACCTTTTGAAATGAAAGAATTGCTTGCAAGAATTACCGTTGCACTCCGAAGTGGCGTAACTTCGGTTAATTCCAAGGAATGTCCTTCTTCCTTTTTATCTTTTGATAATCTGCGGCTGGACATAATGACGCATGAAGTCTTTACAGGACAGCAAGGAGTGAATTTAACGAGGACGGAATATGCCATCTTAAAAATTCTCATGCAGAACCCGTCACAAGTAATCGCGAAGTCTTTATTGCTTGAACGCATTAGCGAGGACACTCCCGATTGCACAGACAGTTCATTAAAAACGCATATCAGCCACTTGCGAAAAAAGTTACGGGATATTGGGGGAAAAGAATATATCGACGCAGTATGGGGTATTGGATTTAGATTGAAGTCGTAATAAATCTCAACGAAATCTCAACTATTTTCTTAACTGTTTTCTCAACCATTTCTTGCTATAATGCCAACATCTAGCACAAAATACCTGTGCAGAAAAGGAGGCTAAATTTATGGATTATGTCCTAACTACAAATGCCCTGTCTAAAAAGTATGGAGCATTCAAAGCGTTGAGCGCTGTTACCATGCACATTCCCCAAGGGGCTATCTATGGTTTTGTTGGAAAAAACGGTGCCGGCAAAACAACGCTGATTCGCTTAATCTGCGGACTGCAGACCGCTACTTCCGGCGAATACACGCTGTATGGGAGGAAAAACACGGATAAGGAAATTAACAAATCACGCAAGAGAATGGGAGCTGTTGTAGAAACGCCGTCTATTTATCTTGATATGACAGCGGAAGAAAATCTAAAAACGCAATATCGTATTCTCGGACTGCCCTCTTTTGACGGTCTGACAGAGTTGTTAAAGCTGGTTGGCCTTGAAAACACCGGGAAAAAGAAAGCGAATAATTTTTCTCTTGGTATGCGGCAACGGTTAGGGATTGCAGTTGCGCTTTGCGGTGATCCCGACTTTCTTGTGTTAGACGAGCCAGTAAATGGTCTTGATCCGCAAGGTATTATTGAAATGCGGGAACTAATTTTGAAACTTAACCGTGAACATCAGATAACGGTACTGATTTCCAGCCACATTCTCGATGAATTGGCAAAATTGGCAACACACTACGGCTTTATTGACAATGGAACGATTGTAAAAGAAGTAAGTGCAGCAGACTTGGAATCTACTTGCAGAAAATGTGTATTTATGGAAGTGAGCAGCACAAAAGCACTTGCCTGTGTACTTGACCGAATGGAAATCGAGTATAAGATTTTGTCTGATACGACTGCCAATGTGTTTACAAAAGTGAAAGCATCCCTGTTGGTTTCTGAACTGGGAAAAGAAAATTGTGATGTGATTTCCATACAGGAACGCACCGAAAGTTTGGAAAGCTTTTATATCAGTCTTGTTGGAGGTGAAAAACATGATGAAACTTTTAAAGGCTAATTTAGCAAGGCTTTGGAAAAATAAAGTGTTTTGGATGGCTTTTTTGGTGTTGAATGTTTTTTGCATTATACAAAAAATCGCTATTATCCAAGATACGGTAGAAGTACACTATTTAGAGGAAGCATTTTGGATACAGGCATATGTGATTGGTATTATTCTTTCCGTTTTTATCAGTCTTTTTGTAGGTGCTGAATATGAGTATGGCACAATCAGAAATAAAATTATTTCAGGTTATGACCGTTCAGACATTTATCTTGCAAATATATTTACTTGTATTATTGCGGGATGGATTATGTGCATGGGGTGTCTGATTTCTTCGCTTTTGGTTGGCGTTCCATTTTTGGGATTTTTCCACGCTGAACTTTCAGAGATTCTTATACAAGGGATTTGCGTGTTTGCCTTGAGTGCGGCTTATACGGCAATTTACTGTTTTTTTGTCATGGTAATCCCGAACCGTACCGTTGTAGCTGTTGTCTGTATTTTACTTTCATTTGCGCAATTATTTTTCGGTATTGTTGTAGGAAACCGGCTGGACGAAACAGAATATTATTATATTCCGGATGCGTCCTTGGGGATAGGTGAAATTGATGATGGGAGCAATTCTAAATGGATTCGTAATCCCGATTATTTAGAGGGGACAGAGCGGCGAATTTATGAAATTGCTTTTGAAGTAATTCCGGGAGGACAGTCCTTGCAGCTTAGTGGAATGTATTTTATTGAACACACCAGCTATATGGAGATGTTCTCGGCTTCAGCGGCGTGGATAATTTTATCATGCGGCTGTGGATTGATATTATTTCGCAGGAAAGATTTGAGATAGAGGGAGGTATGTTTATGCTTTTGCCGTGGGTTTTGTGTAGTATTCTGTATGCCATTGTTCTGATTCTCTGCGTGAAAATTCATACATTGAAGGTGAGCATGGAAGAAATACGGGTACAGCTTGCGGACTGGCTGAAAACAGATACGAATACCCTTATTTCTATATCTTCCAGCGACAGGCAGATACGATTACTAACATCTGACTTAAACAGGCAGCTTAGGCAGCTTCGCAGACAGCGCAGGCAATACCTTGACGGAGACAGGGAGTTGAAAGATGCCGTAATGAATATTTCACACGATTTGCGGACGCCTTTAACTGCAATTTGTGGATATTTGGATTTACTTCGGGATGAAGAAAAGTCCGAAAAAGTCACGCATTATGTCATGGCTATTCAAAACCGTGCAGAGGTATTAAAACAATTAACGGAAGAACTGTTCCGTTATTCGATTATCATGTCGGCGCAGGAGCCTATGCGGTTAGAGCCTTTATGTGTGAATGATATATTAGAACAAAGCGTTGTATCATTTTATGCTACATTGACGAAACGTGGTATTACTCCGCAAATAGATATTACTGAAAAAAAGATTATGCGTACTTTGAACAGAACAGCTTTCCTACGTGTACTTGGCAACATTCTAAATAATGCGGTGAAATACAGCGACGGTGATTTGCATGTTTTGTTGTCTGAAACAGGGGAAATCATTTTCTCAAATACAGCGAAAAATCTAAATGATGTACAGGTTGGAAAACTGTTTAACCGTTTCTTTTCTGTAGAAACAGCAAGGAACTCAACGGGGTTGGGGTTAGCTATCGCAAAAACATTGGTTGAACAAATGCAGGGAACGATTACAGCACAATATTACGACAATGTATTAAGTGTTTGTTTAAATTTTCCGCAAACAAATCTTTGAATCCGTGTGGAGCATGGAAAGCGAAAGCTGCCAGTCAAGCGTTACAAGTGTGATATGCAATCTGCGGAAAAAGATAGCGCCGGACAGCGAAAACCCCACCTGCATAAAGACTGTTTTGGGCATAGGCTAGAAGTTTGCTTCCGGCAGTGCAAGGTCTGCAGCAAATGTTTTCTGGCAAAGAGCCAGCCCGAAAGAATTTACGGGCTGGCTGTATCAGCAGAGTAATGTAATTGTGGAACTGACAGAATACTAAATTTTTTTCTCATTGTGAGGTTTCTGTGACATTTGGATGATACTATAAAAAGAAAAAGGATGTGATACTATGCGAATACTGGTTGTTGAAGATGACCGCCTTTTGAATCATACATTAAGCTACAATCTGTCTGCTGTCGGATATATCGTGGATGGGGCGCTGTCAAAGGCAGCTGCCCTGCAATTTCTTAAAAAGCAGGATTATGATTTAATTGTTTTAGATGTGAATCTGCCGGATGGTAATGGCTTTGATCTATGCCGTGAAATGAAAGAACGCCGCCCGGACACCGCTGTTATTTTCCTGACTGCAAACGATATGGAGAGCGATATGCTGAAGGGGTTTGAATTGGGTGCGGATGATTATGTGACAAAACCATTTCCAATGAGTGTTTTCCAGAGAAAAGTTGCTGCGTTGTTAAAACGTATTGCCACACAATCCGGCGGCGATTTTTTTGATGATGGGAACTTATATGTTAATTTTTCCGAACTTACATCTACTCTTGCCGGACAAACAATCACTTTCACACCGTTGGAATATCGTTTGCTGAAAATTCTGACAAAAAATCCTCAAATTGTCCTGACCCGGCAAGTGTTACTTGAAAAGCTGTGGGATATAGATGAAAATTATGTAGACGAACACGCTCTAACCACAGCTATCAGCCGGATTCGCGGCAAAATTGAAGCTGACAGACATACCTACATCAAAACAGTGTATGGCATGGGGTATATGTGGATTGGGGGAACGCAGAAATGACTTCAAGAAAACTTTCCCTCAACAAAGCCTGTTTCATACTGGCGGCTATTATTTTGCTTATTTCTGTGATTATGCTTTCGGTGCTGTATGTACTGACCGAAAAAATATCTGTGATATGCTGCGGAAGCGTTTTTATATTCCTTATGGTACTTTGTATTGCTGCATTTGTAGCAGTAATCAGGCGAAAGCTGACTTTATTTTCTGATATGCTTTGCGATACTTTGGACGATATGATGAACGGAGAACAACAGCCACCACAAATAACAGAAGAAGAAAGTTTGTTTTATAAAATCACTCACAGACTGATGCGGTTCTATGAGGTCATGCAGGAAAGTAAAAATAGTGTTGCCGGTGAACGAGCTGATTTGCAGGAATTGATTTCGGATATTTCCCATCAGGTAAAGACGCCGATAGCAAACTTAAAAATGGTAAATTCAACCTTATTAGAACAGAATATGTCAAAGGATAAGCAGCGGGAATTTTTGCTTGCCAGCGACACGCAGCTTGATAAATTGGACTTTCTCATGCAGGCTATGATTAAAACCTCCCGTCTGGAAACAGGCGTGATTTCTCTGGAGAAAAAAGAGCAGCCGATTTATGACACTCTTGCCATTGCCTTAGGGGGTATTTTGTTGAACGCTGAAAAAAAGCAAATCGGCGTTCAGGTGGATTGCCCGGAATATCTGACAGTTTCCCACGACCGTAAGTGGACGGGCGAAGCTCTGTTCAATATCTTGGACAACGCTGTGAAATATACGCCGGACAGGGGCAAGATTCATGTGCGGGTAGAAACTATGGAAATGTACTTAAAGATAGATATTTCTGATACTGGTATTGGCATTCCAGAACAGCATCAGGGAACCATTTTCAAACGATTTTATCGAGAAAATACAGTACATGATACAGACGGCATTGGAATAGGCTTATATCTTGCCCGTGAAATTGTTACCATGCAAGGCGGCTATATCAAGGTTAAGTCAGAAGTTGGATGTGGAGCTACATTCTCGGTTTTTCTCCGAAGTGAAAACAACGGGTGACAGGCTCCACCATCCATCCTTATGTTAAATAATATTTGAAATGTCACAGGATTGTGACATTTTAGGGCAAATTATTGTGTCTGCCGTGACATTTCTGTGAGGATTATCTTTTATGATAAAGCCATCAAAAGAAAGGATGGTATTCATTATGAGCATTTTACAAACAACTGATTTGAAGAAATATTACGGTGCAGCGCCGTATATCACAAAGGCATTAGACGGTGTGACGCTTTCTGTCGAACAGGGCGAATTTGTTGCCATTGTCGGTACTTCCGGCAGCGGAAAATCTACCTTGCTGAACATGATCGGCGGCTTAGATGTCCCTACTACGGGCAAAGTTATTGTGGATGGAAAAGAACTGTCCATGCTGAATGATGAACAGCTCACCATCTTCCGCAGACGGAAAATCGGCTTTATTTTTCAGAATTATAACCTTGTGCCAGTGTTGAATGTCTATGAAAATATTGTTCTGCCAGTGGAATTGGACGGAGACAATGTGGATAAGAAATTTATGGATAAAGTTGTTCGGATGCTGGGCTTGGACGATAAGCAAAGCAGTATGCCGGGCAACCTTTCCGGCGGTCAGCAGCAGCGTGTAGCAATCGCCCGTGCCCTTGTTTCAAAACCGGCTATTGTTCTGGCTGATGAACCGACAGGCAATTTGGATAGCCGGACGAGTAACGATGTTTTGGGACTTCTGAAAGCTACCAGCCAGCAATTCCACCAGACCCTTGTAATGATTACCCACAATAACGAGATTGCCCAGCTTGCAGACCGCATTATCCGCATTGAAGATGGAAAAATTTATGAATAAGGGGGCATAGACGATGAATGATATTTTATTTGGAAATAACAATACAGCCATTATCAAAAAGCTGTCCTCTCGAAATTTTAAGGCGAATATAAAGCAGAATAAAATTATGATATTTTCTATTTTGCTTGTTACAGCCATGATTTTTTCTGTGTGCAGTGTTGGATTGAGCTTTGTAGAAAATCTTAATTCTATGAATCTGCACTTGAAAGGAACTACCGCCAATGGATTGCTGACGGATTCCTCGGATAATCAGATTGGCGCTTTGAAACAATTAGATTATATATCTTCGGTTGGAGAACAGATTTATGCAGGAGCAATCGAAACGGAACACAAAGAGCAAATTGCTTTGACCTATTATGACAACACAGAATGGGAAAGCCATATTAGAAACACGGTAGATAACGTACATGGGTCTTTGCCACAGGCAGAAAATGAAATCATGCTGTCAGAAGATGCCCTTGCATTACTTTATATTTCTGACCCTGAAATTGGAATGGAAATAGAAGTGAGCATGAATCAAATGTCAAAAAAGGTCTTTACACTTTGCGGCTGGTACAAAGATTATGTATCCGTTTCTCGTCCCGGTGGTGGAATCAGCGGCAATGTTGCAGCCGCAGCTCTAAAAGGGTATCAGGCAGATGCCAATGCGATTGTTGCCAAAAGTTATGCTGAAAATCATTTTATTGCAAGTTTAATTTCTTTCAATGTGACAAATGATGTAGAAGATGTTGTAACGAGGCTGCAAACAGATTTATCCTTACCAACAACACACGCCATTATTCTTGTAGATACTCAAAGTGAAGCGGGCATGGAAAGCTCCTATGCCGTAATGGGTGTAGTGATTGTGGGAATATTCATAATGTTATGCGGCTATTTGCTGATTTACAATATCGCATATATATCTGTAACAAAAGACATTCATTTTTATGGAGTTCTCAAAACATTGGGAACTACCTATTCACAAATAAGACAGTTAGTACGAAAACAGATTTTACTATTTTCGGGAATCGCCATCCCTCTGGGAATTTTATTGGGAAGTGTCCTTTCTTTTGCTGTTGTGCCAATTTGCCTTAAAGCACTTTTATCCTCCGGCGGTCTGGCAGAAACGATGATTTATAACGCATCATTTCATCCGCTTATCTATATAGTTGCTGTTTTGTTTTCTTTCGTCACTGTTTATATTAGTTGCCGAAAACCTGCAAAAGAAGCCGGAAAAGTTTCTCCTATTGAAGCAGTCCGGTATATAGGGGTCAACAGTTCTGTCAGAAAACAATATCAGGGGAAACGGGGAACCAAATTATCTGCAATGGCGTTTCGGAATGTTTTTCAAAATAAGAAAAGGGCTGTTTTAGTGTTCCTTTCCCTTTCTGTAGGACTGACGATTTTTGTTATGGTATTTACCACATTTTCACATCCTGACTGGAGCTTAAAGGCTAAGATAGATATGCCCTTTGATTTCACGGTGAACGATAAGACGATATCAGGCATGGGCGAATCTGCTCAAAACCAGTTGGATGATGACTTCTTGCGAAAATTATCTTCCATGAAAGGGATTGAAGAACAAGAGATTGTTTATGGCAGCATCTGCAAAATTGATACAGCGGAATCTGTTTGGACACAATATATTCAAGACCTTGCTGATATAAATTCGTCTGGATGGGATAAAATAGCGCAAAATGCTTTGGTTGAAATTGATGGTATTTCTTCTTCGCTGCTTACAAAAATCGCTTTGGAAGTCGGAAGTTTTGATGAAAAAGCAATTTCTGATTTTGCCAGTGGGAATACGGTTTATTTAGCGCCAACGAGTTTAGGCAATATACAAAAAGACAAGATTGGAAGTGAAATATCTATAACCGATTCTTTTACCGGACAAACGGCTTCCTATGTTGTTGCGGGCGTCTTTAATGAAAATGTAACAACAGAACACATTAAAAACAATCAAATCAACTATAGAACGGTGGACGGTGTTTATACGGATGACCTCTCTTCGAATTTTGCTAATTATTCTGTTGGGAAGATTTACATGAGTGAAGCAGGCATTGGAAAAATGAACCATCATCCCTTTATAGGTCAAATTCTCTTAAATGTAGAACCGTCTATGGATAGTAATATCCATCAGCAGCTTAAAACAGCTTTGAAGGACAAAACAGGGGTTGCGTTGTTGTCACAAAGTGAATCCACACAGCTTTATAAAGAATCCTTGGGGTCTATCCTGCTGATAGGTACAGTTTTTTCGTTTTTATTGTTGTTTATCGGAATCATAAATTTTGTAAACACCATGACAACAACAATTTACGCACGAAAACATGAACTTACAATTTTAGAAAGTATCGGAATGACAAAAAAACAAATTCTTGCTATGCTCTCGTTAGAGGGATGCCTATATGCGGTGTTTTCCATACTTCTGCTGTTGTTTATAGGGTTGCCCGCAACATACTTAGTCCTTCAGCTTCTTAGCGGACAATTTTATTATTTGGTATTCAAGGTTCCGACTGTAATGCTTGCTCTAATTTTTGCATTGGTTATTATGATTTGTTATGTTGTTCCGAGATTAACATACAAGCAGATTGCAAAGAATAGTATTTCAACCAGATTGCGAATTGCCCAATAAAGGGGATTCTCTCTCAAAAATGCCGGATGCAAGTGGTTATACGCCCGCTGCATCCGATGTTTCATGTTATAGAGAAGTATTTATAAGCGTGGTGTTATTATTTCTGGTGTAGTATCTTTAACTTTGGGAAACTTCTGTTTCCCATTTTGAAACCGACCTAGTACTAATCTTAAGCTTTTCTGCCAGTTGTAAGGAACGGTTAATAAATTACTCATGACAATTTATCATGTTTGACAAAAAGACAAAATAAATGAGTGGGATTCCGCCGTAACCAGCATTCGTAGAAAAATCCAAACTTTTGAATTTTTCCACAATACAATTTTAGGTACTTGTCATTGCCCAAATCTCCACATATAATTGTAATGTGGCTGTAATCCCGGCATATGGATGTGTAATTTAATAAACGGAGGAACGTCAATAATGAACAGGATTTTGATTATAGATGATGACAAGGAACTTTGTGTACTAATCAAGCAGAGTGTTTTACAGGAAAGCATAGAAGCCGACTGCTGTTATACCGGAAAATCCGGTCTATTGCAGCTGAAGGAAAAAGAATACCAGCTTGTCATATTGGATGTTATGATGCCCGGCTTTGACGGCTTTGAAACTTTGGAGCAGATCAGAAAAGAAAGCAGCCTGCCAATCCTGATGTTTACCTCAAAAAATGACAGTGCTTCAAAAGTGCGTGGTTTACGGGCGGGGGCTGATGACTATCTGACAAAACCTTTTGACATGGACGAGCTGATTGCCCGTATTCTATCATTGATTAGACGCTATACTCGCTTTAACCCAAAAGACGGACAGTTACAGACATTTGATTTTGACGGGCTGGTTATTGATTTTAATAACCGTTCTATCCATGCGGTAAATGGTGATTATGAACTGCCGCCGAAAGAATTTGATTTACTATTGCTTCTTGCAAAAAATCAGGGAAAGATACTGACAAAGCAGCAAATTTATGAAAATGTATGGGGAGAAGAGTATGTCTATGATGACAGCAATATTATGGCAATTATCAGCCGTCTGCGGAAAAAGATAGAAGAGAATCCGGGCAATCCACGGTATATACAGACAGTGAAAGGGATTGGCTATCGTTTCAATAGGGAGGTGTGAATATTGTATACAGAAGCAGTTACAATGATTGCGCTGAGTGTTGCGTTTGCTTCGGTTTGCGGGGCTGTTTTTATAGTCCGGCGTGTGAAAAAGCAGCTATTAGAAATGTCTGACGCTTTGGAAGATGTAAAAAATGGAAATGGAAACAGGCGTATCTTATCGGAAACACATGAACTTGTGGCTCCACTTGCTTATGCAATCAACGATATTATCCTGTCCTACGAGAACAGGCTTTCTGCCTATCGTCAAACAGAAGAAACCAACAGGCAGCTTATGACGAGCCTTTCCCATGATGTAAGGACACCGCTTACCACACTGATAGGATATTTGGACGCGGCACATAAAGGGATTGTTGATGGAAAAGAACGTGACGATTATATAGAAACAGCCCGCCGGAAAGCCCACGATTTAAAAGAATATATAGATGTGCTTTTTGACTGGTTCAAGCTGGGTTCAAATGAATTTTCGATGAATATATCTATTGTTGATTTAACGGAACTGACACGGAACATACTGATTGACTGGATACCCATATTTGAAGATACACAGATAGATTTCACAGTGGACATTCCAGAGCAGCCGTTCCGGGTGCAGATTGACCCGGACGGATATATGCGGATATTAAACAATCTGATACAGAATGTGATTTCCCATAGCCATGCGGATAAAATAGAAATATCTTTATCAGGGCAGGGAGGGAATATAAAAATCCTTTTGTTTGATAACGGTATAGGGATTGATAAGGAGGATTTAAAGCATATTTTTGAGCGGCTTTATAAATGCGATAAAGGGCGGTCTGAAAAAGGCAGCGGACTTGGTCTGTCTATCGTACATCAGCTTGTAGCCAAATTGAATGGAACAATAACAGTGGAAAGCACACCGGGAGAGGGAACCGTTTTTATACTGTTTTTTCCACTGGCAGAATGAATCAGCGCTGTTTTTTATGGTGGCAATAGAATCTCCGTCCTGCGGGGATTTTATTTTTTCAGAGATTTGCTTCTTTAAATGCAAGGTTAATGCAAGGTTCGTGCAAGGTTAATGCAAGGTTGGCGTGATAGAATAGCAGACATGAAAAGGAGGTTTCGTAATGAGCAAATATGTAATTGAAACAAAAAATCTTACAAAACAATATGGAACACA
>ERZ778495.1725-NODE-1725-length-13901-cov-4.769970_pt1 | contig 13901 bp, 11 predicted proteins | sample MGYA00433100_ERZ778495 | MGnify/ENA primary metagenome ERZ778495 (study PRJEB29527, sample SAMN07138962) | mouse gut metagenome | material: feces | host: mouse | place: China:Nanjing | collected 2016-01-25 ...
ATAAAAGAAAGCAATGGACAACTACAAAATTTGTGTAATCGGTTTAGGCTACGTTGGATTGCCTTTGGCACGCTTGTTTTCAACAAAATATCCGACGATCGGATTTGATTTGAACAAGAGCAGGGTTGACGCGCTCATGCAGGGTCATGACGCTACTCTCGAGGTGAGCGACGAATTACTGAAAGAAGCCATTGAGAAAAACGGGTTCAAATGCACTTCCAATCTTGACGAAATCAAGGACTGCAATATTTATATCGTAGCGGTTCCGACTCCCGTAAATGATGATAATACTCCTGACCTCAAGCCTCTGTGGGGCGCGAGTGAAACAGTCGGGCATGTGATTTCCAGAGGTGACATTGTAATCTATGAATCAACAGTATATCCTGGCGTAACTGAGGAGGAATGCCTTCCGGTTGTTGAAAAAGTCAGTGGGCTTAAATATAACGTGGACTTCTTTGCCGGATACTCACCAGAGCGCATCAACCCCGGTGACAAACTGCATACTGTAGAAAAAATCAAGAAAGTCACAAGCGGATCGACCCCGGAAGTGGCAGATATTGTTGACAACCTGTATAACAGCGTACTTGTCAACGGCACGCACAAGGCTCCTACAATCCGTGTTGCGGAAGCGAGCAAAATCATTGAAAACTCGCAGCGTGATGTCAACATCGCGTTCATGAACGAACTCGCAAAGATATTCAATGCGATGGGCATAGACACACATGATGTAATCGAGGCTGCAGCTTCAAAATGGAATTTCATAAAACTTAGTCCAGGTCTTGTGGGTGGCCACTGTATATCGGTTGACCCCTATTATCTGATACAGAAAGCTCAGGTATATGGCGTATTGCCCCGCATAATGCACTCTGCGCGCCGACTCAACGACGGCATGGGAGCTTACGTTGCAAATCAGGTAATCAAGTGTATGAACCTCAAAGGCGCAAAGGTAAAGGATGCCAAGATACTGATTCTCGGTATAACATTTAAGGAAAACTGCCCCGATGTGCGCAACACTAAAGTTGTCGACATATACCATACTCTTGAGGAATACACCGGCAATATCACCGTCTACGATCCCTGGGCTGACGCCTCCAAAGTGGAGAGAGAATATGGCATCGACATTGTCACTTCAATTCCGGAAGGAGAGAAATATGACGCAGTAATTCTTGCCGTATCTCATAAGGAATTCGCGGATGTCGATTACAAGAATCTTATAACTGCTGACGGGGTAATATATGATGTGAAAGGCATTCTGCCACGCGATATCATTGACGCTCGACTCTAAGATTTCCAGACATGAAAATTTTGCAGATTCTTCCGGGATTTACAACCGGGGGGCCTTCGGTCTCAACTTCAGCTTTAGCGTTGCACATGCAGCGTTTAGGTCATGAGGTGCAGTTTCACACTGCCGAGGGTGATTTCTCTGAGTATCCCGATATCGACTTTCACCCATATCATTTCTACAATCTCCCGATTCTCCGACAGTTGGCGGTATCTCGTCAACTATATAATAATCTTAAGAAAGAGAGCAAGGATGCTCAGATCATACAGACAAACTCCCTCTGGCAATTCGCCAATTTCGTTCACGAGTATGCCAGAAGAGGCAGCGAGGCGAAGTCTGTGATTGTTCCAAGAGGCACCTTTTCTAAATATGCACTATCATTATCGTCAAAGAAGAAAAGATTAATTCTTGCCTTAGGCCAACGGACAGCATTGGAGAAAGCCGATATGTTCATCGCCACCTGTCAAAAGGAATACGAAGATATCAGAGCTTTCTGTCTTAAACAGCCTATAGCAATCATACCCAACGGGCTGGATTTACCTGATACAGGAACAGTATCTAAGAAAAAAACAATAACATTCTTAGGGCGTATTCATAAAGTAAAAGGCGTTGACATCCTGATCAAGGCATGGAGAAAGATTGAAGATGACGGTAGATTCAATGATTGGAATCTTGTAATTGCCGGTCCTACTTCATCAGAGTATGCCAAAGATATCCAACGACAAGCTGAAAATCTTAAAACGGTGGAATTTACGGGGGAGATAAAAGGGGATGCAAAAAATAAACTTCTTGCAAAATCTGCCATATACGTTCTACCAACTCATACTGAGAATTTCGGGATATCTATCGGAGAAGCTTTGGCTTGCGGCACGCCTGTCATTACTACTACCGGTGCTCCGTGGAGCGGACTGGTTGACAATGACTGCGGGTTGTGGATTGACCTGTCGATTGACAATCTGACCAAAGCGCTTAAAGATATGATGTCGCGTCCTATGGAACGTCTTGTCAGCATGGGGGAGAATGGCCGTCAGTGGATTAAGCGTGATTTCTCATGGGAGGAGATCGCCAAAAAGACAATTCAATCCTATAAATGGCTCCTCGACCCAGACAAGGTTGAAAAGCCCGATTGGATCTACCTCGACTAACATTAAATTCCATGTACTTAAATATGAAATCGTTACCAATCCTAATGACTGCTTCGGTCAGTACACGTGGTATGGAAGGGGCATGTTTTAGCGACCATGAACGCTACAATATGTATCTCAACACACTAATCGCCTACCTATCGGACGGTTATGCCATTAGTGGGAGTAATTTAGTCTTTGTTGATAACTCGGGCTGGGATTTGAACTCCTTTTATACAGATTTGAAAGAGAATTTCAGCGAGGAAACGTTGAAATCGCGGGTAGAGTTTATTTCTCTTTCTCCTGATTTATTTGACATCTCGAAAGGGAAAGGCTACAACGAACTTCTGATGATTAATCTCGCTATTGACAAATCAGTATTTATAAATGAGGCCGGCGCGTTTTTCAAAGTGACAGGACGATACCCTATCCTTAATCTTTCCCGCTTTGTTTCTGCTGCCCATAAGGCTTTTGAGGATGGTTATAGCTTTTACTGCGATATAAAAAGCCACAATCTTTACCGAATGCTTGGGCTGAATTGGAACAGCCACACTTTTGAGGCCAGGTTGTGGGGTAGCAAAGTGGACTTTTATAAAAAGAATATCAGTGAGCAATACGTCAACTGTTATGACTATGACGGGCGCTTTGTTGAAAATGTCCTGTATAATGAACTAAGCCGACTCTCCAACGATTTCAAGCAAAGCAAAGAGGCCGGAATGATGATACGTTTCGACCGCGAGGCCCGGTTTGGCGGAATTGAAGGCAGCACTTCTTCTGCAGCTTCTTTCTCCAAGGATCAGCAGTCATTTAAAAGCAGAGTCAAGATTATGATTGGTAACTTTTTCAGAATATTCACTCCTTGGTTTAAGTTTTAACGATGGATATTTCGGTTGTCATATTGACTTGTAATGAGGCGCTGCATATAGAGCGGTGTATTGAGAGTGCGCGACGGGTGGCGGATAAGATTTTTGTGGTAGACAGCCATTCCACCGACGGCACACAAGAGCTTGCACGTAAGACCGGGGTCACTGTCGTAGAGCATGATTACGTCAATCAGGCACAACAGATGCAGTGGGCTATCGACAATCTTAATCTTACTACGGAGTGGGTTATGCGTATGGATGCTGATGAGTATCTTACTGACCGGCTTGTAGAAGAAATCAAATCACAACTTCCTATATTGCCTGCCGACGTGACGGGTGTGTATTTGCCGTTTGATGTCATTTTTCAGGGGAAGAATGTGAAACACGGTCGTTTGCACGCGCCTGAGATTTTGCGTATATGGCGTCGCGGGAAGGCTTATATGGAACAACGCTGGATGGATGAGCGCATGGTTCTCACCGAGGGAAAGGCAATTAGTTTTAAAGGCCGGTTTGTGGATCATAATCTGAATTCGTTGGCGTGGTGGACTGCGAAGCATAACAATTATTCGAACCGTGAGCTTGCGGTGGAGGCGATGCGGATGTATGGCATCGGATCGGATGATGAGGCTCTGAAGGGGCGCAATCAGAAAAAGGGTATGTATTACCGGCTGCCGGCGTTTTTCCGTGCGGGGGTTTATTTCTCTGTGAGATATTTTCTGCTGGGAGGTTTTATCGACGGTAAGGCGGGGCTAATATGGGCCACGCTGCAGGCTTACTGGTATCGCTTCCTGATTGATGCCAAATTGAGCGAGATGAAGCGCGAACTTGGCAAGAATCCCACTCCCGACCAAGTAATTGCCTATTTCAAGGAGAAATACAATATTATATTGAAGTAAATTAATTAGTTGGTTTATTAATATAAATGTCGTAAGTAAAAATATTCAGAAATAGAGGAATAAAAAAGACATGGCTCTTTCGTAATTAAAGAGAATCAAAACCCTGTCACATACGTAAAAATCAGAAAATATCACAACTGGTTACGCAGATGGATTTGTTTCCAACTATATAAATTTAACATAATAAACCGTACCCCAACATCTATAAAAAATATTATCGGGTTTGACCGAAATACAACATAAGGGATTCGATACTTTATACTTCGCTAGAATTTCATGAAAGATGAAAAGTTGACTTGGAATATCTTGTAACGGTATTGTCGACTTGCGTAAATTCGGTTTCAATTCAATTTCTCCATAGAATCAGTGAAGGTGACAAAGGGAATGCGTATGGAGTTTTGCCCATCTCTATCATTCGACTTGAGATATTCTTGTCTTGGGAATATTTAGATACTCAAACGAATTTTAGCAACATCGGGTCTCAGACCAAACAGTACTTTAAATGCGAACCTTGTCAATCATTTCTTTAAGCTTGTAACGGATATCGTTTAGCCGATATTTATATATTTAAGGAACTATTGTAAATTAAACATAACATGAAGTTATCCATCATAATTCCGGCATACAATGCTGCAAAATATGTTGAAAGATGTGTAGAAAGCATCTTGTCCCAGGATTTCAACGATTTGGAAATATTAATCGTTGACGACGGATCATCTGACAACACATTGGATGTATGCACACAACTAGCCATGAGGGGGGGGTGGATAGATACTTAGTTATCAGAGTGTTGCACAAGCAAAATGGTGGCGTCAGTTCCGCTCGTAATTATGGTATTTCTGAGGCAAAAGGTGATTATTTGATGTTTATCGATGTTGATGACTATCTTCTTCCCGATACTCTTAAAAAAGCTGTTGACGTTGCCGACAATAACCCCAATGCCGACTTTTGCGTATTCGGATTCAAACGAATAGCCCGAAGTGGCTCAACTTCTAAATCAACACCAGAATCAAAACGATATTCCAAAAATGAAACCCTTAAATACATTAAGAATACCGATGCCCTGTTATTGGGTACACCTTGGGCAAAGTTATACAACAGATGTTTCATAGAATCAGGCGATTTCAAGTTTGATACTAAACGAAAATTATTTGAAGACATCTGCTTTAATCTTTCATGTCTTTCATCTTGCAATAGCTTCGTCACTTCTGATATCTGTGTGTATTGCTATGAAGTAAACAATCAGAGCGCAACCGCAAAATTTAATGGAGAAACATTGATTGATGATGCCAACAATTATATGTCTGTTATGAGAAAGGTGGTTTCCGACATCTCAAAATCTGATAATAATCCGGTTGATAATCTATCCAACGACATAATATCGTCAACTCAAATCACAATATGCCACAACGCATTATACGATATTTATAATCTATATAAGCAGAAACGAAATAAGGATGTGAAGAAATTATCCTGGATGAAACGTCTCGTAGGGTTTATGTCGGAAATAAAACCTGACTGGCAGAATGCATTTACTTCGGGATTTCCTCGTATCTTTGCAACAGCTTATCAAATTCATCCACGATGCGCTGACTTACTGCTGCGAATTACGTTCGCTATAAAACGCTGACTCATTTGTCATCGATACCCATAACCGATTAAATCACAAATTACTCAATATGTCAATATTTAAAGATAAAGTGCTGTTGATTACGGGTGGAACCGGGTCATTCGGCAATGCTGTGCTGCGTCGTTTTCTTAGAAGCGACATTGGTGAGATACGTATCTTCTCGCGTGATGAGAAGAAGCAGGATGATATGCGCCATGAATATCAGGTGCGTTATCCTGAGGTTGCTCACAAGGTCAAGTTTTATATCGGCGATGTGCGCGACCTGCAATCGTGTAAGAATGTGATGCCGGGGGTAGATTATATATTTCACGCGGCGGCGCTGAAGCAGGTGCCGAGCTGTGAGTTTTTCCCGATGGAGGCTGTCAAGACCAACGTGATAGGCACTGACAATATTCTGACGGCTGCTATCGAGGCCGGGGTCGGGGCTGTGATATGTCTGTCGACCGACAAGGCTGCCTATCCCATCAACGCAATGGGCATCACGAAGGCTATCGAGGAGAAGGTGGCTGTGGCCAAAAGCCGCTATTCGGGCAAGACGAAGATCTGCTGCACGCGCTATGGCAATGTGATGTGTTCGCGCGGGTCGGTTATTCCGCTGTGGATCGAACAGATGCGTTCGGGCAATCCTATCACTGTGACCGAGCCTTCGATGACGCGTTTCATCATGAGTCTTGACGAGGCTGTCGATCTGGTGCTGTTTGCTTTCGAGCATGGGCAGAACGGCGATATACTGGTGCAGAAGGCTCCGGCGTGCACTATCATGACACAGGCTGAGGCTGTATGCGAGCTGTTTGGCGGCCGCAAGAAGGATATCAAGGTGATAGGCATTCGCCACGGAGAGAAGATGTATGAGACGCTGCTTACCAATGAGGAGTGTGCCAAGGCTGAGGATATGGGAAATTTCTACCGTGTGCCTGCCGATAACCGCGGTCTCAATTATGACAAGTATTTCAAGGAGGGTGACGAGACCCGCAACACGCTGACTGAGTTCAATTCCAACAATACCCGTCAGCTCAGCGTCGAGGAGACGAAAGAGAAGATAGCTTCTCTGGAATACATAAAAAATGAACTTAACGGCAACGGCAACTTCGTCCAGTAACCTATACTTTTTTTAACAGGAGTATAGAAGTTTTTTACAGGAGAACAGCAGGACGTTAGGGATAGTGTTATCAACGAACAATCGGGCTACTGTTGAGAATGCCTATACTTTGGATGTTGAATGCCGTAAAATTTCATGTTAATAATTTGAAATGAAGATACTTGTTACGGGAGCGAAGGGATTTGTCGGCAGAAACCTTTGCGCCGAGCTTAAGAATATACGCGACGGAAAGGCTCGCTGTTACGGTGATGTTGTGGTGGAGGCGGTCATGGAATATGACATTGATTCGACTGCTGATGAGCTTGACCGTTATTGCCGCGAGGCTGATTTCGTGTTCAATCTGGCCGGGGTCAACCGTCCGGAAAATCCCGATGATTTCATCAAGGGTAATTTCGGGTTTGCCTCAACGTTGCTTGACACGCTGAAGAAGCATGGCAACCGGTGTCCGGTGATGCTGTCGAGCTCGATACAGGCCACACTTACGGGCCGCTATGCGGGTCACCCATACGGCGAGAGCAAGAAGGCGGGCGAGGAGCTTTTCTTTGGCTACGGGAAGGAAACGGGAGCGAAGGTGCTTGTCTACCGTTTTCCGAACCTTTTCGGCAAATGGTGCCGTCCGAACTATAATTCGGCTGTAGCGACGTTCTGCAACAATATCGCCAACGGACTGCCTATACAGGTCAACGATGCTTCCGTGGAGCTTGAACTGCTTTATATCGATGACCTCGTGGCAGAGCTTATCGCCGCGCTGGACGGCGAGGAGCATCATTGCCGCTATGAGGGAGTCACGCCGGTGGCGGCGGAGCCTGACGACGAAGTGACCTACTGCTATGTTCCAGTCACACATAAGGTGACTCTCGGCGAGATTGTGGCGATGCTTGAAGAATTCAGGTCGCAGCCCGAGACTCTGATGATGCCGCGCATACCTGCGGGATCGTTCAGAAAGAAGTTGTATTCGACTTATCTGAGCTATCTGCCAAAAGATAAGGCAATCTTCGACCTGAAGATGAATGTCGACGCCCGCGGCTCGTTTACCGAACTTCTGCGGACAGCCGACTGCGGACAGTTTTCCGTCAATATTTCCAAGCCCGGTATAACCAAGGGAGAGCACTGGCATCACACGAAGTGGGAATTGTTTATCGTGGTGAGCGGACGCGCACTGATACAGCAGCGCCGCGTCGGCTCTGACGAGGTGGTTGACTTCGAGGTGTCAGGCGAACGGATACAGGCTGTGCAGATGCTTCCGGGATATACCCACAATATCATCAATCTGTCAGACACCGAACCGCTTGTGACGCTGATGTGGGCCAACGAGCCGTTTGACCCGTCGCATCCCGACACATATTATGATCCGGTGGCTGCATCGAAGCGGTGACAGATTTTGTCAATCTGCGATGTTTTGATTAATTTTGAAGCAGATTTCGACAAACCAATTAACATTCTGACGCGACCATGGCAAAGAAAGTATTCGTAAGCGGCTGTTACGATATGCTCCACAGCGGGCATGTGGCCTTTTTCAAATCGGCGGCGCAATACGGCGATTTGTATGTCGGCATCGGCTCGGACGAGACGATACTGCATTACAAGAACCGCAAGACCGTCTATTCGGAGAAGGAGAGGCTGTATATGGTCAAGGCGATACGTTACGTGACCGACGCCTACATCAATGCCGGAAGCGGAATAATGGATTTCGTGCCGACACTCGACATCGTGAAACCCGACATATTTGTGGTAAACACCGACGGGGGGAGCGAGGAGAAACGTCGTCTGTGTGAGGAGCGCGGCATTGAGTATATCGAGCTCGAGCGCACGCCTGACGCCGGTCTGGAGGCTCGCTCCACCACATCATTACGTGCCGGAGTGAAATCCAATATCCCCTATCGCGTCGACCTGGCCGGCACCTGGATTGACCAGCCATACGTGTCGGAGCACCACCCCGGATGGGCCATAACGGTGTCGATAGAGCCTACGCGCGAATTTATGGAGCGGGGCGGACTGTCGACCTCTACACGCAATGCCGCTCGCAAGATATGGCCATACGAGCTGCCTAACTATAATGAGGAGATGCTTGCACGTCTGCTGTTCTGCTTTGAGAACGAGCCGGAGAGCCACGCCCACATATCAGGCGCGCAAGATGCCATCGGCATCTGCATGTCGGGACTTGTCAGACACTATTACAACAACCGCTATTGGCCGGAGAAAATAGAGTCGGTGCACGACGAGGCCACATTGTCGTGGCTCGAGAGCCATATCGGGCTGGTGGAGATGTTTCCCCGCAGAGAGAACATCGACATACTTGCCGGCAAGGATATCACGCCGGCCAAGGTAAAGGCACTCGCCGATGCCGCCGACCGTTGCTGGGACGCGATACTCCGGCATGACCTGGAGGCTTTTGCCAAGGCATACGCTGACTCTTTTGCCGCGCAGGTGGCCATGTTCCCCGCCATGATGCAGCCCGGAGTCGAAGAGCACATCGAAAGATGCAAGGCGGCCGGGGTTCTCGCGTGGAAGATGTGTGGCGCCGGCGGAGGCGGTCATCTTGCCATTGTGGCCGACAAGTTGCCTGATTTCGCAATTCCTGTCAAGATCAGAAGGCAGTAGGCGTTTTTTTTATTTATAAGTCATATAAGGCGGAAAAGTCACAAACAATCAGTTATCACTATATATCGAATATGGATTTTTCAGAGATATCTTTTCAAAACAATGGCAGACTCAAACTGCTGATTATAGTCGGCACACGCCCGGAAATAATCCGTCTGGCAGCCGTTATCAACGCATGCCGCCGTTACTTCGACACAATTCTTGCCCACACGGGACAGAATTACGACTACAACCTCAACGGCATATTTTTCCGTGACCTCAAGCTGAAGGAGCCGGAAGTGTATATGGACGCCGTCGGCGCCGATCTGGGCGAGACGATGGGCAACATCATCTCGCTGTCATACAAGCTGATGGAGAAAATCCGTCCGGACGCAGTGCTCGTGCTTGGCGACACGAATTCCTGCCTGTCGGTAATCGGGGCCAAGCGCCTGCATATACCGATATTTCACATGGAGGCCGGCAACCGCTGCAAAGACGAGTGTCTGCCCGAGGAAACCAACCGCCGCATCGTCGACATCATATCAGACGTAAACCTCGCCTACAGCGAGCATGCGCGCAAGTATCTGCATGACTGCGGTCTGCCGAAGGAGCGCGTGTATGTGACCGGTTCGCCCATGGCCGAAGTGCTTCGCGCCAATCTGGGAGAAATCGAGGCGTCGGATATCCACTCGCGCCTCGGCCTTGAGAAGGGGCGTTATATACTTCTGTCGGCTCACCGCGAGGAGAATATCGACACAGAGAAAAATTTCATGTCGCTGTTCACCGCCATCAATAAGATGGCACAGAAATATGACATGCCGATATTATATTCATGCCACCCGCGCAGCCGCAAACGCCTGGAGCAGTCGGGGTTTGAGCTCGACAGCCGTGTGATACGTCACGAGCCGCTCGGATTTCACGATTACAACTGCCTACAGATGAATGCATTTGCCGTGGTAAGCGACAGCGGTACACTACCCGAGGAGTCTTCGTTTTTCACATCGGTGGGACATGCGTTTCCGGCCGTGTGCATACGCACGTCGACTGAACGCCCCGAGGCGCTTGACAAGGGATGCTTCGTGCTTGCCGGCATTGATGACAAGAGCCTGCTGCAGGCGGTCGACACCGCCGTAGAGCTCATAGCCGACGGCCGCTACGGAATACCGGTGCCTGACTATACCGACGAGAATGTCAGCGACAAGGTGGTGCGTCTGATACAGTCATATACAGGAGTAGTAAACAAGATGGTATGGCGAAAATACTGATCCACTCTCTGATATTCGCTCCCGACGGAGTGTCGACGGCATATCTGTATTCCGACATCGCGCGTCGTCTGCACGACGAGGGTCATGAGGTGGTGGTGCTCTCCACTACACCTCACTACAACATTGTCGAAGATGAACTTGCACGCCAGCCGATGCGGTGGAAAGTGCCCGGACTGTGCAAGCAGAGCGATTACCACGGCATCAGGGTGTACCACATACCGCAAAAGAAATTCAAGTCGACGGCACTGCGACTTTTAGGTTTTGTCTACTGGCATATCATCGCTTTCATAATCGGGCTTTCGATACACAAGGTCGATGTGATACTCTCGCCGTCGCCTCCGCTGACAATAGGGGTCATCAACAACTGGCTGAAGAAACTGAAGGGATGCCGCACGGTGTATAACGTGCAGGAAATCTATCCCGACATACTGCCCAAGAAGGAGGGCACGGTTGTGAACGCGCTCAAGAAGATGGAGCGTTATGTCTACAACAAATCAGACGCCGTCACCACAATCGACCAGGTGTTTTACGATACGATAGCCGGGCGGTTCAAAGACCGGACGAAGCTCCACATTATCCCTAACTTCGTCGACACGGGTCTCTACAATCCGGCCAACTGTGACACGTCGGTGCTTGACCGGACGATGTTTCCTGAGACGAAGTCGCTCAAAGTGATGTATGCCGGCAATATCGGGTTTGCGCAGGATTGGCAGACACTTGTCGACCTTGCGAAAGTCACGCGTGACGAGGATATCGAATATTTCGTCATCGGCGAGGGTGTCATGAAGCCGTGGCTCGAGGAGCAGAAAGCAGCTGAAGGGCTCGAGAAAATCCATATACTTCCCTATCAGAAACGCGAGCTGATGCCTGTGCTGCTTGCATATTCGGACGTGCAGTTCATATTCATGTCTCCGCAGATGGAGGGTCAGGGATTTCCGTCGAAAGTGTATACAATCATGGCATGTGCCCGTCCGCTGATGATATGCTCGGGAGATGGCACGCCGATTGTCAATTTCCTCAAAGGGAAAGGTTGCGCTCTTCTTGACACAGAGAAAGAGCAGACAGCCAAGGTGGAGAAGATGCACAGATGGCTCAAGGCACAGACACCGTCCACGCTCCGTGAGGCCGGGGAGCGCGGACTCGAAGTGATAGAGAAAGAGTATTCAAAGGATATTGTCACCGGGCAGTATCTGCGACTGATTGAAAATCTTTGCAAATAAGAGAGTGTTTGAATTTAAACAGTTTCTAAGCCTTCAGGAGGGTATTTAAAATGAAACTTCTTATAACCGGAATACACGGATTTGTGGGGAGCAATCTTGTGGCCTCACTGAAAGACCGGCATGAGATTTACGGTCTTGACATCGTGACGCCTGACAAGGAGGGTGTGGTAAAGACTTATACGTGGGATGACCTCGAGGCCGGTCGCGTGCCTGAGGCCGATGCCATCATACACCTTGCGGGTAAGGCTCATGACACCAAAAACGAGGCTGACGCCGAGATTTATTTCAAGGTCAACACCGGCCTGACGCAGAAAATCTATGACTACTATCTGAGGTCAGGTGCGGGTAAATTCATTTTTTTCAGTTCGGTGAAGGCAGCCGCCGACAGTGTGGAGGGTGATATTCTTGACGAAAACATCACGCCCAAGCCTGTGGGGCCTTACGGCGAGAGCAAGATAAAGGCTGAGGAATACATACAGTCGAAATGGGATGCGGAAGGGAAGTCGACCTATATATTCCGCCCGTGCATGATACACGGTCCGGGCAACAAGGGCAATCTCAATCTGCTCCATTCGGTGATAAGGCGTGGCATTCCGTGGCCGTTGGGCTCGTTTGACAATCTGCGGTCGTTCACCTCAATCGACAATCTGACGCATATCATCGGCCGGTTGCTTGAGTCGGATGCGGCGACCGGCATATACAATATCGGCGATGACACTCCGCTGTCGACCAATGAGCTTATACGGCTGATGTGCGAGGCTTTGGGCAAGAAGCCCCGGATATGGAACATGCCGCGCGGTCTGGTGCGCCTGATGGCATCGACCGGCTCGTTGCTGCATCTGCCCCTGAACAAGGAGCGTCTGCGGAAACTGACAGAGAATTATGTCGTGGACAACGGCAAGATCAAGCGTGCGCTCGATATCGAGAGGCTGCCGGTGAGTTCGGCCGAGGGGATAAGGCACACTATCAAGCAATTCATAATTCATAATTCATAATTATCTTTTTGAGTTAAGTCAGATGGAATACGTAGTTATTGGTATAATATTGCTTGTAGCGGAGCTGGCATATTTCAGGATAGCCGACCGCTGCAACATCATAGACAAGCCGAATGAACGGAGCTCGCATACGAGGGTCACGTTGCGTGGCGGCGGCGTGATATTTCTTATCGGGGCATGGATCTGGGTGGCGTTTTTCGGCATCCATTATGTGTGGTTCATGACCGGCCTGACGCTTATCGGGCTTGTAAGTTTTGCCGATGACGTGCGCTCGACGCCCAATATCGTGCGTCTGGCGGTGCAGTTCACGGCCATGATGCTGATGTTTATCAATCTGGGGCTGTATTCGTCGACGACGTGGTGGCTGATCGTGCCGGCGCTGATTGTGTGCGTGGGCATCATCAACGCCTACAACTTCATGGACGGCATCAACGGTATCACAGGATGCTACTCGCTGGCGGTGATAGCACCTATGGCCTATCTTAACCGTGATATACATTTTGTGGATGAGAGCCTTCTGGCGGTGACGGCACTGAGCGCGGGAGTGTTTCTGGTGTTCAATTTCAGGAAGAAGGCAAAATGTTTTGCGGGTGACGTAGGGTCGGTGAGCATCGCGTTCATATTGCTTTTCGCACTGGGACGCCTCGTGATGGCTACCGGCAATCCGGTGTATCTTCTTTTTCTGGGAGTCTACGGTGCTGACACGGTGCTGACTATCGTCCACCGCATCAAGCTTGGCGAGAATCTTGGCGAGGCTCACCGCAAACATGCCTATCAGCTGATGTCAAACGAGCTCGGGATGCGCCACACGCTTGTGTCGGTCATCTACATGACAGTGCAGCTCGCTATTTCATTCGGTCTTACCGCGATAAACGACACAACCGGCCAATGGATATATTTCTGCATGGTAATTGCAGTTCTTGCCCTAGGATATTTGGTGTTTATGA
>ERZ778495.1730-NODE-1730-length-13882-cov-3.820785_pt1 | contig 13882 bp, 9 predicted proteins | sample MGYA00433100_ERZ778495 | MGnify/ENA primary metagenome ERZ778495 (study PRJEB29527, sample SAMN07138962) | mouse gut metagenome | material: feces | host: mouse | place: China:Nanjing | collected 2016-01-25 ...
TCGAGCATTCGGTTCCTTTCCGGGCTTTCATTTCTTCTACGCCGCGCATCAACGAAGCCATGTTTTCAGGGTCGTCGAACCATGGGTCGCCAGATGGAGATGGATTTTCGCTTACTTCGATATTTACTGCGTCTGCCTTTGAAATAAGTATTGCCTCGATATAGTTTTTAAGGCTCCGCCCCTGGGCTGCGGCCAGGATGGAGAGCTTCTTAAGTGTGTCGATGGGTAAGTCGATATTTTTGCGTTTAATTGCGAGTGTGCTTGCCATAATTAGTGAGCTTTTACTTTGCAAAGATATATAATATACATAATATATACAAATGTTGCGCCGAAATGTTTATGTCTTATTCTCGTATATCTTGGCGGCTTTGGCGAGCTCGTCGGCGACGAGGCTGCGCAGTTCGGGCGGCGAGAGGACTTCGATGCGCGGCCCGTATTTCAATATTTCCTCGACCAGGTCGAGGCTCACGCGCAGGCGGTAGTGAAAGATTGAATACTCGTCGTGTATAAATTCCTCCTGCGAGGCATGTAGCGGCAGGGCGCGGAAATATTTTGCCAGCCTGGCGTCGACCTTGAGCGCCACCCGGCGCACGGGCGTGGCACTGACAACGATGCCGAAAGAATTGGCAATATATTCCGCAGCATCAAAGGCCGGGTCGGGACGGAAGGTCTCGGGTAAGAGTCTCAGGCCGGTGATGCGGTCGAGGGCGTAGGTCTTGATGCGCTTCTGCTCTACATGCCGCCCCACCACATACCAGCGCTGGCGGAAGAGCTTCACGAAATATGGCTCAAGAACTATGCCGGTGGTCGGCACGGTACGGTAGTAGGGTTGGTAAGTAAACTGTATGCGGCGGTGGTTGCGCAGGGCGTCGATGACAGGCGCAAGGAACTCGCGCGCCGACGGCACGTCTTCTACAAATATTCGGTCGGCCATGTCGCGCGACTGGCTTATTACCTCGTGCGTGGCGGCGGCATTGAGCAGCCATTCGGTCACGGCCTCGCCGCCGTCCTCGTCGATATAGTATTCGAACGTCACCGGGTCGCACTTGATTTCAATCTTGAAAAGTTCCTGAGCGGCTTCGCGGTAGTTGCAGAATGTGCGCCGGGGCAAGGGGTTGCCGTTGGAATAAGGCGACCTGCGCCACAGTTCGTCAATATCGGCACGGGTGATGCGCCCATAGCGGCGTATGGTGTCGACAAGCCAAAGATATCTATTAAAAAGGTCGTGAGCCATGATTAAGAAATTGTAGGGACGCGCCATGGCGCGTCCGCCCAGACAATAGTCTTATCTACCATCTAATATTTGACGCTGAGTAGCCTCAAACCGATTACGGTGATAAGGGCGTTGATGATTAGGAGCTCGAAGCTGGTCTCATAACCCCAGAGCTGTTTGAGGGCGTACTGCAGGCACCACGACAGCACCGGGGCGGCGACGCATACCACGGGCACGAGGCGGTCGCGCACGGGACGCTGCCAGAACATGCCGTAGACAAACAGGCCGAGTATAGGCCCGTAGGTGTACGAGGCCAGGGTGTAGACCGCCGATATGGCATCTTGGTCGCTAAGGTAGTAGAAGGCAATGATTACCAGGCCCATGACTACCGACATGGCCATGTGCACGGCCTTGCGGGTGCGCGTGAGGCGTTTGTCATCGTGGGTCTTGTGCGCACCGAGGATGTCGACGGTATACGACGTTGTCAGCGATGTCAGCGCCGACCCGGCGGCAGAATAAGCGGCCGAGATTAAGCCTAATACGAAGAGTATCAGTACAATCACTGGTACGTCGGGGTGCTGCGCCACCATGCCGAAGAGTTCGTCGGTCTTCTCGGGTATGGCTATGCCCTTGCTGGTGATAAACATCACCAGCACCGTGCCCAGGATTAGGAAGAGGGCGATGACGAAGAACTGCGTCACACCGCTGACTATCATGTTTTTCTGACTCTGGCGGCTGTCGCGGCAGGCGAGGTTGCGCTGCATCATGTCCTGGTCGAGGCCGTTGGTGGCGATGGCCATAAACACACCGGCGAGGAACTGCTTCCAGAAATATGTGCCCTCCTTGGGGTTGTCGAAGAAGAACATCCTCGACGACGGATGGTCGGCAATGGCGCCGGTCAACTCACCGAAGCTAAAGCCCATGTTGGTGGCTACGAAGTAGATACAAAGAATTACCGACATGATGAGGCAGAAACTCTTGATAGTGTCGGTCCATATCAGGGTCTTCACGCCGCCCTGCACGGTGTAGAGCCAGATTAGCGCGATGGTGACGATTACGTTGAACACGAAAGGTATGTGCAGCGGCGAGAAGACCAGGAGCTGTAGCACGGCGCACACCACGAAGAAGCGCACCGCCGCCCCGAGCATCTTCGATATGAAGAAGAACCAAGCCCCGGTGCGGTAGGTAGAACCGCCGAAGCGGTCTTCGAGATAGCCGTAAATCGATATGAGGTTGCGCTTGTAGAACAGCGGCACCAGCACGAAGGCTATGGCGGCATAGCCCACGATAAAGCCCAACACCATCTGCAGGTAGGCATAGCCCTTGCCGACTACCATGCCTGGCACGCTGATAAATGTGACTCCCGATATGGCCGCGCCGAGCATGGCGAAGGCCACCAGCGGCCACGGTGCCTGTCGCCGTCCGGTAAAGAAGGTGGAGTTGTCGCTGCCGCGTCCGGCAAAATACGACACACCCATCAGCAGCGCGAAATACGCCGCAATAACAATAATCACTATAACTGCCTGGCTCATTATTTGTGTTTTTCGAAATAGTTTGTGCGGATTATTCGGTCGGAGGTCTTGCGGGCGTCGCGCAGCATTTTGAGCTTGTCGGCGTTGACGGCTGTGTCGCCCTCCTCGGCCATTGTCATCGACGATATAGCCATGCCTGCCTTGCCCGGTTGGAAAATCGACTCGCCCATACCGTGCCACCCATACGCCTCAAGACCCATCAGGTTGAGCAGGGTGGGGTATATGTCAATCTGGCCCGCCACATCGTCGTAGCGTCCACCTACTGGGGAGTTGAGTATAATCATCGGCGTGTGCTGGCCGGGGTCTACCAGGGCCGGGGCAGCGGCGTGGAGCTCGGCACGTTCGCCGGCAAGTCCCTCGTGGTCGCCGGTGATAACGACCATTGTCGACGCGCCGTCGTTGCGGCTAAATACGTAGTCGACAAGCTGATGTAACTGGCTGTCGGTATAGTGGGCCATGTTGATATAGTCGGCAAGACGTTCGGGCAGGCCGGACGTGCCGGGCGCGAAATCTGCGTCCCTCATGTCCTGAGGCAATTTGAAAGGGTTGTGCCCCGAATATGTGATAAAGGTAAGCATCGCCGAGCTATCGACGGGCCACATGGCCTTGTCCGACTGCAATTTAGCGGTGCTTTGCCGCAGGAAGGAGCCGTCGGACAGCTTGGCCGGATTACCGATGAGTTCGTCGAGCTGCCAGTTGCGGCGGTCGAGCAACGAGTCGTAGCCAAAGGCGTTGGCGATTGCAGCCTGGTTCCACGTGATTGGCTTGTCGCAGGTGAAAATCAACGATTTTGTGCCATATTTTTCGTGCATGGCCTTGTTGAGCGACGGGTAGATGACATCGGGAAACTTCATGCTGTAGACCGAGCCCTTCATGGGCAGCAAGCCTGTATTGAGCATCAGTTGGAAGTCAATCGAGCGTCCGGCATCGACCTGTGTCAACAGTCGCGGCACGTAGAGCGTGGCGCTGTCGGCAAGCAGAGAGTTGATGTAGGGGGTGATTTCCTTGCCGGCTATCCGTGCCTCTACCGGCCAGCTTTCGAGCGACTCGCACACGATGAGCACTACGCTGCGACGGGTTGCCGCGCTGTCGCCGGTAAAGTAGAGACCGTCGGGCAGACGTTCGAGTGCGGCGAGAGGTGTCAAGGTCGTTAGACGCTTGTGGGCGTCGAGCCATTCGTCGAGCGCGGTCTGGCCGTCCCCGCCCGACGAGTAGTGGCGGTCGAGCAGCGAATAGGCTATGTGCCCGGCAAGTGTATAGGTAGGCACTCCGGCCGTAGAATAGTAGCAGCTTTGTACTAATTTGTCGTATGCCTTATAGAAACCTCCGCGCAGGGCAATCCCGACGGCACATATCAATATGCCGGCAGCTAAAAGAATCGAATAGCGCAATCCGAGCCGTCCGATGTCGCGCCGCCTGAGTCGGCAGGCCGTCAGCCATCCCCAGGCAAGTATGACGATTGCAAGCGCGTCGGGCCAGCGGAGCGACGCCCTCACCGAGGCTGTGAAATCTGCCAGGTTACCTGCCAGGAGGTAGCTCTCGGGCGGTATGGCGGCGAAGTATGTGCGGCAGTACATCAGATTGGCCAGCATCACCATGTCGGCAATGGCAAGCACTACGATTTGTAGCCATACTTTGCGACTCAATACATATGGCAGCGTGAGCAATAGCGCGGCGGTGAGTGTCACGCACCACAACAGCCAGTCGCTCATGGGACGGAAGGTGGTTGTCAGACACCAGTCGATGTCGAACCAGAGGAGCGACAGCAACGAGGTGAGGGCCATCACGCCGAAGCGCGACTTCCACATAGTGCCCGTGAAGAGGCTTTTGATTTTTGTAAACATCTTATTATTCGTCGTATAGCAGGTATTTGCGGCGCTGGGCCTTGAAGCGTGCCACATCGCCGGCCCATGTTGCCTTGATTTCGTCGGCACTCTTGCCGGCCTCTATCATGCCGCGAATGTCGCCACGGCCTATGAGCAGTTCGAAGAAATTGCGGAAGAATTTGTCGCCCAAGCCCAGGTCGCGGTAGGCATCGATGATATATTCGAGGTTGATGCCCTGTGCTATGGCCTCTTCCTCGCTCATGCCGCCGAGGTCTACACCGTGGCACAGTTGGTCTTTTTGAGGCGGGTTCTTGGCACCGGCCATGCTGCGGGGGGTAAAGGAGAAACTGCGCCCCTTCATGTCGGGGTGGCCGTAGATTTCGAATGGCCTGTCGGTGCCGCGCCCCAGGCTGACAGGCGTGGCTTCGAAGTAGCATGTCGACGGGTAGAGATATATGGCCAGCATCGTGCGCAGGTTAGGCGACGGGGACACCGGCAGGCGGTAGCGCGTCTGGTGGGTGTAGCCTTCGCACGGTATGACAGTGAGCGGCACTTTTGCGCCGTCTTTTAGCCAGCCCTCGCCGTTGGCCATCCGCGCGAGCTCGCCCAGGGTCATGCCGTGGACTATGGGTATGGGCAGACGGCCCACGCCCGACGAGTATTTCATGTCGAGTATGGGGCCGTCGACAGTCATGCCGTTGGGGTTGGGACGGTCGAGCACGAGCACGTCCTTGCCATAGACCGAGGCGGCGTTCATCAGGTCAATCATGGTGCAGTAATACGTGTAGTATCTCAGCCCCACATCTTGAATGTCGACCACTAAAACGTCAAATTTGTCCATAACTTCCTTTGCCGGCATACGCTTGCCCTTGCCCTCGTAGAGCGATGCAATTGGCAGTCCTGTGGGGCCGTCGATGCCGCTGGCCACGTGTTCGCCGGCGTCGGCAGTGCCCCTGAAACCGTGTTCGGGCGAAAAGAGGGTCACCACGTTTATGCCGCCGTCGAGCATCAGGTCGACAGTGTGCTTGTCGCCCACCATGCCGGTGTGGTTAGAGAAGAGGGCAACGCGCCTGCCTTCGAGCAGGGGGAAATATTTGTCGGTTTGTGCCGCCCCGACACGCACCTCGGCATTGGCCACCAAGGCAACAAGCAACAAGGATAAGGAAAATATAATACGTCTGAGCATAAGGTGTTAGAAGTGAGTAGTTATTAATTAGCTGCGGTGCTGAAGAGAGGAAACATAATTACAAAAGTTCAAAAGTGATAAAAATTTTTATGTACTTTATGCCTTTGTGTCCTTTTGTTTCTTCCGATTCTCAACGCCGTCACCTGTAGGGTCGCGGCATGCCGCAACCGAATAGCGGAATAATTCTCCCCAAAGGTAGTGCAAAAAACAATTACAAGCAAATTAAAATTTGCAAAAACCTCGAGGATAGGACTTAGAATTTTCCTACTGGAATTATGTCGATTTTCTTATCCTTTATTGTCAGGCTCTCACTTTGCGTGTTGGTAATGACAAGTAGATTGTTGCAATTAAGTTCTTCTGCGGCCTCGATGAGGGCACTCAGCTCACGCTTGCGAGTCTTCTCTGATGCCATGTCATAGCAAACTTGTATCAATTGTTCTACTTTGGGCCCTTTTCTGGTTACAAAATCAATCTCTTTGTCGTTGCGTGTGCGATAGTAGAAAAGTGTATTCCCGGGTATGTAGCCTCGTCGCAAGAGCTCTACGAATATCTGGTTTTCTAACAGCCTGCCGAGGTTCTCGGTGAGATTGAATGCCGTGCTTTGAACGAAGCCATTATCAACCACATAGACCTTGTTTGGCGCTTTTTTCATCATCTTCAGTTTATTACTGAAACGGGGGAGAAAATAAAAAAGATAAGGTTCGGCCAGGTAGTCGCAAAATTTTTTCGTAGTTGTCACACTCGACATACCTACTTCCGACACAAGGTCATTAGCCGAAATCGGGTTGCAAAAATTGGAAAGGAGATATGTCGCAAGGTTGTATAGGTCTGTCGTGTTTCTGACCTTGTGCCGCTTGGCTACATCTTTTAGAAGTATGGAGTCAAATAATGTCGACAAATAGCTCCTGGTGATATTTCGTGCCGGTATGGTTTCGGGATAGCCGCCGTTGTGCATGTAATCGTCGATAAGTGCTATGGCCGACGTGTTCTGCTCCTCTGCTTTTGGGTCTATATTTCCCCAGCGCATTGTTTCTACGAGGCTGAAGGGCAGCATTTCTATTTGGATATAGCGGCCCGTAAGGACGGTTGCCATCTCGCTGCTCAACATCTTTGCATTACTGCCGGTGATTATAAGGTTCTTGCCCCGTCGATATAGTTTGTTGACCCATAAATCCCAGTTATTAAGATTTTGGACTTCGTCGAGCAAGAGATAGTCGTAACCGGGATATACGTCCTCAAGCATTTTCATCGCCAAATCTTCATCCCAGTTTTCTAACAATAGGCTGTCGTCAAAGTTAAGATAGGCAAAGTTTTTGCCTTGCAGCATGAGGAGGGCAAAAACCGATTTACCTACTCGTCGTGGCCCGGTAATAAGCTTGATTAATGGGTTGGCAAGTAGGTCGGCTGTATCGTATTTTGTTTCTCGTGGCTGATAAGGGCGCGACATTAATTCATCGCGTTCGGCTCGCTGGGTGAGGAGTATGTTTTTCATTTTAGCATTGTATTAGGTTGCAAAAATAACCATTTTTATTCAATTATTACGCTGTAGTGGATAAAAAAGTATGTTTTTTATCCACTACAGCGGTTTTATTGGATAAAATCGGGGTTTTGGGGCCTGGTATAGGGCCGCTTTTGAAACTCAAAGACAAAGGTTGCAAAAGTTTTGATGTTTCTGTTGTCGTTATGTTCCCCTCTTGCTATCGCGATGCGTATTTGTTAATAAATCATAAATTAATGTGCGTGGGTTGGAAAGATTTGTTAACGGCACGTCAGTTTTGCACTAATTGTTGTTAATAATGAAAGGTAAAGGCCGTATCTTTGCAAGATAAATCAGAAGGATATAATAATGTCGAATATACTTACCACCCTGATAGGCGACCAGCTAAGGCGCTATGGCGCAGACCGCGTGGCCTACAGCACAATCGATTACGACGGGCGTCGCCTGGTGACTGTCACCTGGGGCGAGTTTGCCGAGACCGTCGAAAAGGTGGCATGCGCTCTTGAAGTATTAGGTGTCGAGCCAGGCGACATGATTGCCATTTTCTCACCTAATTGTCAAGAGATACTACAGACCGATTTCGGCTGCTACCGTAACCGCGCTGTTCCTGTGGCAATATATGCCACCAGCAGTCCGGAACAGGTGAAATATATAGTCAACGACGCCGGTGCCAAACTGCTTTTTGTCGGTAGTCAGAGCCACTACCGCGCGGCCAGGACGGTCTTTGCCGACTGCCCGGACTTACATAAGATTATAGCCATCGACCCGGCGGTGACCTTCGACGAAAACGACAGCGACAGCCTGCGCTTCAGCGAACTTGTCGAGCTGGGTTCTATGGCCTCCGACAAGTGCCGCGACGCTGTGACCCTCCGCGCTGCCGAAGCCACCCCCGACGACATCGCAACACTCATTTATACCTCGGGCACGACCGGCGAACCCAAGGGTGCCATATTGCCCCATAGTTGTTTCAATGCGGCGATTGAGTTGCACCACAAACGCCTCGACACACTCAGTGCCGAGGATACGTCGGTATGCTTCCTGCCACTGAGCCATATCTTCGAAAAGGCTTGGACGTATTTTTGCCTTTCCAAAGGCATGCGCGTGGCTATCAACCCCGACCCGCACCGCATACAAGAGGGCATACGCATCGCACGCCCCACATGTATGTGCAGCGTGCCGCGCTTCTGGGAGAAGGTCTACACCGCCGTACAAGAAAAAATCGGCTCGATGAAGGGCCTGTCGAAACTCATGGTCGAGCGTGCCCTCAAAGTCGGGGCCAAGCGCAATCTCGACTATGTGCGTCTTGGCTTGCCCGTGCCTGCGTGGCTCGAAATGCAATATAAGTTCTTCGACAAACAGGTGTTTGCCAAGTTGCGCCACACCATAGGCATCGACCACGGCAACATCTTCCCCACCGCCGGCGCACCCCTGTCGGCGACCATCACCGAGTTCCTACATTCGTGCGGCATAAACATCGTAATCGGCTATGGCCTGAGCGAGACGACGGCCACGGTAAGTTGCTATCCTACCATTGGTTACGAAATCGGCAGCGTGGGCACCACATTGCCGGGTGTCGAGGTCAAAATCGGCGAAGAAAACGAAATATTGGTCAAGGGGCCCACGGTGATGCGCGGCTACTATGGCCGTCCCGACGACGATGCCAAGGCATTTACGCCCGACGGCTGGTTCCGCACCGGCGATGCCGGCCTGTTTGACCAAAGCGGTGCCCTGGTGCTGACCGAGCGTCTCAAAGACCTTTTCAAGACCTCCAACGGCAAATACATAGCCCCGCAGGCTATCGAGAGCCGTCTGGGCGAAGACCGATATATCGAACAGGTGGCCGTCATCGGCGACCAGCGCAAATATGTGACGGCTATAATAATACCGGCTTTCGAGGCCCTCAAGGAGTATGCCCGCAAGAAAGGCATAACTTTCGACTCGCTCGAAGACCTTGTCGAAAACAACGAAATCCGTAAGTTTATCGCCGAACGCATAGAACGCCTCCAGAAGGGGCTGGCTGGCTTTGAGAAAATCAAGCGTTTCACCCTGCTGCCCCGCGAGTTCACTATCGAGAACGGCGAACTGACGAACACCCTCAAAATCCGCCGCCCGGCTATCAACAGCCACTACGCCAACGAAATCGAGGCGATGTATTGTTGAGCCCCGTAGGGACGCGCCATGGCGCGTCCGCGTAGGCGCGGCAAGCTTGATATGAGGCAACGGCAAACTCTAAACTCTCAACTCTAAACTAAATGAAACAGACAACACAAATATCGCAGGGAGCGGAACCTGAAAAAGCCATACTCGTTGGCCTTGTGACACCGCAGCAAGACGAGGTAAAGTCGGCAGAATACCTCGCCGAACTTGCCTTTCTTGCCGACACCGCCGGTGCCGAGACTGTTTGTACCTTTACCCAGCGTCTCGACTACCCCAATCCGCGAACATTTGTGGGTAAAGGCAAACTCGAAGAAATCAAGAACTACATCGAGGAGCGCGGCGACATAGACATGGCGATTTTCGACGACGACCTCACCAGCAAGCAGGTGCTCAACATCGAGCGCGAGCTCGGCGTGAAAATCCTCGACCGAACGTCGCTCATTCTCGATATCTTTGCCAACCGTGCCCAGACGGCAAACGCCAAGACCCAGGTCGAATTGGCCCAGTACCAATATCTTCTGCCTCGCCTGACACGAATGTGGACGCACCTCGAGCGCCAGCGCGGCGGTATCGGTATGCGCGGCCCCGGCGAGACACAGATTGAGACCGACCGCCGTATTATCCTCAACCGCATATCGCTGCTCAAGCAGGAACTTGCCGCAATCGACAGGCAGAAGGCCGTGCAGCGCAAAAATCGCGGCAAGCTGACACGTGTGGCCCTGGTCGGCTATACCAACGTGGGCAAGTCGACGCTGATGAACCTCCTCAGCAAGAGCGATGTCTTTGCCGAAAACAAGCTCTTTGCAACCCTCGACACAACCGTGCGCAAGGTCGTGATTGACAATCTGTCATTCTTGCTCACCGATACCGTCGGGTTTATACGCAAGCTGCCCACGCACCTTGTCGACTCTTTCAAATCGACCCTCGACGAGGTCCGCGAGGCCGACATACTCGTACATGTCGTAGACATCTCGCACCCCAACTTCGAGGAGCAAATCGAGGTCGTAGACCGCACCCTGCGCGAGGTATGCAACGGGGCCGACAAGCCTATGCTGCTCGTATTCAATAAAATCGACGCATTTACATGTAAGCCCAAGGACGACGACGACCTCACGCCACGCCAGCGGTGCAATATCACCCTCGACGAACTCAAAGCATCGTGGATGGCCAAGATGAAAGACAACTGCGTGTTTATCAGTGCCAAGAAAGGTACAAATATCGACGAGCTAAAGGCGCGCCTCTACACCATGGCCCGCGAAATACACCTAACCCGCTTCCCCTACAACGACCTCCTCTACGAACACTACGAGGAGTAGCCGTAGACTTGCGAGTGGAGTGTGCGCTCTATCTCGGCAGGGTCGAGGCCGGGGTCGGTGCTCATAAGGCACAACGGCACCGACGGGAGGCCCGCAGAGTAGGGCGGTTGCATATAATCATAATCTAATAGCGCGAAGCCGCATCGCTCGTAGAAGGCTATGCGGCGCGGTGCCATGGGGTCGCGGTGTGTCGGCGGCTCCACTTCGAGCACCACGGGCATGCCGAGCATCTGCCTCAAAGCCGCCATTGCAGCGGCACCTATTCCGCCGCCGCGCTGCGACGGTGATACGGCGAAATGCTCTACGTAGGCATAGCGCTCGAATGTCCACACGGTCACAAAGCCGACAAACAGTTCTTCATTATTATATAGTCCACACAGGCGCGGCATCGTGCCTGTGTCGGCAATCTGCTGCCAAGGGCGACGTTCCTCGGGAGGGAAGGCGGCAAGGTACAGGTCTTCGGCAGCGGCCTTGTCGGCGGCTGCCACGGGGGCGAGGTTTATCATTTTCCGGTCAGTATGCCACGTATGTCGTGGAGCTTGGTCAGGGCCTCGAGGGGGGTAAGGTTGTTGATGTCTACACCGAGGAGTTCGTCGCGCACCTGGCTCAGCACGGGGTCGTCGAGCTGGAAGAACGACAACTGCATGCCGCCGACGGTCTCGGGGGCCTCGACGGCAACCTGCGGCTTGCCTCCGGTGGCCGATGCCTGTTCGAGCTGCGCCAGCACCTGGTCGGCTCGACGTATGATGCCGGCCGGCATACCGGCGAGCTTGGCTACGTGTATGCCGAAACTGTGTTCGCTGCCCCCTCGGGCCAGTTTGCGCAGGAAGACCACCTTGCCCTCGATTTCCTTCACCGACACGTTATAGTTGACAATGCGGCTGTATGTCTTCTCCATGTCGTTGAGCTCGTGGTAGTGCGTGGCAAAGAGGGTCTTGGGGTGCATGTCGCCATGCTCGTGGATATACTCAACTATGGCCCAGGCGATTGATATGCCGTCGTAGGTCGAGGTGCCGCGACCGAGCTCGTCGAAGAGTATCAGCGACCGTTCGCTCATATTGTTGAGGATTGATGCCGCCTCGTTCATCTCGACCATAAATGTCGACTCGCCCAGCGATATGTTGTCGCTGGCGCCGACACGGGTAAAAATCTTGTCTACGACGCCTATTTTCGCGCTCTCGGCGGCTATGAAGCAGCCGATTTGCGCCATGATTACGTTGAGGGCCGTCTGGCGCAGAAGGGCCGACTTACCCGACATGTTGGGCCCGGTAATCATCATAATCTGCGTGGTGCCGTTGTTGAGCTCCACGCTGTTGGTGATATACGGTTCGCCCGGCGGCAGTTGTTTCTCTATCACCGGGTGCCGGGCCTCGGTAAGGCGCAGGTCGAGCGAGTCGTCGACAATCGGGCGGTTGTAGCGGTTTTCGATTGACACACGGGTGAAGGCGTTGAGCACGTCGAGTCGCGCCAGCATCGTGGCATCGAGCTGCAGGGCAGGTATGTACTGAGCCACGGCGGCAACGAGGTCGTTATAGAGCCGTGTCTCGAGGGCTTCGATTTTTTCCTGGGCACCGAGGATTTTTTCCTCGTACTCCTTGAGTTCGGGCGTGATATACCGCTCGGCGTTGACGAGTGTCTGCTTGCGTATCCACTCGGCCGGTACCTTCGACTTGTGGGTGTTGGTCACCTCTATATAGTAGCCGAATATGTTGTTGTAGCCTATTTTGAGCGACCCTATGCCCGTGGCCTCGATTTCGCGCGCCTGCAGCTTGGCGAGGAAGTCCTTGCCCTCGTAGGCCATTGTCCGCAGTTGGTCGAGCTCGTCGTTTACGCCCGGGGCTATGATTTCGCCGTGGGCCGACGACGCCCCGGCTTCGTCGCACAGTTCGCGCGAGATGCGCGCACATATCTGTTCGCAGGGGTTGAGCTGTTCGCCTATGGCGGCGAGCTGGGGCTGGCCCGAGCTCATGCACTGGCGTTTGAGCGGCACGATGGCTGTCAGGGCGTTGCGCACCTGCAGCAGTTCGCGCGGCGATATGCGTTCGCATGCTACCTTGCTCACGAGGCGTTCGAGGTCGCCGATGGTCCTGAGGTGTTCGAGCACGTCGTCGCGGCGGTCGGGGTGGCGGAAGAAATGTTCTACTATGTCGAGGCGTTCGTTGATGGCCTTGGGGTCTTTGAGCGGCATCTGCAGCCAGCGGCGTAGCAGGCGCGCACCCATGGGGGTGACGGTGCGGTCAATCACGCCCAGGAGGCTCTTGCCGTCGGGGTCGAGGGGCTCGAAGAGCTCGAGGTTGCGCATCGTGAAGCGGTCGAGGCGCACGTACTTGCCGGCCTCGATGCGGCTGATTGACGTGATGTGCTGTATATGTGTATGCTGGGTTAGGTCGAGGTAGTGGAGCACCGCCCCGGCGGCTATTATGGCCGAGGGCATACGGTCGATGCCGAAGCCCTTGAGCGACGCCGTGGCAAACTGCTTGCGCAGGCGTTCGTCGGCGGCAGTCGAGGTAAACAGCCAGTCCTCAAGCTCGAAGACCGGGCACTGGAGGGCAAACTCGGTGGCAGCGCGTGCCTTGCCGCCGCGCTGCACCAATAATTCTTTTGGTGCCATCGAGGTCAGTGTCTTGTCGATATAGTCGATGGGCCCCTCGGCGGCGAGAAATTCGCCCGTCGATATGTCGAGCAGTGCAAGGCCGGTCAGGGCCTTGCCGAAATGCACGGCGGCGAGGAAGTTGTTTTCGCGGCGCGACAGCACATTGTCGTTGAGGGCCACGCCGGGAGTGACGAGCTCGGTTATGCCGCGCTTGACCAGTTTCTTTGTCAGCTTGGGGTCTTCGAGCTGTTCGCAGATGGCCACACGCTTGCCGGCACGCACGAGTTTGGGCAAATAGGTATCGAGGGCGTGATGCGGAAATCCGGCCAGCTCTACATATTGCGCCACGCCGTTGGCACGCCGCGTCAGGGTGATGCCGAGTATTTCCGATGCCTCAATAGCGTCGTCGCTGAAAGTTTCATAGAAATCGCCCACGCGGAAGAGCAGTATTGCGTCGGGATGCTTTGCCTTCATCTCGGCATATTGCTTCATCAGCGGCGTCTCTACAATCTTTTTGGCCATTCTCTTTTAAGGTTAAAGGTTGAGGTTTAAAGGTTAAGG
>ERZ778495.1731-NODE-1731-length-13876-cov-5.979234_pt1 | contig 13876 bp, 10 predicted proteins | sample MGYA00433100_ERZ778495 | MGnify/ENA primary metagenome ERZ778495 (study PRJEB29527, sample SAMN07138962) | mouse gut metagenome | material: feces | host: mouse | place: China:Nanjing | collected 2016-01-25 ...
GAATAGCCGAGGTCTGCTTGGCAGTCTGTAAGCCTTGAGTAAGGGGGAAACGGCAAGAACGATTGTTTTTTCGGTACGGCTCTCGTCCGCGACAACGAGGTTAGTGTTCGGCGGGTAGAGTTGGCGTTCTACGCACTCAACTTAAGCATAGAACGATTAAGGTCTATGGCGATATATGTTCGCTCTGTCATTCATACATCCTCTTTCGTGCAAATCCTTACTTGTTCCTTTATTAACCGAAGAATTTACGGAAAGAACTTAAATATTTATGGATTATTTTGACTTTTTTATTTCATAATGATATTGGGCTACTTAACCAAGCGTATATAAAATTACTAAATTATCTCTAGTCTTTCTAATGGTAAAGGTATCTCCACGTTTATACTTGCAAAATCTGACATTTTGTGTTATAATATAACAAAATGGTATTTATTATGATGGTTTTGGAGGTACTATCTTATGCTCGACTTCACTTTCTCTGTAATCGAGGACGAAAATCAACGCAACGAGTTAGCAGAGTTTTATATAAATCACAAAAATAAGCTTTATTCCATTGCGTTTTCCAGATTACATAACAAGGAGGACGCAGAGGACGCAGTACAAGAAGCGTTTTCGAGGATTTCTGATAAGCCCGACAGATTTTTTAACATTCAGCTTGAAAAAAGAAGAATTGCATATGTTAATGTAATGGTCAGAAATATTGCTATTGACATATTTAACTCTAAAAACAAATATATTATGACAGATATAGATGAAGAAGAAATAACCGACAGCTCAGATATCTCGCTTGATGACAGACTGTTGGAAGATATTTCTCGAGATGAATTGGTGGAGTTTGTGGACAAATTGCCGCCTTTGCAGCGAAATGTTCTGATACTCACTTGCTTTGTCAAAATCTCAATAGATGAGACGGCTTCAAAATTAAATATTTCCAAAAAAGCTGCAAATTGGCGGCTATACCTTGCGAGAAAATCAATAAAGGAATTTGTTTCTAAAAGGATAAATAACTTATGAATGAAAATATCTTAGAAGATATTGTTGCAGAGTCTTACAGACGTGAATACGAACAGTATGACAACGCTCCCGAACACAATTTTTCAATAAAGCACAAACTTAATATGAAGCGGATATTTGCGCGTTATACAAGGAATGTTAATAAAATCAAACAAACAGAGTCTAAAAGGCATTTTGAGGAAACTGCTTACAGTCATAGCTTGTCACTAAGGCAAAAACTGTTTGTTGCTGTATTAATCATTGTTCTTATGACCTTGCTTGTAGGCTGGGTAGCGGTTTACATTTCAAAAGATTTTCACGGAACAGTTTATCACGATTATACTCAACTTACGGTCGTTAATACAGATGACTGCCCGCAAAGAATCGAGTATAGATATGGTCTGTCCGAGATTCCAGCAGGATTCGAGTTGAGCGAAACCGTTTTTTCGCCTGTAGCGGTATCCACCAAGTACCATAATAAATCGACGGGTGTGACTATTGGAATAGTTCAATGGGTCAAAACACACTATGATCCGAATATCAATACCGAACACCATAAAATTGAGGAAATTGATATTAATGGTCACGTAGGATTGTGTGTGGATTTCAGCGATGATGAACATTCATCTGCCTTAATAATGTGGGATAACGGAGACTATATTATTGATATAGGTGGCGATTTGCCTAAAAATGAACTTGAAAAATTGGCTAAAAATACCAAAATTTTAAAATTTTGATTTTGAGGGATGGTATTTTGCCCTTAAAAACAGATGTATTATAATAGGGGATAAAAAACCCCGAATAATAAAGAAAGGGAGGTTATTCCGATGAATCTAAAAAAGATGGCGGTGTTGCTTTTAACAGCGAATTGCTTATGTTCGGCTTTTTGTACGACTGCTTTTGCGGAGACCAATGATACACTTGCCGTTTCAGACAGCATTTCACCAGCATACGAGCTTGCCGAGGCCGTAAAAGCTGATTTGCTGATTGAAAATACAACCGCATACTGTACAAGCTATGCGCGGGGCGATGGTGTAACAAGAATTACTGTCACACAAACTCTCCAAAAATATTGGGGATTGTGGATCTGGACTGGTGTGGACGGTGCGGAATGGTCTAAAACTGTAAATGACAGTACTATTATCCTATCGTCGACCAAAAGCGGGCTCGACAGCGGTACATATCGCGTTATGTCAGTGTTTAAGCTAACGAACAAAAACGGTAAAACGGAAACCGTTACCGTTTACAGCTCGGAGAAAACAATAGCTTGAAAAGGCTAACAAATTACAGGAGGATTTAACTATGAGCAAAATCGCAAAAAGGATAGTTGCAGGGGCATCTGCAATGATTCTGGCATTCGGCAACATGGCTATGACAGCCGGAGCGGCAAGCGGAACAGGTTATGTTGACGGTATTCCTGTTAAATATTCGACATCTATAACGGAAACCCGGTCCCGTTCCACTTCAAGCTTTCAGGAAGACCCGACAAGATACGACTTTAAATTGGAGCTTGGAATAGCCTACCAACATAGAAATCAACAAACCGGTTATGTAACTACTACCCTCGCTGAGCCGGTTGAAGCAAGCGGTGGAGGAATTAGTCACCAAATCAACGCCCCTACTAACTGCACAATGGTTTTGGCTAGTACAAAACATACCTTTTGGGTAAACGATGGGATTGGTACTGTATTTAATTCTAAAGCAGAATATTAAACCGAATAGTTCATTTTGTAAAGCATCACTGCGCAATCAATGTTTTACGGACGATTATCCCCTCAATGTTCGAAGTAGAACTTGTCGAGGGGATGATTGTTTGATACGGAGGAACAATATGAAACCACTGAAAAAAATATCCGCAACGATCATAGCAGCACTTTCTCTGCTCACCGCCGGCTGCTCAAAAAACAGCATCCCCGAAACAGAATGCATTTTCTCTTGGGGCGGAGATAAGACCATTATGGAAAACGGTATATATTACACCTGTTCAAACGATGACGGTGATAGTATTTTGTGCTATTATTCAAAAGAGAATGGGCGTACCATTCCCGTTTGCGGCTCGCCGAGCTGCACACATACGTCAAAGCGTTCTCCCGATTGCGCTGCTCTCATGGATAGTGTTTTCGGTTTTTATCCGTGGGGGGATAATTTGTACTATTTCGCCTACAGCATGGATAACAACTCCATAGACCTTATGACATGCTCGTTAAACGGCTTGAACAAACGCACGGTTTCTACTGTGGAAGATACGTTTGCTCCGTTTATAAAAAGCGTTGAGTATGTAGACGATTATGTTTTACTTTCTTACAAAATTATGTATGAAATAGATGAGGAAAAATTAAAATCGGGGATAGGCGGCAGTGTCTCGCTGGAGCTTGACAAAACAAAGGTGTTTGACCAAAAGATATACCTGAGTTCCGGAGATATAACAACGCTTGTCGAAAAAGAGGGTTACAACGCCTCAATATGGGGCGGCGTTATCGAAGATGATACTCTGTATTACGCTTTCTCCGAATACACCGATAAACTTGAAATCGACTCCGAAACGGGTGAATATGCAGGAGGTTTAAAGCGCGAGGATGTGTACAGATATGGTTATTACGCGCTTGATACAAAAGACGGCTCCGAGCGCAAGCTGAGTGAGGGTTATGATTGTTTGGCACCAATTGCCCCTTGCTTTGACCATTTTTCAAAAGATATCGTATGCTATTCCATGACCGACGATAAGCTCTACAAATTTATTTCGGATTCGGGCGAGTTTGAATATTTTGCGGATTGTTACAACGCAAGCTCCAATTATGCCTGCGATGAACGTGACGCGCTTTTCTTGAAAACTCCCGATGCGGAAAATTACACGCGCTATAATTTTGAAACGAGAACATTTACCGATATCCCGCGCCGCAATTGTCCGCTCGGGGAAATATATCTTAACGGCGTTTATATAATCGGCGACACCGCGTGGTTCGATTATTCGGCTGACGACGGCAGCTTTTGTATGGGATATGTTGACCGTAATGATTTTTTTGACGGTAATTTTGATAGTGCCGTATTTGCCTTTGACGTAAACAAATTCGGGGGGAAATAATTATGAAAAAAATATTTGCAGTGTTAGCGGCAATTTGTTTTTTAAGCGGCTGCGCCAATAACGTTATTTATTCATCGGAAAGTAATTCCGGGAATGAAAACTTACAAAGCACAGCAAACGACGATAATCGGTCAAGCGACTCCATAACGCTGAAATGGGGCATAGGAGGATGCTCTATAACGGATTATGAAACGGAACTTTTGAATAAAAAGCTTAATGAAAACGGTTATAATTTCAGCGTGGATATTATTCAGCTTGCACACGAGGATATAATGGATACGAGAAATTTCTCCGAACTTGTTGCGGAATACGAAACAGCAAACGGCGCACTTGATATTTTAACCATGGGTGGCGATTGGTCAAACAAAGTGGGTGCGGCATACAATCTTATTAAAGATGGATATTTTCGGGAGCTTAACCCATCGGACAAGCTGCTTGAAATAGTTCCCGAAGCGTTGTGGAGCGCAGCTAAGGTAAACGGACATCTGTATACCATACCCGGGCAGTGTTTTAATGATACGGGTGTGACTTACTATTTCAATAAAAAATTTGTCGACGAAAGCCTTATTTCCGACTTCACCGGTGAGCCGAATAAGCTTGAGAACATATTGAAATCAGTCGCTCCGCGCGAAAATCTGATTGCGCTTAAATACGATATTGATTATCTTGATTACTCAGTGTCAATTCCCGACAGCGCCAAAGGTAATATCATACTCAACAGCGAAACGGGCAAAGCCGAAAATCCTTTTGAAAATGCCGCTGTAATTGAATATGCAAGAGCGCTTAATTCGTTCTATAAAAGCGGATATTTGAATTATGAAGTGAATTTTTCGGATTATGACCCATTTGGTGAAGCCATTGATAATAAAACAGAGATTAAAACAGAGATGGCGATTATGGTATCTCCCGGCGCTCTGAACGATTTATCGCCTTATTTCCCCGAAGGTTCGGAAATAACTGCCGTTACGCTTCCCTGTTACGTTGAAAATCGTGTAGCCGCGTCAACAGGGATTTCAACGAAATGCGATAATCCCGAAGCTGCTATGGAGTTTTTGGAGCTGCTTCGGTGTGATAAATCATATTCCGATGTTCTTGGTATTGAGAATGACTTAAATTCGTCGTTTGTTACGGGTTTACCGTCAGGGCGATTTCCCAAAAACGACGAGATTATTCCCTCACGTTTTGCGGGTTTTGAATTAACGTTTGACAAGATAACCGACTACACGGACATAGCAAGCGCGCTGCGACAGAACTATGACAGGCTGTGCAAGGCGGACGATTTCGACAAGGAGCTTTCCACCATAAACGGCGAACTCAAAGCGTCGGGAATTGACGATTATATTGCGCTCGTAAACAGTCTTCTGGAGGAATACAATGCGCTTGCAAATCAATAATCTGACAAAATGTTACGGACAAAAAACGGCTCTTGACAACTTTTCCTTTGAATTTACGGACGGAATATACGGCTTACTTGGACCAAACGGCGCGGGAAAGTCCACGCTTATGAAAATAATCACACAGATCATTGAACCGACAAGCGGGGAAATAATCGCAGAGGGCAGAAAAGTCGAAAAGCACGACCGCGAATACAGAAAGCTGTTAGGTTTTATGCCGCAGCAGCAGGCGATTTATCCCAATTTTACGCTGACGAGATTTCTGTTTTATATGGCGGCGCTTAAAGGTTTGACGAAAAAACAAGCCGCGCCGCAAATTGTCGAGCTTATAAAGCGCGTAAATCTTGAGGATTGCGCTAAAATGAAGCTCGGCGGTTTTTCGGGAGGAATGAAGCAACGCGCATTGCTTGCACAAGCACTTTTAGGCGAACCGCAAATTATCATACTTGACGAGCCCACGGCGGGTCTTGACCCGAAAGAGCGTATAAGTCTGCGAAATCTTATCGCCGAGCTCGCCTTTGACAGGATCGTTATTATAGCCACACACGTTGTGCCGGATGTGGAATTTATATCCAAAGAGGTTTTGCTGTTAAAGGCCGGGGAAATAATTGACAGCGGCGCGCCGTCGGATATTTGCGGAGCGATCGATAATAAGGTCGCGGAGCTGCGGATAGATCATCGGCAATTAAAGGAGATCAGGAAAAATATGAAGATCGCAAGCCTAACCCGTGACGGCGATGAAATAGTTGCGCGCGTTATAAGCGAAGCTGTTCCGAACGGTAATTATCATACTGTTGCGCCAACTCTTGAGGACTTGTATTTGTACCATTTTGGAGAGTGAAATTATGAGTTTATTCTTATGGGAAATTAGAAAGATATTCTCAAACGCACTAATGTGGATTGCTATTGCAGTCGCTGTTATCATTAATGTGATGTTCTTAATTGTGCCCGAATACAGTGATTATTCACCCTCAGAGTATAATGCACTGTGGAATGAGATAACGGAACTGCCGCCGAACGAACGGGGTGATTATCTTTCGGAAAAAATTCTCCCGCCTAATGAGTTTTTCGGAGAAAACGTTTTATCGGTAAACTCTCTTGCAAACCAATCGCTTTATAATGACGTTTATGATGAAATCGAGCAAGTCGATAATTATGAAAATTATCTGAACTCGGTAGAAGAAGCGTCGGAAAATCTGAAAACGCTGTCGTTCTTTTCCGACGAAAACAGTTACGATTATCGTAATATACTGAAAACGCAGAAATGCTTTTCGGAGCTTTCCGCTGCCGAACTCAAGCACGGAAAATCCAAAGGTGTTTTGCTTGCAGCAAGGTTTGGAACAACGGATATTCTGATACTTGTGATTGTTCTTTTGTTAGGCGCAAAAGTGATTTCCGAGGAACGGGAGAGCGGACTTATGATTTTATCCCGACCAACGGACAAAGGTCGCTTTCACCTTGCCATCGCAAAACTATTTGCAATGATTACTTTGTCTTGCACCGCAGGTTTGGCACTGTATGGAAGCAGCTTTATTATGGGGGCGAGCTTGTATGGGTTCGGCGATATCAGTAGGGCAATCCAGTCCGTTTCCAAATTGTTTTCGTGTGGATTTCATATTTCGGTTGGAGAATTTTTAGGTGTTTTCGTAGAAATAAAATTGCTCTTTTGCACTGTTACAGCAGCGACAGTGTATTTATTTATGTCAATTCCCATAGGGAGTATTGCGAATTTTGCCGCGTTAGGCGGCTTTACCGCTATTTCCACGTTGGCGTATTTTCTTATAAAACCGACAAGTTACTTGTCTTTTCTGCGGCAGATAAACATAGTTGCGTTAGCCGATACCGAAAAGCTTGTCGGCGAATATCTCAATATTAACTTTTTTGAGAACCCGCTCAATTCGCTTTTTGTTACAATTACAGCTAATATTATATTTGCGTTTGTATGCTCGGCTGCGGGCATTATACTTAATTGCTTGTTTGCACCGGAACGCAGAATGTCTACCCGAAAGAGTATATTAAATGGCAGACATACGAGCATTGCCGCTCACGAAATGCACAAATGCTTTATAGGCAGCAGAGGTCTTGCTATTATTGTGCTGTGCGCAGCGACAGCTATAATTTTATATCAGCCCGAAAAGCCGCAATACGCCAGCGTTTCGGAATACTACTATTTTTCTTACATAAAAGAATTAGAGGGGGAGGTCACAAGCGAAAAAGAAACGTTTATCCAAAACGAACTGGCAAGCGCAATGACTGATTTTTCCGAACAGGGGCAAGATAAAATCACAGCTCTTACAAGGCTGTTGGAACACACAGAATATCTCAAACAAAATGATGGGTATTATATAGCAGACAAGGGGTATAGAATGCTTACAGGCGGCGATACTGTATATGTTTACGACCGAATTATGACATCCCTAAAAGCTTTGATTTTCGTTTTAATTATGAGTTGCTCCTGCTGTTTGGAATACAAAAACGACGCGTATATGCTTTTGCTATCCTCGCCAAATGGTAGAGCGCGAACGTTTGTCTACAAAACGCTCCCTGCCGCCGTTTGCGCGTTATCCGTTCTGCTGATTTTTGACGGCAGCAGGATATTCAACGTCCTGAACGCTTGGGGAATGACACAGTTCGGCGCTCCCGCCGAGAGTATGGAACAGCTTGCGGGCATCTCAATTCCGATTGCCGCCTATCTTGTTTTGACCGAGCTTGGACGATTTGTTGGAATGATGTTCGCTGCGGTACTTATCTTCGGGATTTCCGTCAAAATAAAAAAATATCCCGTGGTGGTAATATGTTCGGCGGTATTCTTTGCTATGCCTCCGTTACTGTCGGCAGTGGGTTTTGAGTTTATGGACTATTTCCTGCTGAACCCACTTCTGACAGGTAATGTAATTATTCCGAACGGAATATAAAACAGTTCGGTGGTTCGCTACTGTTCGCATAGCGTAAATTGTTAAAGTAAACATTTGTTTGCGAATTAACGCAAACCATTTGTGTTTATCGCAAAACTTGCGTTCGCATGACCGAGAATTTCGGACAGTATTTTTACGTCAACACCGCCCGCTATCGCGTGAGTCGCGAATGTGTGACGCAGATCATGGAAACGTATTGGTGGGAGATTAGCTTGTTTTAATATTGTTTTTAATCTCCCATATGCGCATTGCGGATTCATTGGTTTTTCGGTGTTGAGTAGATTGGGAAATATCCATTCGCTGCGTGAATATGCCTTTCGTTGTCGGAGAAGTTCCGCAGTGCTTGGCGGCAGCAGGATTTCTCGCGAACCTGTTTCGGTTTTGGTTTCGCCGAGAAGCATAACGCCGTTTATGTTTTTTTCAATGCTGCGCTTTACTTTTAATGTGCCGCGGTTCTCATCAAATCAAGCAGTATTATGTGGATATTCGCAAATAAAATAGCTGAGTCAGTAATATAAAGACTCAGCTATTTATGCGTGCCTTTCTTTGTTTTATACAGCTCAAGTTTTGAAGCATAAAGCGCTGACGGGACAAATTATCCCGTCAGCGCCGCGGTTGTTATTAGGTACTCATCTGTATTCCCATCAGCATGGCATTCCTTAAAACAGGGAGTGCCATTTATTTCTTTTTGAGCTTTACCGCAACCGTTAAGATGGCAGCTGCTGTTACTAATGGGATAAGCGATACTGCTATTCCCGTTGAGGGATTTCCGTTATCCTCGGACGGACTGCTCTCGCTTGGAGCGTGATTGCTCTCATCACTTGAAGAAGTGCCGCCGCTCGAATTCGTATTACTCTCGTCAGTTGATGCGCCGTTTCCACTTGAAGTGGTATCTGAGCTGCTATCGGAACCGTTATCTCCGCTTGATGCTACGTCGGAATTATCGCTCTCGTTCGGCGTGGAGGTTGAGGGATTAGAACTGCCGCCCGGGTTTCCTCCGCTTGAATTGTCTCCGCTCGGATTAGATGTTGTAGTTTTCTCTTTATAGGTCAGCGCGTAGGTCGAGAATTTGTCGGTCTCGATCGTTACGGTGTCTGGAGCGCTGTCCAAATCGCGAAGAACCGTTGCTGTACCGTTGTGAACGCGAATTACAGAATATTCCGCCTTTCCGCGAAGACCTTCGGATAACTCAAATGTGATCATGATCGGAGCATTTGTTTCGGTGATTTTCTGTTCCTGATCCTCGCCGATTTTTTTCAGCAGAGTAATGTCAAGGTATTGTCCGAGATTATAATCGGAAAGTCCGTTTATCTCCGCTTCGACCTTTTCCTTATCCTCGGCAGAAACATTTTCCGTTGCATTCTCGACCTTCAGAATTATCTTGACACCCGTGCCGTCCTTGATTTTTTGCTGTTCGTCCTCGGTCAATGCCGCCGCGATAAGCTCATCTTTGGAAGTGGCAATTTCAGGCTTGGGAATATTTGCGGGGGCTTGAACCTCCGTTTCGATATTACCTATTTTCAGATCGTCGGCGGTTACTTCTTTTGTGCCGTTCTCGTCCTCGAAATCCTTACCGCAGCCGTCGCAGTGCCAATGCTCCTTTACGCCCTCTTCCTCCTCCGTTGGCTTTACCTCGGGAACATAGGTAAGAGGGAACTTATGCGTGTGCGGCAATTTTTCAAGCAGATTGGTGACCTCTCCGTACTCGCTTGTATATACGTCCCTGCCGTCTGTTTCCTCTGTGGGTTCAACGTGCTTATCATCAACCTTTGTCCACACGGAAGTATCTGTAAGAGCGGGCAGCGTTGTTGTATCTATATGCGTATCGTTTTTAGTACAAACGCGCTGTGCCGCGCCCGTTGCCGTAAGGCTAGGCTCTATGGTTATTGTCCACCCGCCCCATTCGTGGGTATGTCCGAGTGATGGCAGAACAACCGTGACTTCGCCGTACTCGCTTGTATATACGTCCTTGCCATCTGCTTCCTCTGTCGGGTCAACGTGCTTATCATCAACCTTTGACCACACGGAAGTATCTGTCAGAGCGGGCAGCGTTGTTGTATCTATATGCGTATCGTTTTTAGTACAAACGCGCTGTGCCGTGCCCGTTGCTGTAAGGGTAGGATCTGTGGTTATTGTCCACTCATCCCATTCGTGGGTATGCTCGAGCTGAGGCAAAACGACCGTGACCGTGCCATAATCGGTGCTTATGTAAACGTCCTTGCCATCTGCTTCCTCGGTCGGGTCAACGTGCTGACTTTCGTCCTTTGTCCAAGCGGAATCGGTCAGTGCGGGAATGGTCATGGTGACCGTGCCGTAGTCGTCGCTTGTGTAATCCTCGCTGCCTGTGCCGTTCAAGGTCGGCTCTGTGCGTGTGCCCTTTGTCCATACCGTTGTATCAGTTAGCTTGGGAATGGTTATGGTGACCGTGCCGTAGTCCGTGCTTGTGTATTTTTGGCTTCCCGTGCCGTTCAAGGTCGGCTCTGTGCGTGTGCCCTTTGTCCATACCGTTGTATCAGTTAGCTTGGGAATGGTTATGGTGACCGTGCCGTAGTCCGTGCTTGTGTATTTTTGGCTTCCCGTGCCGTTCAAGGTCGGTTCTGTACGTATGCCCTTTGTCCATACTGTTGTATCGGTCAGCTTGGGAATGTCCGTTTTAGTCTGCTTTTCGCCGCAGGAGCAAGTGCGCTCTGCCGTGCCAGTTGTTGTAAGGGTGGGTTCTGTTGCCAGCGACCAATCGCCCCACGAATGTGCGTTTATTTCTTTTTGATAGCCGCACTCGGAGCACTCCTGCCAATGGTTTGTCTCGTCGCTTTTATCTGTAAAAGTATGCTCGGCTATGTTCGTTTTGTCGCCGCAAGAGGTACACTCCTGCCAATGGTTTGTCTCGTCGCTTTTATCTGTAAAAGTATGCTTGGCTATGTCCGTTTGGTCATCGCAAGAGGTACACTCATGCCAATGGTTTGTGTCGTCCGACGACCAATCATCACTATAAGTATGCAGCGCCAACCGCACCGTGTTATCCTTATAAACGACAGCTTGCTCCGCTTTATCCGCTGTAAAGCTGCCGCTTATATCGGAAGCGACTGCACCCGTTACGGCAACGGTACCCGACAAGCAGTCGGTGGGTGCTCGTGAGGTGATAACGCCTATCTTGGAATCTGTTGAAAAGTCATCTCCTATGGTGAGGGTCTTATTGGTATAGAGATATACATTGTATGCGGAGCCGTCGGATCTTTTTTTATTTCCCGTGATGTCAACTTTCCCGTTAAGCGTTACTGTGCCATACACAACCATTCCGCCGCCGGTAGTGGCAGTATTGTCGGAAATTGTGCCGTTGTTCATTGTGAATGTTCCGTTTAGATATACACCGCCGCCGCTGTTGTTGGCAGTATTTCCGGAAATTGTGCCGTCATTCATTGTGAATGTTCCGGTTGTGTCATCAATACATACACCGCCGGCGTAGGTGACGGCAGTATTGCCGGAAATTATGCCGCCATTCATTGTGAATGAACTTGAACCGATAGCACATACACCGCCGCCGTAGCCGGCGGTGAGAGTATTGTCGGAAATTGCGCCGCCGTACATTGTGAATATTACGCGATCTCCTTGATATACACCACCGCCGCCTGTGCGGGCAGTATTACCGGAAATTGTTCCGCCGTACATTGTGAATGAACTTGAACCGATAGCATATACACCGCCGCCGACTGTGCGGGAAGTATTGCCGGAAATTGTTCCGCCGTACATTGTGAATGTTCCGTTAGAAACATATACACCACCACCGCTTCTGGTGGAAGTATTGTCGGAAATTGTTCCGCCATACATTGTAAATGTTCCGTTAGAAACATTTACACCGCCGCCGTAGTCCTCGGAATTGCCGCCCGTAAGCTTGCCCGTTCCCTTACAGTCGCAAAGAGTAATAGAGCCGCCGGTAACATTTAAAATACGATTATTGCTTGCCGCCGTGATAGTATGCCCGTTCAGGCAAAGGGTAATATCGGTTTTCGCATTGATCGTTACCTGATCGGTGAGGGTAACATCAGCGGTAAGATAATAATTGCCCGATGATACACTGTTAAAGTCGCTTATCCCCGTCCAATCAGATATAGTCGTGTGTTCGGTGCAGCTTGTATCGCCGCACACCGCGTGGTTTGTATGGTCTGCTGTCGCCGCTGCGATTATCTTCCCCGGCACGTCAAACACGACTGCCGTCGCCGCCACCGCGAGGGCCATTACCGCCGCGGAGACCCTTTTGAAAATCCTTTTCATATAGTTCTCTCCTTTATGTAAATTTTAGCATAAACAAAGCGGTTTCTCACATAATAGCTTTTTATCGGCAAAAAATCAAGATGTCTTGCGTGAAACAGACGAATCCTATTCCGATATATTAGCGTATTTTGGCATATCCGCCCCTTTGTGCTTACTTTAATATTTTAGCAAATCTATGTCAAGTTTTCAACAGGAATCACTTGTTTGACGTAAAAATCACTTATTTGACATAAGCCATATTCAATTATACCATGCAGCTTAGCATATCGGTGATGGTTCAAGCTGCGGACAGTTCTTCCGAACAGTAAAAAATAGCAAAAGGTATACGAGAGCTTTTATTCAGAAAGAATATCAATCCGCTGATGGGTTGATCCCTCTTATCGTATCTGCGAAGCCCACGAAGAACTTATCTGTATTTCCGCCGTCATGATGTGTTTTGGATATAATCATATTTAGAATTTTTTCACCATAGCATTACAGTTAATACTGCTTATACACCAAATCAAGACCGTAATTTGTCGGTTTTCCGTTGATAGCGTCCATCAGCCAGTCAGACACCTTGATGCCACCGTACTTCGCATCGACAAATTGAATCATAGTCACGGTGTGCGCCGTAAGGTCTGTATCATTGTCTTTGTCGCTCCAGATAAAGGCAGAGGTGTTCGGCAGCGCAAGAAGTTCATCAACCATGTCCTTCAGATTTTTCTCGAATTCCTTTCCTGCGGCTTTATTTGCTTCAAAAGAACCGCTATTCAGATAGTTTTGATACTTAGTCAATGCCTCGTCACGAATGGAGCAGAGGAAAAGAATCTTTGCGTCGGTAACATTTTCCAACAGAGAATGGAGACTGTCGAGTACAAGATTATCCCCTGTAAATCTGTTCGCAATATGCTCCGGTGTTCCCCAAGCACTATCCGCGATATTCTTCCAGTCATCTTTCAGCAGGAAGGCGGCATCAACCAATACGGTTTTGTTCTGTACCCGCGGAAAATAGTCTTTGAAAATTTCTTCGGCAAGGAAGGAGGCGCCAAAGCCGCCGCCCGACCAGCCCGTCACAAGTATAGCCTCCGGATCTCCTATATACGGCAGTAACATTTCCATCATCAGCTTGAAATTTGCTGGTTATGTGCTGCAGCACATAATATCCACCGCTTGAAATGCTTTCACAAGGTGTTTACCCGCTATGACAAACTTGATATTATTTTTATTGCGTTTATTTCTTT